>OEIV010001048.1_pt1 | contig 13445 bp, 8 predicted proteins | sample 1539231 | NCBI WGS metagenome assembly OEIV01 (sample SAMN03794762, study PRJEB22550) | activated sludge metagenome | feature: wastewater treatment plant; material: activated sludge; isolation source: Wastewater treatment plant of a petroleum refinery complex | place: Argentina: Buenos Aires ...
GCTCCGTCGGGTCGGGCATGTAGAAATCGGCGAACCCCTTGCCCTTCGGGTCGATGGCGCGCAGGTCCGGCAGCGCCGCCACCGCCTGGTGCGACGGCATCGCGGGCAGCGGGCCGGCGCTCGCCTTGACCTCACCCTCCGGAGGGGGACTGGCGGCCCGCCTGGCGCGTGCGGCGTCGGGGTTCATCCCAAGCTCGTTCAGGATGTCGTCGATCCGATGCTTGCCCACGCCCCCGCCCCCGTTCTTCACTTTCCGCCCTTCTTGCCCCGGCCCTCGCCCTCGTCCATCACCAGGTTGTACGTTTCGCCGTCCACCGTCAGCGCCACGCTCCGCCCGCCGATCGCCGTCACCGTGAACAGCTCCAACACCACGTCGCCGACCTTCACGGTCTGATCCCCAAGGCGCGCCACCGGCACCCGACCGCCCACCACGCTGTGCAGCTTGAGCTGCGACAACGCACTCTCGATCCGGCTCCGGCGCTCGGCCTTCTGCTTGGCCGCCAGCTCAGCCGCCTTCTTCCCGTCGTCCGCCGGCGCCTCGGCCTCCGACGCCGGCTGCGCGCCGACCAGCTGGAACGGGTTCTTCTGAAGCTTGTCGGTCGGCGTCTGCGCCTGCACCGCCGCCGTGCTCCGCTCCAGCGTGCTCAGCACCCGCTCGTGATCGGCCTGCAGCGCCTTGGCGTTGGCGGGCGCCTGGTAATCAACATCCACCTTGGCCGACGCTCCCACCGGGCCCAGCCCGAAGAAGCGCATCGCCACCAAGACGCCCGCGCCTGCCAGCACACCGCTGAAAACCAGCGCCGTGGACCCCGAGGGTTTCGATCGCTTCTTCGCCGGCGCGCCGTCCGCTTCGCCCCCGCCGCCCCCGCCTCGGATGTCGCTCAGGAACGACGAGGTCTGCGTGCGATCCGCGCCTTCGGCGCCCGGTCCCGGTCGGTCGTTCATGACTTGCTCCCCTTGGCTTCCTGGAAGTAGATGCTGAGCGTGAAGTCGGCCTTGATCCGCCCGTCGCCCTCTTCGTTCCGCTTGATCTTCATGTCGCAGACCCGCGTGATCCGCGGGAGCTGCTCCAGCTTGATCAGGAACTCGTAGAACCCGCGGAAGTCACCCTCCAGCGACAGCTCCATCGGCTGCTCCATGAAGAGCGCCGCCGGCACCGGCTTCAGCGATTTCACCGACGGCGAGTCCAGCCCCGCCTGCACCGCCAGGTCCGAAACCTGACGCACGATCGCGTCCACTTCCTTGTTGTTGGGAAGACGGGCCTCGATCGCGTCCACGCTCTCCTTGATGTGCGCGTTGGCCCGGACCAGGTCGTCGTTCCGCGCCGTCTCCAGACGCAGCTTGTCCAGCATCGACTTCATGTGGTCGATCTCGCCCCGCGCCGCCTCCATCCGCGCATCCCGCGGCCTGAACACCAGCCAGTAGCTCGACAACGGCACCGCCAGCAGAAGCACCATCAGCACGATCATCCGGGCGCTGAGTTTCATTCCTGGCCCTCCTTCTCCACGCCGCTCACCGCGTTCCCCTTCACCCCGCCCGGAACCGTCGCCGGCAGCGTGACCCCCTTGAGCGGGTCACGCTTCCGCGCCGCCAGCACCTTCTCCCGATCCTCCGCGCTCAGCACGTCGATCCAGTCGGCCTCGGGCTTGAGGCGCGCCGTGATCTCGAACCGCCGCAGGGACAGGTCGTTCATCATCGCTTCCTTGATGTACTGCAGCTCCACGCTCTCAAAGAGCGGGCACGCCTGCAGGTTGCCCAGGTACGACGCGATGTCGTTGTTCACCCCCGCCACGCCCCCCAAGGTCAGCGTGAACTCGAACTTCGGCGCCACCACCTTTGTGGGCTCGGGCGCCCCGTCCTTGGCGTCCTTCCCCTTGCCCTTGGCGTCGGTCTTGGCCTTGGGGTCCGCCTTCTTGGGCGCGTCCTTGGCGTTGCTCGACAGGTTCTTCACCTTCGACGCCGCCGCCTTCCCCACCGCCGCCGCCGATTCGCCCGCCGACTTCTCCTTGTCCAGCCGCTTGCTCTTGAGCTCCATCTCCAGGAGCGTCACGTCCTTGGGCATCCGCTGCGTCAGCTCCGCCATGAGGATCGATCGCGGCACCCTCTCGATCAGCGCCGCCACCACCCCCGCCTTGTCCAGCATCTGCCCGCGCTGCGACTCCAGCTGCTTGAGCTGCTCGATCTTCTGCGCTTCCTGCGTGTAGTGCGTGTTGATCAGCTCCCGCTCCTGGCGGATGTTCGACCACCGCCGGTTGCTCATGAAGAACGCCCCCACCACCCCCAGCATCACCAGCCCGAACAGCGACAGCCCGATCAGGCTCGCCCGCGTCTCGGCCTTCTTCACCACGTACTCGCCCGGGAGGAAGCTCCCCCCCACGCCCGCCGTTCCCGACGCCCTCTTGAACGGGTTGTTCATCGTCCTTGCTCCTTCGCTCACCGATCACAGGTCCGTCGGCGACAGACACACCCCAAGCGCCACGCTCCACCCCGGCTGCGGCTTCGACAGGTCCACGCCCATCGACGGCTCCGTCCCCGTCCGCGACACCAGCGCCAGCGCGTCGCCCAGCTGCGTCGGCAGCTTCAGCTGCCGCGCGATCCGCATGCACAACGCGCGGCAGCGCGACTCGCCCCCCGTCAGCACCACGCGATCCACGCTCCGCGATGGGAACAGCGTCTCGTGATACCGCAGGCACAGCCGAACTTCCTCGCACAGCATCGCGATCGCCTCGGAGAGGTCCGGGCTGCGAAGCTCGGTCACGATCGCCCCGCCCGAGGCGTCCGCCGCGTCGACCTCCAGCCGCGCGTTGTGCGCCGCCACTTGGTCGTACCCCAGGCTCTCGCCCGCGAACTCGTCGAACAGCAGCCCGCCCGCGGGGATCGTCCGCGCGAACGCCAGCTGCTTCCCGTGCGCGATCACCAGCTCCGTCGCCGCCGCCCCGATGTCCAGGTACGCCGTCGTCACCCCCGAGTCGTCCACCGTCGGAGAAGCCGCCGCGAACGCACGCAGAAGCGTTGTAAACTCGTCGTGAATGCCCACCAGCTCCAGCTTCGCCGCCCGGCACGCCCCCAGCAGCCGGTCCACGATCGCCCGCGGCACCGCCGTACACAGCACGTCCGTCCGCGTCGCGTTGCTCGAGGGCAGCTCGACCGAGCGGCAGATGATCGCGTCGGGCGGGCACTCCAGCGCCGCGCTGGCCGTCATCGCCACCTGCTCGTCCAATGGGATCGCGTTGTTCTTGGGAACCTGCAGCAGCTTGCAGAACGTCTCCGCCGCCGGAACCACGCACGCCACCCGCGTCCCCTTGAACCCGCCCGCCTTGATGGCGCGGGGCAGGGCGTCAAGCTGGAACGCGAATCGCTTGGCGTGATCGTGCAGCAGATGCTCGGGCGTGGGCACGATCGCCGCCGCCACCAGCGCCGGGGGCGACCCCTCCGAGATCTGCAGGATCTTGAGCCCCGTGACCCCGAAGTCCAGGCCGATCGCAGGGCTCGCCGACCCGAAGATCGTCCGCGATTGGAGCGAGCCCAGCTTCTTGAACTTCGAAAGGTCCATGCCTTGCACGCTCCCATCGACGCCGACTCGACCCATAACCGGGCCCCATGACCCGCACGCCACGAGCCCCGGCGCCAGACCTCGTGCAACATCGGCGCGGCGTCCAAGGCGATTCACCGCCCCACGCCCGGGAAGACCCATGCCGAGAATTGTGAAGCCGTCACCCTCGCGCCACGCGGCACAGGCGTCGAACACCGCGCGCGATGAACACGCCGCGACGATCGTCGCCACGCACGTTCACCACCAGCCCACCACGAGCACGCGCCCTGAAGGTCGCCGCGTGTTATCAGCGCATCGCGCGCAGCGGTCCGAGAACCTCGCCCAGGCGCTCGAATGCGCCGGCGAGATTCCATCCCTGCTGGTCGCGCCGTCCCGTGCGGTTGCTGATGACGCGTAGCTCCGCGAATCGCACGCCCACGCGGGCCGCGACCAGCCCGCACGCCGCGCCCTCCATCCCTTCCGCGATCGCCCCCGTGCGCGCCCGAATCTCCGCCGCCAGCTCGTCGGTGCCCGAGCACACCGACACCGTCGCGATCGCGCCGACACGCATCGCGGCCCCAAGCCCAAGCCCAAGCTCGCGCGCCGCCCCCGCCGCGCTCGCCACGCTGTCGCGCCGACCCGCCATGCACGGGAACCCAACGTCGGAGAGCGACAGGAAGCGATCGGGCGTGCGCACGCCCTCGTCCGCAAAGACGCCCTCGTCGGCGATCACCGCGTCGAGGATGGACAGGCCGGAATCGGGCAGCGCCCCGCCGATCCCCACGTTCAGCACCAGGCGATGCTTCGCGGGATCAAGAAACCGCCCCGTCGCCCCCGCGGCATTGGATTTCCCCACGCCGCTCCGCAGAACGTCGATCCGCCCCAGCGACGCCAGTTCCCACTCGCCCGGCAAACCGACCTTGCTCCCGCCCGCCGCCCCATCACCCGCCCCGAGCGCCGTCAGCACCGCCCGCGCCTCGCGCTCCGCCGCCACCACGATCAGAATGCGATCCGCCATGAAGCACAGCGTACACCCGCTCATGTGGACCCACGCCGACGTGCGCGAAACGCGCAAATCCGCCCCGCCTGACCACCCGAGCACTTGTCCACCGGACCACACTTTGACCAACATCGCCGCGACATTGGGCGATATGGCCATTTGGCGCTTTGACCATTTGGAATCCACCCCCCTTCCTAGAATCCCCTGCGGCCGGGCGGGCGAACCAGCGGTACACCTCTTCCGTACCATCCCGTCCACCGCCACGCGCGCTTTGCGGAGTCCCTCATGCGAAACGACCACGTTCTCCAGGGTGTGCGGGAGACCAGGCCACCGGCCCGGCGCGGCTCGGCCACCAAGGTCGGTGTCGCCGTCGTCCTCCTGGCCATCGTTGGCTCGATCGGGTACTTCGCCTTCAAGCCCGAGGCCCCGGCCGGCGCCAAGGCCGGCGCCACCTCCGATCGCGCCCCTGTCACCAAGGCCGCCTTCGACATCACCACCACCGCCAGCGGCGAGCTCGAAGCCCGCAACCAGATCGAGATCCGCAACAAGCTCGAGAGCGAGGCGATCATCACCGAGATCGTCGCCGAAGGAAAGACCGTCAAGGCCGGCGACACGATCGTGCTCTTCAACAGCGAGAAGATCACCGACAGCCTGAACGACCAGCAGCTCGCGGTCGAATCCGCCAAGGCCGAGTTCGTCGCCGCGGAAAACTCCTACAGCATCCAGGTCATCGAGAACACCTCCAAGACCCGCCAGGCCCAGCTCAAGGTCGATCTGGCCGAATTGGCCCTGCAGCAGTGGCTCGAAGGCGACGTGAAGACCAAGCGCCAGAAGCTCGAGACCGCGCGCGAAAAGGCCGACCTCGAGCTCCAGCGCCTGGCCGAGAAACTCATCCAGAGCGAGAAGCTCCACGAGCAGGGCTTCCTCTCCAAGGACGAGCGCGACCGCGACGAGGTCTCCTACATCGAGGCCTGCTCGGCGTGGGTCACCGCCGACCTGGACGCCAAGGTCTACGAAAACTACGAGTTCCCCAAGGACCAGAAGAGCAAGCTCTCCGACGTCGAAGAGGCCAAGGCCGACCTCGAACGCGTCAACCTCAATAACGACATCGAGCTGGCCAGCAAGGACGCCGCCCGCTCCAAGTCACGCCAGCAGCTCGCCCTCCGCGAGCAGCGCCTCGCCAAGCTCAAGACCGATCTCGCAAACTGCACCATCAAAGCTCCGTCCGACGGCCTGGTCGTCTTCGCCACCAGCCTCGAACGCGGGCGCGGCAACATGATGGGCGGCGGCGACGGCGTCATGCAGATCGGCCGCAAGGTCTTTCCCAACGAACTCATCATGATCCTCCCCGACACCAGCGAGATGGTCGCCTCCGTCCGCGTCCAGGAAAGCCTCGCCGGACGCGTCCGCCCCGGTCAGATGGCCCGCCTCAAAATCGACGCCGCCGGCGGAAAAACCTTCAACGGCCGCGTCGACTCCATCGGAATCCTCGCCGAAACCGGCGGCTGGCGCGACCCCAACCTCCGCGAGTACACCGTCAAGATCGGCATGGCCACCGAATCGGGCCACGGCCTGAAGCCCTCCATGCGCTGCGAGGCCGAACTCACCCTCGACCAGGTCAACGAAACCCTCACCATCCCCGTCCAGGCCGTCTTCAACGACGGCGCCGTCAACTACGTCTACACCGAGTCCGGCCCGCGCTTCAAGCGCGTCCCGGTCCAACTCGGGCGTCGCTCCAGCAAGGTCGCCGAAATCATGAAAGGCCTCACCGAAGGCCAGCTCGTCCTCGTGCGAGACCCCTCCCCCGGCGAAGTCCTCGCCCAGCCCTGGGCCAAGGCCGACCTCGAAGCCGTCGGATACACCGTCGGCGAGGATGGCCAGCCCATCGCCCCGCAAGCCCCCGCCATGCGCGGACGAAATCCCGGTGGCCAACGCCCCGAAGGTCAAGGACGCCCCGAGGGCCAGGGCCGACCCGAGGGCCAGGGCCGACCCGAGGGCCAGGGCCGACCCGAGGGCCAGGGCAAGCCCGCCGCCGCCAAGCCCGGCGCGAAGCCCGCCGAAGCCAAACCGACCGAAGCCAAGCCCAGCGAAACCGCGCCCACAGAAACCAAGTCCACGGAAACCAAGTCCACGGAAAGCTTGCCCGCCGCGCCCCTGAGCGCCGGCGACGCCAATCCGAAGCCCGCCGAGCCCGCCCCCGCGAGCACCGACAAGGACGGACATAAGAAAAAGTAAGTTGACTACCGACCCAGCAGCGTGAACGTCCCCGGCACCTTCGGGGTCAGCACCAGCACCACCCGCGCCCGCATCGTTCCCTCGCGGCTCGCGTCCGTCAGCATCGCCTCCCCAAGCGTCGGCGCGCCTTCCACGCGCCCCTCACGCGACATCTCCGGCCCCGGCGCATCGCTCGACCGCTCGGCGTCCGACACCCACTCCATCTCCGGCGCGTCGCCCGTGATGAAATAGCACTCGCCCGGGCGGGCCACAAACTCCAGCGCCGTCCCCTGAAAAACCATCCCGCGCTGCTCCGCCCCGCCCCCGCCGCGCAGCTGCCGCGACAGCGCCCGGGCCGAGCCGTCCGGCTCCTCGTGCTGCGGCACAAGCTCGATCGTCAGCCGCGACTCCAGCTTCTCCCCCACCAGCGACGGCAGCGCGTACGCCCGCGCCAGCAGCCGAAGCCGCCCCGCCGACAGCACCACCGCCTCACGCTCGCGCAGCCCCGCCCCCGACGCGATCGAAAGCTCGCGCTCTCCCTCCCACGACGGCCCCGCCAGGATCGGCGTCCACTTCGCCAGTTCACCGTTCCACCTCTGCTCCAAAGGCCCGATCAGCGATAGCACGCCCCGAACCTTTGACACTTCCGCCTCCGGCACCGCCACGATCCGCAGGCCCGCGGCCCGCCACACGCGGACCTGCTCGGCCTTCCCCGGCCATTCCACCGCCGAATACCCCGCCAGTGCCCGCCCCACCTCGCCGGTCGTGTCGTTGACCACCCAGGTCTGCGTTTCCAACCCCGCGACCTTGCCGCGGAACGGCGCGGAGCCCGCGTCGTCGTTCGACTCGCCGCCCGCTTCCGCGTTCGGCGCCGCGCCGCCGCTCCCGCACGCCGTCAGCAGTACGCACCCGCACGCGATCAACGCCGTGATGAACGGCGCGGACAACGCCGCACGCCTCCGTCCGATTGGCTCGCATTGCTCGTGCGTCATCGTCACCCCGCAGCCCCATCGAATCAGACGCACCGCCCGCCCGCAACGTTCGCGCGGCCAACTTCACCGATCAATTTCACCGACCGGCTTCATCCAACCAGCCAACCCCGCTCGCCGCGCCGATGCGGATTCAGATCACGCCGGATACTGGACCATTCCCCTCTTCCGTGCCCGCTCAAACCGTCGCGCACTCGTTCACCCGATCGATCAACCGACGGATCAGCCCGAAGTGCGACTTCGTGTGCGTGAACGCCAGCCGCGGCAGATCAAGATGGTCCGTCTCCACGTCGTACGGCCCGCGCAGGCTGATCGTCCCGCTCTTGATGATCGGCTCGAACTCCCTGCCCAATCGCTCGATGTCCGCCCCCCCGATCGGCTTCTTCAGCCTCATCACGAAGTCGTCGCGCACATACCGCGACGAATGGTAATTCCGGTAGAACGCCCTGATGTGCTCGGCCGCGTCGCTCGGGCTCTTGGCGATGTAATAAATCCCCGTGTCCTCCGGGCAGATCAGCCCGCGCGACATCAGGTGCTCACGCACCCACGCGTCCCACCCCTTCCAATAGCTCCCGCCCTCGCCCTCCAGCATCACGATCGGCATCGGCGTGTTCTTGCCCGTCTGCACCAGCGTCAACGCCTCGTACGCCTCGTCCATCGTCCCGAATCCGCCCGGGAACAGCGCCACCGCCTCCGCCTGGCTCATGAACATCAGCTTCCGCGTGAAAAAATACCGGAACGTGATCAGCTTCTCGTCGCCCTTGATCACCTTGTTCGCGTTGGTCTCGAACGGCAGGCGGATCGCCACCCCGAACGACGCGTCACGCCCCGGGCCCACGTGCCCCGCCTGCATGATCCCACCGCCCGCGCCCGTGATGATCATCCACCCCGCCTCGGCCATCAGGCGGCTGAACTCCACGCACATCCGATAGTCCGGGTGACTCTCCGGCGTCCGCGCGCTCCCGAAGATCGTCACCTTGTGCGGCTCCTTGAACCGCCCGAAAACGTCGTACGCATACCGCAGCTCACGCACCGCCGACGACAGCAGCTTCAACTCGCCCGTGTCGCGCCCGTCGGGAATCAGCCGCAGACCCGCCACCAGAAAATCTCGCACCAGGCGCGTGTCGAACGAGCCCGGCACCCCGCCCGTCCGCTCGATCAGGGCGTCGAGCTGGTCCAGGATCGCGGGATCGTCCGGCCTGAGAACGTCGGGATTCGTCGGCAATGCTCGCTCCATTTCAGTCGGTGCTTTGAGCCGACATTGTTGGCCTGCTACCGACCCCGTTCCCTCGCCGTCCGCGTCCGATCGATGTCGCGCCGCAGCCTTGATTCGATGTCAGATAGACGCGTCTCCTGCTCCTGGTTCGACAGCCCGAAGATCTGCGCGAAGATCGATCCCGCCCGCGGGAGCGCCACCGGATCGACCTTGGGGCTGGCGAGCGGCCCGGTCACGGTCGTCCCGATCAACTGATCGCGGAATCCCTCCAGCGCCGCCGTGAGCATGGGGATCCGCTTCAGGCTCCGGCTGTTGAAGCGCATGTCGAGCGTCATCTCGGGCATCGTCGCCGTGCCATAGCCATACAGCTGCAGGCTCTCCGACGACGCCGTCATGCTCTCGAACACGATCGACGCTCCCTGGAAATAGAACGACGCCGTCGCGTGATTCAGCTGCTCGTCGCTGGGGAGCTGGAAATTGCTGAACGAGATGAGCGGCATGACCAGCGGGAGCTGCACCACCGACCCGCCGCCGATCAGCACCTCGCCGCGCCCGCGCCGCGACTCGGGCCGGCCCACCACGCCGGCGATCCCGAACCAGCCGTCCAGCACGCCGCGCGACGAGTCCACGCCCGCCAGGGCGCCCGCGCGGGCATCCGACGCCGCGCCGCTGTCGAGCCCCTCGGGCCTGGGTGGGCCCTCGATCCGCGCCGCCGCGTCCGCCGTCAGGTCACGCAACGTCGGCGCAAACCGCACGCCCGACAGCCAGGTGTTCGACACGAACTCCGTCCCGCGCGAACCCGGCCCGCCCGGCGTGATCTCCGCGTCGCCGAAGACCCGCCCGCCGTAGCAATCCGCCGTGATGCTCGGAACCACGATCCGCCCGTCGGGCGTCGACACCGCCGTCACCGACGCGTCGCCCATCAGGATGTTCGACACGCGCACCCGCGGCAGCGTCGCGCGCAGCTCAAAGCTCGCCGGCGCGTCCCCTTCACTGCGGGCCGCGATCGTCATCTCCCCTTCGCACTCGCTCACCTCGCGCCCGATCACGAACCGCGCGCCCTCGAAGTCCACGATCCCGTCGAACGACACCGCGGGTGTTTCCACGCCCGGCTTCCGCTCCACGCGCAAGCGCGCGTTCCCCAGCCGCACCGGCCCGTCGACGCGAACCTCCATCGTTTCCAGCGCCCCCGCGACCGAAGGCGGGATGAACGCGAGCAAAGACGCCGGGATTCCGATCGAGTTCAGCGTCAGGTCCGCGCCGAGCGCCAGCCCGCCCGCCTCGTCACGCGACCACCCGCCGTCGATCGCGAACGTGTACCGCTCTCCTTCTCGCGCCGACCTTCCCTCCAATCGGCGGATCGTCCCGCGCCCGTCCCGCAAGAACCGCACCTCGCCCGAGAGCTCCGTCAGCTCCGCGCTCCGCTGGTTCACCGTGATCGCCAGCTCCCGCGGCCTGAGCCACCCCTCCGCCCACACACGCACGTCCTCGCGCCCACCCTCGCCCTCGTGTACCCCAAGCCGCGTGTCCAGGTCGAACAACCCGCGCGGCGAGACCGACTCATACACCTTCGCCGCTTCCGCGCCCAGCCGTTCGCGCACGAACCACGCCACCGGCCCGCACTCAACCGGCGTCGACCAGAGCGCGACGTGCCCATCGTCCGTTGGCGTGAGGGCGTCGCCCCCCGCGCGGAACGCGCCCGAAACCTCCGCGCGGCCGATGTCGCGCCCGTCGAACTCCAACGGGGCCGCGAACTTCTCGAACTCGATGATCGTCGCATCCGCCCCCGAGTTCAGGATCCGCATCGCGCCCGTCGACGGCCCGAGCACCAGCCGCCCGCCGAACGCCAGCAGCGACGCGTCCTTGAGCGGCCTCATGTCGATGAACGAATGCGTCGCGTCGTCGTCGCCCGCCAGGCGCACGCCCAGGAGCACCGATCCCGCGGGCTTCAGCCGCTCGCGCGCCGCCGCCAGTTCGCCCGCCGCCTTGGGCGAGAACGCCTCCACGATGGACTCAAAGGGCTCCGCCATGTCGATCGATTCGGTGTCGATCGACGCGTTCCAGCCGCTCCCCTCGCCGCCCACCGCCACGCTGGCCCCGGCCCGAACCTCCGCGCCCGCGTGCGCGCCCGACAGTTGCAGGTTCAGCCACTCGTCGCCCAGCGTGATCGTCCCGGCGAGGTTCTCGAGCGGGAAAGGCCGCGGCCCGCCCGCGCCGCGCGGCTCGGCGCTCGCGCCCGCGAACGACACGCCCGCGTCTACGCCCGCCACGCCGTGCCCCCGGTCGCTGATGTGGACCGCCGCGTCGCACGCCCCGCTCAGCCGCATCGCCAAGAGCGCCCGCTCCAGCCAGTCGCTGATCGCCACGCCGTCCGAGTTCTTCTTCCCCCCGCGTCCCGCGGCCTGCGCCGCCGCGTGCGCCAGGTGCGCGTTGAACGGAATCCCCCGCCCCGTCACGCGCACATCGGGCACGAACTCCGCGCCGCTCGCGCTCAGCGCGTCGTACGGCATGGTCGCGGTCGCCGAAAACTCCCCGCCCGCCAGCCCCCGCCACGTGCCCCCACGCAGCGTGATCGTCTTGGTGTCCATCCAGATGTTGATGCCGTGGGTCAAGAGCGGCAAGGGGAACCGCGCCGGCAGCACGTTCACATCCTTCATCCGAACGTCGATCGTCTGATCCCACTCGACCACCATCCCCTCGGGCCTGTGGATGTCGAGGATCACGTCGAAACGACCGCCCAGCTCGAACGCCGGCGCCGCGCCCTCGGGCCCCGATCGGATCAGGCCCGAGCGCACCAGCTTCCCGTGCTGCTCGACGGAGAAGAGCTCGTCGAGCACGCGCCGCGAGTTGCCCATCGCGCGGGCCAGCGTCTCGTCGATCGGCGCGTTGTGGACTTCCACGCGCAGGTCGACCTTCGCCGCGTCCGTCAGGGGCGCGATCGCTCCCTTGGCCGTGATCGTCGCGCCGCTCGGCGCCCGCCCCGCCAGCTCCACGATCTCCAGCGAGTTTTCCGTGAACTTCACGAAACCCGTCATCTCGCGGAACTCGTACGGGAATCGGTCGAACGCCGCGACCGCGTCGTGGAACCGCATCTCGCCCGCGAGCTTTACTTCCGTCGCCCGTCCGCCCGCGCGCGTCACCGTCAGCTTTGTGTTCACGATCCCCGTCGGGTTGTTGAATTGCCCGAGGCGCTGCTTCACCGTCGGCGCGGCGAACCGCAGCAGTTCCGGCCGCTCGCGCAGCTGGAACCCCTCGGACTCCAGCACCAGCGAGAACGGCGCGTCGAGCGTCGTGCCCAGGTAGGTCAGCGTCGCCTTGAACGGGAAATCCTCGATCAATCCCGACAAGGTCGCCGACAGCGCGCCGCCCATGCCGTCCGCGGCGCCGCTGGTGTTCTCGAACCGGATCTCGCCGCTGGTCTTGCTCATGCGCAAGGGGCGCTCGCCGGCGCGCACCGGCCGCCCGTCCTCGCCGATCGGCAGGTTCACCGCCACATCGTCCAGGAGCATCGACGCGCGCACCGTGCTCGCCGCCGCCGCGTAGTCGATCTGCACGTCCCGCGCCTGGCCCTCGAGCCCCAGCGATTCATACACCTCGCGGAACCGCGACGGAACATCGCCCGCCGGCCAGTCCTTCACCGCCAGCCCGCCGAACGCCAGCGTGAATCCCTCGGGCCCGACCTGCCCGCGCAGGTCCAGACCACGCGAGGGCGCCGGCGGACCCATCTCCGACTCCGACTCCCACAACGCCAGGAGCTGCGTCCCCGGCTTTTCGCCAGGCGCCGGCCTCATCCAGCCCTGAAACGGCACCGATCGAAGCAGCGTGTACTTCCCCGCCGACGAATCGTGCTCGCCAAGCTCGATCCTTCCATCGATCACGCGCAGCCGCGGCAACTCAAACGCCCCAGAATCCCCCGCGCCCGACCCGCTCGCGCCCGACCCGCCCGCCATCATCGGCGGCTTCACCAGCGTCACGCTGAACACGCCGTCGCTCGATGCCTGGCTGAACCTCACGAACGGATGAAGCGCCTCAACCGTCCTCACCAGCGGCCCGGTCTTCTTGATCCCGAGCAACCGCTTCAGGTCCACCGTCCCCGTCAGGTCCTCCCACCCGATCACCTCACCGCCAGCGCCGCGCACGCTCGGCACCGCCAGCGTCATCGACTTCAGCGAGAACGCGCCCGTCGGCGAGAGCGCGACCGACCCGCCCCGAACCTCCAGCCCCGTCGCCTTCTCGATCTCGCGCACCACCACCCACCGCGTCACCGGCGAGCGCATCACCAGCCAATACAACACCACCGCGCCGAACGCCAAGAGCAGCCAGAACCGCCGCCGATTGTGCAACTGCTTCTTGGGCTTGCCGCTCTTCACACCCGCCGCGCCGCCGGCCGCCACCCCATCCCCAGCCACGCCAACACCATCCGCGCCCGCGGCCTTCTCCCCGCTCGCTTCCTCATTCCTGGTTGGTGGTGTGGTTTCGCCCATGCGGGTTCGG
>OEIV010001050.1_pt1 | contig 13433 bp, 8 predicted proteins | sample 1539231 | NCBI WGS metagenome assembly OEIV01 (sample SAMN03794762, study PRJEB22550) | activated sludge metagenome | feature: wastewater treatment plant; material: activated sludge; isolation source: Wastewater treatment plant of a petroleum refinery complex | place: Argentina: Buenos Aires ...
CCGCCGCCCGCGACTGGCGGGGGGGCCGGGCCTTCGGGGGGGAGGGCCCCCCCCCCGCGGAGGGGAGCCCGCCTCCCGCCGTCACCACTGCCCTGCCGATGTGCCCGATCATGTTTCCCTCCGCATCGATGAACCGTCCTGTTTGGGGAGACGCACCACGGCCTCGAGTCCGCCACCCCTTCGATTTGCGAGCACGACGTCGCCGCCATGCCCCCGTGCGATCGAGCGCGCGACGGTGAGGCCCAAACCAAATCCGCCCGTCTCGCGCCCCCGCGCATCGTCGAGACGACAGAAGGGCTCGAACACCGCCTCGAGCTTGTCCTCGGGGACTCCCGGGCCCTTGTCGGCGATCGTGATTTCCACCGCGTCGGGCGACATCCGCGCACCGACCTCCGCTGCCCCGCCGTGGCGGATCGCGTTTCCGACGAGATTGGTGAACATGCGCTTCAGCGCGAGATGGCGCCCGCGCACGACAAGGCTGCCGGGCACATCGACTGCAACGTCTTGTCCGCTGTCCGCCGCGTCGTCGGCAATGGTCTGGATGATGGCGGCGAGATCGACCGGCGCCACCGCCTCCTGCACCGCGTTCTCGCGCAGAAACCCGAGCGTCGCCTCGATCATCTGTTCCATCTCGGCGACATCGCGCTCGATCGACGCGCGCGGCTCTCCCTGCGGCAAGCCCTCGGCGCGCAGGCGCAGGCGTGTGAGGGGCGTGCGCAAATCGTGGCTGATGGCGGCGAGCATCTGCGTGCGGTCGCCGACGAGACGTTCGATGCGCCGTCGCATCTCGTTGATCGCCGCCGCGAGCGTGCGCACTTCCCGCGTGCCGACTTCTTCCAACTGCGGGCCGCCGTCGCCGGAGACGAACAGCGTGCGCGCGCCGTCCGCCAGCCGGTTGAGTGGATCGGTCAGCCAGCGTCCGAGGAGCAGCGCCACCAGTACGACACCGAGCGCGCCGACGAAGCTCGTCACGAGAAAGCTCGGCGAGGTAATGCGTGTCCGCTGAAGCTGCGCCAGCGTGACGTTGAGCCAGCTCCCGTCCTCGAGAGCGAGCGCGATGAACGTGGTGTGGCTCGTATTTCCGATTGGACCCGAGCTGCTGAAGAAGAGCCCGCGTGTTTCGAGATCGGGCGCCCGCTCGATCAAGACGGAGCGAAGTGTCGTCGCCGCGGAATCAAGCACACCGCCGGGGATCGTCAGCGGCTCGGCACTCCAATGCAGCTCGATCGCGCCAGCCGAGAGACCGTGAGCGGTCTCCTCCCGGCTTTCGACTGAAACGGCCGTGATCGTCTTCGCCAGCACGAGCAGACGCTCGGCAACGCGATCGGCGTTGGAGAGCATGGCCTCGCGCTCGCTCGCCACGAGGTAGAGATATTGCGCCAGGAACAGCGTCGAGCCGAGCCCCAGCACGAGGACGAGAACGGCGCGACCGGTGATGGTATCCAACAGCCGCCTCATCCTTGCTTCACCTCGGCGGTCAGCATGTAGCCCGCGCCGCGTACGGTCTTGATGAGGCTATCGGCGGAATCTCCCGCACCGAGCTTGCGCCGGAGCCGACTCACCTGCACATCGATGCTGCGATCGAACCCGGCGAGCGCACGCTTGCGCGTCACCTCGATGAGATAGTCGCGATCGAGGATGCGATTGGGCGCTTCGAGGAACGTCAGCAGCAGGTCGTACTCCCCGGCAGAGAGATCGATGATGACGCCGTCGGGGTTGTTCAGTTCCCGGCGCAACGTATCGAGCCGCCAGCGATCGAAGGTGATCGTGCGGCCCGGCGGCCGCGCTTCCACCGGGGACATGCGCGAGCGGCGGATGAGTGCTTTGACGCGCGCGAGCAGTTCGTTGGGGCTGAACGGCTTGGCGACATAGTCGTCGGCCCCCATCTCGAGACCGACGATGCGGTCCGTCTCCGAACCCTTGGCGGTGAGCATGAGGATGGGCACGGTCGAGGAGGTCCGCAGGTTGCGGCAGATCTCGAGCCCGCTCGTGCCCGGCAGCATGAGATCGAGGATCAGCAGATCGATACTCGCGCTGGCGAGATGGCGGGAAACCTCGCGGCCATCCCCGATGGGAGTGACGCGATAGCCGTTGTCGCGCAGCAATCCGGCGAGCAGGCGCCGCAGCTCGGGATCGTCATCGCACAGCAGGATGTGCGCATCCGGCGGCAACGGCGGCGGGCCTTTTGCAGACCCACCGCTGTCGTCCTCTTCGTGTCGCGCGTCGCCCATGGTGCCGTGCCGTTCAATCCAGCGGGGTCAGGCGGGCCTGGAAGCTCTTGCCGCCGACGTTCTCCGTCTTGATGATGACCTTCATACCCTTTGCCGCGACGAAGTCGCCCTTGCCCTTCATGATATTTGTGCCGGCCGGGATCAAGGCGACCTTATGTGTCTTGCCACCGATGAGAACTGTCGCCTCGGCAGCGCCACCGGTGGTATCGACCGCCGCTTCCGCGCTGTCCGAGACGTAGAGCGTCAGCTCGCCGCCACTGCCGAGCAGCTCCCAGTGCTGGGCACCTCCACCGACATCCACGATATGGCCGCCATGCGGTCCTTTGGTGAGCTTGTGGTCGGAATGCGCGTAAACGGGGCTCGCCAGCCCCAGCGCGAGTGCAAGTGCGATGATGATGGATCTCAGCATGGTTCCTCCTTCGACGATGATCGGCAGTATCAGAACGCCTGCCGGGTATTGAGTGCGATCGATTCCTGTTCGCGATCGGAGAGAAGATTGAGCAGCGGCTTCTCGCCATAGCGCAGGAAGAGAATGGGGGTCAGCACCGTATCGAGCAGCGTCGAGCTGATGAGGCCTCCAAAGATCGTAATGGCCACGGGATGCAGGATCTCCTTGCCCGGCGCGTCCGCTCCGATCATCAGCGGCAACAGCGCCAACCCCGCAGAAAGGGCCGTCATCAGCACCGGCACGAGCCGCTCGAGGCTGCCGCGCACGACCATGTCGCGACCGAAGCGCTCGCCTTCGAACAGCACGAGATTAATGTAATGGCTGATCTTCAGGATGCCGTTGCGCGCACTGATGCCGGCGAGCGTGATGAAGCCGATCATCGACGCGACCGACAGTGTCTGTCCGGCCAGCCACAGCGCGACGACGCTGCCGATCAGCGCGAGCGGCACGTTACCCATGATGATGAAGGCCAGGATGGCCGACCGGTAACGACTGTAGAGAACAGTGAAGATTCCGCCGAGCGATAGCAAGGACAGCAGCGCAATGGTGCGCGAGGCCTCCTCTTGCGCCTGGAAGGTGCCCTCGAGCGCGGTGTAATAGCCGCTCGGAAGCTGCTGACGCGCGATGAGGGCGCGAATGTCCTCGACGATACGCGCCATGTCGGAACCGTCCGTGTTCGCCAGCACGAAAATGCGGCGCCGCGAGTTCTCGCGCGAGATCTGGTTCGGCCCATCGGTCTCGACGATCGATGCGAACATGGACAGCGGCACGGGGCCGGCGGGTGTCTCGATCTTGAGGTTCTTGAGCCCTTCGGTCGTACGGTCGCGGTCCAGCACGCGCAGGACCACGTCGTAGCGGCGGCTGCCCTCGACGATCTGCGAGACGACGCGACCATTGATGAGCGTCGCGAGGGCCTCGGTCACCGCGGCCGGGGTGATGCCATGCGCATATGCACCGTCATAGTCGACCGCGACCTGAACCTGCGGAATGCGCACCTGCCGCTCGACCGAAAGATCGACAAGGCCCGGTATCTGCCCGAGCTGCGACTTCAATTGCTCGGCGATGCCGCTCAACGTGTCGAGATCGTCGCCGAACACCTTGAGCGCGATCTGAGCGCGAACGCCCGACAGCATGTGATCGAGCCTGTGCGAGATCGGCTGCCCGACATTGACGTTGGCCGGCAGCACCGCGAGCCGGGCGCGAATATCGGCAATGATCTCCTCGCGCCGGCGCTGCGATGGCGCCAGGTCGACGTCGATCTCGGCCGAATGAACGCCCTCGGCATGCTCGTCGAGCTCCGCGCGACCGGTCCGCCGGCCGACCGTCTCCGCCTCCGGCACCTGCAGAATGAGCTGCTCGGCGATGAGGCCGACGCGATGCGATTCCGCGAGCGAGATGCCGGGCCGGAACAGCATCGAGATCGTCAGGGTTCCTTCGTTGAAGGAGGGCAGAAAGGCACGCGGAAGGAACGTGGCGGAGGCGCCGGCCGCAAGAACCGCGCTGACCGAGGCGACGATGACGAAACCCTGCTTGCGAAAGGCCCAGTCCAGCAGGCGCCGGTTGGCGGACTTCAGCGCGCGCACCATGAACCCATCGCCATGCGCCATCGCACCGGAACGCGGTAACAGATAGTAACAGAGCACCGGCGTCACGGTGATCGAGGTGACGAGGCTCGCCAGGATCGAGACGATGTAGGCCATGCCGAGCGGCGCGAAGAGGCGCCCCTCGATGCCCGACAGCGCGAACAGCGGGATGAACACGAGAATGATGATCGCCGTCGCGTAGATGATGCCGGAGCGCACCTCCTGCGAGGCGCTCGCGATCACCTCCAGAATAGGGCGCGGCACGGCGCGGGCGGCATTCTCGCGCAGGCGGCGGAATACGTTCTCGACGTCGACGACGGCATCGTCGACGAGTTCGCCGATGGCGATGGCGAGGCCGCCGAGCGTCATGGTGTTGATGGTGAGCCCGAGCCACTGGAACACGATCACTGTTATCAGGATCGAGATCGGGATGGCCGTGAGTGAGATCGCCGTCGTCCGCCAGTTGAGCAGGAACGCGAACAGCACGACCGCGACGACCACCATCGCCTCGATCAGCACCGTCTGCACGTTGGAAATCGAGGTCTGGATGAAGTCGGCCTGGCGGAAGAGCACGTTGATGCGCACGTCGGGCGGCAGCACGCGCTCGAGATCGGTGAGTGCCGCCTCAATTTCCGAGGTCAGCCGCATGCTGTCGGCGGCCGGTTGCTTCTGCACCGACAGGATCACCGCGGGATGGCCCATGTGGCCGGCGTCACCGCGCTTCACCCGCGCCGCATAGTCGACCTCCGCTACCTGCGACAGGCGGATGGCCACACCATCACGAAAAGCCACCGGGAGATTGCGCAGATCCTCGATGCGCGTCGTGCGGCCGAGGTTGCGGATCAGGTATTCGCGCGCGTGCTGATCGACGAAGCCGCCGGCACTGTTGGAGCCGAACCGTGAAACCGCCGCCTCGACTTGCTCGCGCGTCACGTCGAGGAGGCTCATTTGCGCGGTATCCAGGGAAACGCGGTACTGGCGCACCTCGCCGCCGATGGGAATGACCTGGGCGACCCCACTGACCGTCAACAGGCGCGGCCGCACGACCCAGTCGGCCAGCTCGCGCGTCTCCATCGGCGAAAGCTTGTCGCTCGCAAGCGCGATCAGCATGATCTCGCCCATGATCGACGTCACCGGCGCCATCTGCGGCACCACGCCCGCCGGCAACTGCTCGCGAACGATATTGAGCCGCTCGTTGATCTGCTGGCGATTGAGATAGATATCCGTCCCCCAATCGAACTCGACATAGACGATCGATAGGCCGACGCTCGACACCGAGCGCACGCGGCTGACACCGGCCATCCCGTTCATCGCCGTCTCGATCGGATAGGTGACCAGCGTCTCCACCTCTTCCGGTGCCAGTCCCTCGGCCTCGGTCAGCAGCGTGACCGTCGGGCGATTGAGATCGGGGAAGACGTCGACCGGCAGCTTGCGCAGCGTGAATGCGCCGTAGACGACGAGAAACGCGGCGAGCGCCAGAACGAAGAGGCGGTTGCGCAGACTTCCGGTGACGAGGAGGTTGAACATCGCCGGCCTCAGCGCACTTGGTTGAGCAGCGTCACGCCATCGGTGACGACGCGCTGCTCGGGCGTGATGCCCGATGTGATCACCACCATCTGTCCGTCCAGCGGTTCGACCTTGACCACCTGCGGCTCGAACCGCTCGGGCTCGGTCTTGATCCACACGATCGGCAACCCGGTCGCTCCGCGCACCACGGCCGAGGCCGGCAGCACGATGCCCTCGCGCTTCTCGCGCCTCTGCAGCAAGACCTTTGCCGTCATGCCGACCGAGATGTGCTCCACCGGGCTCGAGACGCGGAAGTTCAGAACATTCGAATGGTTCCGCAGCGCCAGCCCGCGTCCGATGTACTCGAGTTCCAGCGATTGCTGGCCATGCGCGGTCGTCGCGACGGCCGAGACGAGGTCGTCGGCGGCCTGCGGATCGGGAGAGGCGGCCTCGATCCAGAATTCCGAGGGATCGATAATTTCAAACAGGATCTCGCGCTGATCGACCACCTGTCCAGCGACGACGTTTGCAGCCGAAATCACACCGGATATCGGTGCAACGAGCGGCTCGCGCGCGGAGGTGCTCGGCAAGAGCTGCTCGAGACGCTTCATCAGCGCATCGATCTCGCCGCGCACCTCGTCAACCCGCACCTGCGGGACGGAACCGGGCCGTGCCTCATATCGCGAGAGGATGGTGCGGTTCTTGGCGATACGCGCTTCTGTTTCGGCAACCTGGCTGACGATGTTGGCGCGATCGGCCGCCTCGATGTAGGTCTCGACGAAGCCGAGAATCTGCCCGGCGGTGACAGCCATGCCGACGAACCCGACGCGCTCGCCCGCGGCGACGAAGCGGCCCGGACGGTTTGCCTGCACGCGTCCGAGGTTCTGCGGGCCGACCGTGACGCGCCCGCTGAGCTCCACCGTCCTCGCGGTTCCCGACTTGACCGCGACCTGCGTGCGGATCGAAAGCAGATGCTGGGTCGCCTTCGGCATGAACAGCGTGGCATCGGGCATGCGCTGCGGCTGGTCCGTTGCCATCGTCGACGGGATGGACGGCAGCGCGGCGGGGTTCTGACCGGCGGCACGGGCGTCGTCACTCGCGAGCATGGCGAACACCAGCAGAAGCGCTCCCGCGACGCTGCCCGAGCCGCGCCGGAGCGGCGTCACCTCACTCGCGGACGTTGCAGGGGGAAGCGGAGCTGCGGAGCGCTGATCGTTCGCCACGGTTCCCGCATCGCCCCGCGGCCGCTTGCGGTCACCACCAGCGAGCAGCAGCATGAGAAGGACGCCTGCCAGGAACCCTCCGGCGATGCCAGCGATCAGGCGCGGATCGTCGAACAGATGGCTAAGCCCCACCGTCTCGCCTCGCGGCCCCGCCGTCTTCAGATCGAGGCTTTGCGGCACGGCGAGCCTGCCCGTCAGCAGATCACCCGCACCGTCCGCCAGCGTGATCGAAAAGATCAAGTCGACCGGCTTGCTGCCGACCAGCCAGGGCGCGGCAACCGTGAAGACACCCGGCCCCTCGGCCTTCGCCTCCGCACTGTCGGTATCGGCGGAAACCGTCATCTTGGCGTTGGCGATAGGAGCGTTCGTCGCAAACTCGTGCAGGAAGACGGTCAGACGGTCCGCACCCGAAAGCACGCCGACCAGTTCCAGCTCGGGCGTGACGGCGATGACGCGCGGAGCGACAGGGATGTTGAGAGGCGGCGGCTTGTCGTGATCGTGCCCCTCGTGCGCCGGCACAGGCGACGCGACGAACACCGCCAGCAGCAGCGAAACAATCGCGAGAAGCTTCGATATGCCTGCTCGTCCCATCACCTGCGAATCCGTTCCTGCCACGCCTAGCGGCAAATTGGACAGGGCACGTTGCAGCGCGATTTCGCGAACATTTCACTGTGTAACGGCCGAGCAGCGACAGGACGAACGCGGCGCGGTAACAGCTGCAACATACTGATGTTGCACATGAAACGAATCTATCCGGCACCGCAAAGCACCGAGCGGCGGCGGCTGCCGGCAAATCGGCGCGACGTCGCGGCCTCAATTGAACCAGAAGAAGCCGCCGCCGCCGGAAGGCTTGTTCCGCCGATTGTTGCCGCCGCCCCAGTAGTAATTGTCGTCATCGTCGTCGGAGCGCTCCGGCTTGGCGCGCTCACGGATGGCGATGCCGCCCTGCGGCTCGCCACTCATGATGACGACGAAATCGGTATCCTTGCCCGTCTCCAGATGGGGCGGCTCGTCGGAGATGATAAGCGATGAGCCCGGTAGCACGATCCGCGAAATGCGCGCCGCCATGTCGCGCGGAATATCGAGCCGCGCGAGGGCGCGCTCGACCGCGGCTACATCGGTCACCGGCGTCTCGATCGGCGCGGCGCGTTTTCCTTTTGCGGGCTTCGGCGGCGGCTGCGCCGGTTCGATTTCGGTCGGGTTGCGATAGAGCGAGACGGCGCTCCAGCGCAGATCGCGGGTGCCCACGGCCGGCTCGTGCGCCGTCAGCACGAAAGTGCCGATCGGCTTGTCCGCGTCGCGGATCAGAACCGGAGCCTCCCACAGCGGATGGAACGCCTTGCGGACGTAAAGACGCTGTGTCTTGCGGCTGATGAAAACGGAAACAGGCGAGGTGTCGAGCTTGGCTTTTTCGGCGGCCTCCATCGCCTGGGTGTGAGCGTAAGCTGCCTCGGCCGCTTTCTCCTCCGCCACACGCGCCGCATCCTGTTTCGACTTCACCTCGTCCTGCGCCTTGTCGCGCGCTACACGGGCGGCTTCGATACGTTCAGGCGCTGCGTCCTTGACCTTCTGTGCCGCGTCGAGCCGCTTCTGCGGTGCGCTGCCCGCGAGAACTTTCTCGGCCGCCGCCAGATCGGCCTCGAGCTTGCCGAGCGCGCTTTCGGCTTGTCGCAAGGCCCGCTCGGCAGGCGTGACGGCGGACTTCGCACGGGTCGCCAGAGCACGCATCTCGCGAGAGCGGGTCGCAGCGGCCGTCGCGGCGGCGGCGAGCGGACCAACGCGGGCCTCGAGGCGGGCCGTGGGCGAATCCTCCCCACCTGCCACGCCATCGGGCCGGGCGCTGGCCAGTTGCACGTGGCGCGCATCCGGATCCGCGGCCATCGCCGGATCGCGGCGGAACATCTCCGGCTCGTCGATCGCGACCGGGGCGATGCCCTCGCGCGCCACCACCACACGCATACCGATGCTGGTGAGGCCGAACAGCCGGTCGGCAAAGTTGTAGGGCAACCGCACGCAACCGTGCGAAGCGGCATAGCCCGGAAGCTCGCCGGCGTGCAGCGCGATTCCGGTCCAGGTCAAACGCTGCATGAATGGCATCGAGGCGTCGTCATAGAGGTTCGAATGATGCTCGACGTTCTTCTGCACGATGCTGAAGATGCCGGGGGGTGTCTCGTAACCCGTAGAGCCGCTCGATACGGGCGACTGGAGCATCTCGGCGCCGGTCCGGTCGTAGAGGGTTATGCGCTGCTCGCGCAGGCCGACGACCGCCAGCATCGGGATCTGTTTCGGCGGCGGCGGTGCCGATGCCCCACGGGCTTCGTTGCGCGGCCAGCGCTGCTGCGCGAGCGCGTCCGCGCAGAAGGTACCGTAGGCGACGACGAGGAGGCCGGCGAGGGCAGTGAGCGTGCGGCAGGCAGTCATCGGCCGGTGTTTCCTTCACTCGCCGCCGGAGCGGGCGCGGCTTCGGGCAAGGTCAACGCGACACGCAGACCGGCGTTGTTGAGGCGCACGTCCGCAGGGGTCGCATAGCGATATGCGGACCGCAGGGCCCACGGATAATAGTTCCACGCGCCGCCGCGCAGGATGCGCAGGCGGCAATCGGGGCGTTTGACGGCGGAGCCATCGGCCGGCGCCGTGCGATAGTCGGGCGCATAGCAATCCTGCACCCACTCCCACACGTTGCCGTGCATCTCGTGGAGGCCGAACGGATTGCGCGGCAGCGAGCCCGTGTCGACCGTCGCCTGCCGGTAGATGCCGATCTTGCCCGCCACCCCGTAGACGAAATTCGCGTCGAAATTGGCTTGGCGGTAGCTGATCGTCTGGCCGACGGAGAACGGCTGCGATTGCGCCGTCGCGCTGGTGACGCCGCGCGCTGCGTATTCCCATTCGGCCTCGGTCGGCAGGCGGTAGGGCTTGCCCGTGGTCTTCGCGAGCCAACTGACGAATTCGGCCGCATCACCCCACGAGACATCGACGACGGGGCGGCGCCCGCGCCCCTTCCCGTCGTCGGAGGGCTTGTGCCGACAGCCCCCCTTGGCGACGCACGTATCCCACTCCGAGAACGAGACCTCGTACTTGCCGATGGCGAAGGCCTGCGTGAAGGTCACGCGACGCTGCGGCCCCTCGTTCTGCTCGCGGCGCTGCTCCGTTTCAGGCGAGCCCATCATGAACTCGCCAGCCGGCAGCTTAACCATCAGCGGACACGACGAGCAGTCGCGGAAGGTAGGGTCTGGCTTGGCGGATCGCCGCCCCTGGGCGTCCGCGGCGGAAGCCGCGATCACGCACGCGATCCCCACCGAGAACAGATGAATGGCGATGAGATGAAGCGCCCTCCGTTTCATCACGAGCATGCTGCCTTCTGTCCTCCGATTGGCGCGCCGGCACCCTTCGGCTGCATCGGCATTGGCGGCGACGATAGCCCAGGCCCCGTCGACAGTACACGCCCCGTCTCGCATGTCGCCCATGGTTCCTCACCAGACCAATGCCCAGTGCCTTGCTGCGTCGGGAAGCCCAGTCCATCGAGCTTGGACCGGCGAGGGGGCCATTCGATGGCCGCACCTGCGACTTTTCGTGAAGCTGCCCAATGAACGGGGGCGAAGCCGCTCCGACGCGCCGCCATCACCGTGATGCGCAGGGCTGGCCGTCGCGCGGGCTCTCGCCACTCAAGCGGAACATGACCGAGCAAGCGACGCAGTTGTTCGAGCGCATCAGATCGTTGATGTGATCGAACGCACGGCTCTCTTCATATGACCGGGTCGGATCGGTCTGGACGATCTCGAACGCGCTCGCAAGCCCGCATCGCTGCGCCTCGCCCGCCTGCACGGCCACCAGTTTGCGGCTGGTCTCCGACAATTGCCACGTCAGCGGAATTTGCAGCTCCTGCTGGTTCATCATCACCATCGGCGTCCGCGTGGCGAACTCGTAACGGGTGCCGACGTAAAGACCTGGTGCCCGGTTTAAAAACGCGCGAACCCGCTGGCGCGCGATCTGGCCGCGGGTCGGCCGGGTGGTCAGCATCGTGCGCAGTGGCGACAGCAGATCGCCTAAACCCTGCACCGCGCCCGGCTTCAGCAAAACGTCCTCGGTGAGAGTGATGAGATGGAGCTCGTAACGCGGCACCTGGCTGCCGTCCGCCAATTTGCCGGAAACGGCCTCGAGCTGGCCGAGCTCGGTCACGAGATCGAACGCGGTCTCGTCGCCGGAATTGTCGATGTAAGCGCCATCCACGAGGCGGAACTCGGTCAAGCTCGTGCGGAAGCGTGCGGCGGGCATCAGCCAGGGGAAGCGGGCGCTGATGCCGAGCGCGGTCGCGAGGCTGATGTCCTCGTCCGGCTTCAAGGCTTCCCACCCTTCGTCGAGAAGCTTCATGCCGATGTAGACCGTGCGCCGTGTCCGCTGATGCAGCGTGCCGGCTTCCTGCGGGCTGTCGATCGACATGAACGGCGAGATGGCGACGCGCATGCCGTTCTCGACCTGCGTCGTATTCGCGATCACCGCAGGCGCGGCGCCTGCCGCATCCCAAAGGCCAAAATAGGAACCTCTGAGCGGGTTCGCGATACCCGGCAACGCTTCGTCCCAAGCGCTCTGCAACGCCGCGTCGAAGGCGCGCGCACGATCGCCATGGCGTTTCAGGAAGGGCAGGACCGCGTGCGGCAGATCGCCGAACAGAGTCGCGGCGACCACCGGCGAAAGATAATCGCGTGCGAGTAGAGCATTCGCCTTGGTCTCGAACGGCCCGACGCCGAGATCGCCCGTCCGGCATCCCTGCCACGGGCCGTTCGTCGCGTACTGCTTCGCCAGAGCCGAGAAGACGCCGGCACCGATCGCTCCGCCCGATACGGCGCTGATGGCGAAGACGTGCTGCGCGAAGTTCGGACAGCGATCCTGCGCGCGCGCCAGGAACGTCGCTGCGAGGTTCGCGGCGTACTGCCCGCCGCCCTGCGCGGAGATGATGAAGATGGGATAGGGTTTCTTGATCTCCTCGAAGTGCGTGCGGTCCTGCCTACCCTCGAGCCACGATTGCAAGGCGACGACGGTCGGCACCACCTCCTTCGGTGCGTTGCTCTGCGGGTCACGCGCCCGCGCGACAAGCTCGGGAACGTGGTTGTCGCTCACGTTGAACCAAGCAAAGACCATTGCAAGGGCCACCACGATCGAAAGCGCCGGCACTTTGTGGCGGTCCTTGATGGCAAGAAGCCCCGCCAGCACAGCGGAGGCCACCAGCGCGAAGAGCAGGACGATCGAGAGACTGCCGATAAGCCTCGGCGCGCTCGTCGGCGCACGGTCGAACACCACGCCGAGAGCAATCCCGACCAGACATAGGAAGAGCACAGCGGAGCGAAGCCGCAACCCGTTCATCGAACGAGGACCCAAGCGATCGAGCAGGACGATCAGGATCGTGCCTGCGGCGGCGGTCGCAAGACCAGCGCCCGTCAAAAGCTGTGGCAGCGCGTTGCCGCGTGCGAGTGCGGAAACGATGGAACTGTCGACGGCCTCCCCGGATTGGCCGATGGCGACCGTCATCGCGTCGGCACCGGCGCGCCAAAGGCCGATCGCCGCACCGACGATCGGCAGGAAAGCGGCACTTGCCGCGACCGCGCGGCGCGCCATCGTGTTCGCGCTTGCGCGCGTCGCCGCCCATGCGAGCGTCCACAATCCGGAAGCAAAGGCGACGAGCGCTACAGCCGTCACGGCGATCACGCGGGCCTGTGGTGTTGAATCGTGGGCGAGGGTCCGTGCGATCTCCCGAAACTGCGGCACGCTGGCCAGCGCCGCGCCGCAAACGAGCGCCGAAATCAACACCCCGCGCGCCCCGATGACGCTGCTCCAGGGCCCATCGCCGGTCCGTTCGGTGGAGCCTTCGACACGATCCATCGGCACGCCGCCTCCCCTCGGCTGGTTCCCACGAAGTTTCACCCGCGCTTTCCGGCGAGGTCAATGCTCGTGGCGCCTGCGGGCGCCTCGCCCGCTTCGCCGCGCGAGACAGAAATCGCCGGTGCCTCAAACACGCGACACGTTGATCCACCATGGTGGGGCGCGACAGGCTGGCGCCACGAAACGGTTCTCCGATTACGGTACCTTATGATCGCAATCAGTGGAGCGAACTTTACCTTATCGGCCTCGTTCGCTAGAGCCTTTGCCCAGAACTGCTCCGACTAACTTTTCCCCTTGGGAGGCGACATGAACGAAATCAGCAAGTGCCCGATGCACGGCGCACGCGGCAACGTCACGGTCGGCGGCCGCTCGAACCGCGACTGGTGGCCAAACCAGTTGAATCTCAGGATCCTTCACCAGAATGCACCTGCCGGAAACCCCATGGGCGGCGCGTTCGATTACGCCAAGGCCTTCAAGTCGCTCGACCTCGCAGCGGTGAAGAAGGATCTGACGGCGCTGATGACCGACAGCCAGGACTGGTGGCCGGCCGACTACGGGCACTACGGCG
>OEIV010001051.1_pt1 | contig 13433 bp, 5 predicted proteins | sample 1539231 | NCBI WGS metagenome assembly OEIV01 (sample SAMN03794762, study PRJEB22550) | activated sludge metagenome | feature: wastewater treatment plant; material: activated sludge; isolation source: Wastewater treatment plant of a petroleum refinery complex | place: Argentina: Buenos Aires ...
ACAACCAGCAACTACAGCAGCTACTACTACACCAGTCAAGATTCAAGAACAAATCCGTGCAGACGCTCTGGTCCTCACAGAAACGACATGAACACTGCTTGTCTCATGAGCGGTAGTTCCTACTACCCAAAAACCTGTCGAACGTGAAAATCCTGATAGAGTAAATCTCGTAAAACAATACTTTGCACACCTCCAAGCAAAAGAGTTTAAAGAAGCGTGTGCACTTATGTCTCCAGGAAAGTGTGCCTCTATAAGACAAGCTGCTGTAGATGCATTTTCTCAAGAGTTTCTAAAACTTTCCAATGGATATGAATATATCAATGTCAGAGACTATGGGTTACAGAGTCCTAGTGGCAAAGACATAGTCTGTGTCAAATACTCATATAGATATAAATGAGATAGTAATCCATGACTTATTTCAGAGATTCTTAGTTTCTACATTGACGAAGACGTAGGCAAACGAGTCATCACGGATCGTGTCTGTGAAAAAAAATATAAAGACTGAGTAGGTACGAGACCATGTCCAGTCCAAGCAACCCAGAATTTTTGTATAGATAAGATTAAGTAAGAGTTAATATTGAATTATATTTATATCTAATATCTTACTATGCATCCACAGCTCATACTCATGTACACATTTTGATTATCTACCATAATCTATGCAGTAGTTATCTGAATGCTTTCATTACAAGTTTCATGAGCAGAAGAAATTGCAAAACGAAGCATTGCATGATTTTTAATTATTGTGTTACTATATCGAAAATTTCTCTTTCCTTACTGGAATGAAAAGGTTACAAAAACAGCCAGTAAACATCCCTCTTCTTTTTTTATATTCTGATTTGGGTTGATTCAAAGTAGTGCTATCTATATACTAGTATGTAGCTTAGTCAGTATGTTTTCAGAACCACGACCTATACCTCATCACTCAGTATTATATCCTGTTATTCTTTGAGCACTCATCTCAACATATATGTGAATACAAGCACTAAATAACACCGCATCAACACTACCTGACGAGACGCTTTTTGCTCAAGACAGTTACACTGTTTTCGAAAACAATAAAAAATTATTAAAAGCATTATTTATTCCGTCGATAGTTTGAATAATCTGATTAGTTATAAGTCTTATACTAATATTCAAATAGGTCGGTAATATCTTGTCTTATCATTTCTTTTTCTCTACAATCTTCTTCGCCTTATCGATAAATAAAATCCCATCGAGATGGTCCAATTCATGAAGCAAAATCCTTGCGTTGTATCAAGTTGCTTTTTTTATTTGTTGTTTTCCGCGGATATCCATATAGGCGATAGTAATGTATACAGATCTTTCTACATCTCACTCGATACCAGGCAAAGAAAGACATCATTCTTTTTCCGTACACAATTCCTGTGAACTATGTACGAGTTTTGGATTTATCATAATCCCTTCTTCAAGTAGTTCTCGTTTTTTTTTCGATGTGTCCCACTGGGTATAGGCAAACATGCGAAGCGACTTACCGATCTGTGGAGCAGCTAATCCGACACCATCATATAGTCGCATCAATTCAATAAGATCAAATGCCAATGAGCGTATTTCAGTATTTAGCGTACGAATAGGCACTGCAAGAGCTCTTAATACAGGTTCTTGCGCGCCGATTACCAAAGGATACTTATGCATTAGTATTTTTTCCATATTGTCAGTAGAAAAGAAATATTTTTTTTCATTAAAGCAATGTAATAGAGGTACCATACATATTTTATTTGTCTTTCCAAGAGTAACTAACTATGATTCATAGTGAAGCAAATGGAAAAAATAAGTTTGCTTGCAAAATCCTTCCAAATTCTTATACAACGATGGTCGAAAAAATTATGGAAGGATGGCAGAGCGGTTTAATGCGGCAGTCTTGAAAACTGTTGAGGGGGCAACTCCTCCTAGGGTTCAAATCCCTATCCTTCCGAAGTATACAATCAAAAATCAAAATTATGTAATAAAAGCGTAGGTATATACGTAACACAAAACATCTCTTTGTGAAGAGAAAAGCAAAAGACCTCTTTTGCTTCGTGGAATCAAGAACCAGTTTGTTGTTACTCGTTTATTCAGTTTTCTTTATGAACTTCTCACACGTCTCATATCGTGCACGGAAAAAAAAGTCAATTCTTCTTCTTAAAAACGCAAGACATATTGTGTTTTTGGTCGTTTTTTCTTGTATGATTGTTCAACCACAACGTTTTTTTGTGGAACCACCTTCTCGTGATATTACCCAAGGGGTCTATGCTTCGTACGACCAGCTTCTTGAACAAAGTAAGCAACAAGATGGGTCATTGAGTTTTGATGGACTTGCTATAGATGATAATGGACAAACTACAATCACCTATAAAGTTGTTGCTTGAGATACATTAAGTAGTATAGCGCAAGATTTCTGAACGACTGTACAAGCCCTCGTCGAGAAAAATGGTATTAATCCATGAAAAACACTCCGTAAAGGACAAGAGCTTATTATCTCATTTACAGAAAATTTTGTTTATTCAGTACAAGAACAAAGTACACTTCAAGCATTTGCAGATAAATATAGCCTAAATATTGATGATTTAATGAGTTTGAACTATCTCACTCCTCCATCTGTTGAAATTCATATAGGACAAGAACTTATTTTACCATTAAACAGATCTGAAGCAAAAGCAAAAGGATTAGTAGGAGCTGAAGAATTTATTCCGTTAGAGCTTGAAGAAGCACCAAGAGAAGAGGAAGAAATTATTGTTATAGATGATGAACAGCCTGCTCCTCAACCAAAAGAATGGTCTCTTTGGATAGATGATAGTAATCAGCAAATTATCACACCAGAGCAAACAGAGCAACACCTAAAGTCACTTGAAGAACAACAAGCACAACAAATTGCTGAAATGAAGGCAAGAGAACAAGCACAACTCCAATCTGCAAAAGAAAAAGAAGAACATGCAAAGAAAGAACAAGAATTAGCAAAAATAAAGAAACAAGCTCCTTCTACTGAACCAACAGCGAACAACGAATGTAATGCAAATCAATGTTTACATAAATGAGCATGTCGATCAAAACCAGCAAATGCAATATGTGCTTCAGCAGATCCTATAAATGCATGGGTATGTAAAGCGGGATATATTGATACAGGCAGATCATGTGTCAAAGAGTGAACAGCAAAAGCTACTACATCAAAGACTGCTCAGAAAAAAGTGGGTAAGTGAGTAATTAGCCAATGGTATTTTAATGCAAGAAAAGCATGATACCCAAATGATAGATGACGAGCACAGTGACATTGTACCCAATACGTTGATTACCGGTGGTGGAAAAATCTATGAGTAAGAACATACCGAAGAGGAAATGCAAGACTTTGGTATAAAAATGCTGCAGCAGCAGGTGCAAGCGTATGAAAAACACCAAAATATGGAGCGGCAGCAGTATTTGCAGCATGAACTAATTCATATAGAGGATATGGCCACGTTGGTATTGTTATTGATATTGATCGAGATAATAATCTCATTCTCTTGGAAGAACAAAATTATGTTGGTACATATGTAGTAAGTCAACGTCGAGTAAGTATGAATCAACCAGTCGGGTATGTTTACCCGCAGTAGACTTGATTTGCAAAACATGCATATATATCTATATATAGTCATCTATTTTCTGAATTTTAGACTATGATGAGAACACAATACCAGCAAAGAATGGTAGGATATGCACCAAAGAACAAAAGGCGTAAAAAGGAAACAGGAAAACTCTTTCTGTGGATATTTCTCTCACTTATTTGTATTATCGGTGTCGTATGATGAGGATGGTTCCGAATAAACATTATCAATAAACTACCCGATATAGAAGAAATTGAAAACTTCAATTTTAAACAAGCAACCACTATTACCGATAGAAATGGCGTGGTACTTTATAAAATGTTTGAAGAAAATAGACAGTATGTAGGGTACGATGAAATATCTCCTCATTTTGTTAATGGGCTTGTTGCTACGGAAGATCAAAGATTTTGGGATAATGCTGGAATAGATCCAATTGGTATGGTCAGAGCAGCTATTACCGACATCACCCAGTGAAAAACACATGGTGCTTCCACGCTTACGCAACAGCTTATTAAGTTAATCATGCTCAATCCAGAAAAGAAAATAGAAAGAAAACTTAAAGAAATAATTCTTGCAGTTAAGCTTAGTGGATATATAAAAAATGATATAAGCACTACAAGTAAGTGATTGTCAAATACAGAAATCGATAGAAAAGTAAAAGAAAAAATTATGGAACTTTATAGTAATCTTATCTTCTTGGGAAATAATGCCTATGGTGTCGAAGCCGCAGCACAAACCTATTTTACTACTAAAGCAAAAGATCTTACTGTACTTCAAGCTGCTATCTTAGCTGGTATGCCTCAAGCACCATCAAGATACGATCCATTCACCAATAGAGCATTGCTTATGGGTGAAATAATAGTGAAAGATAAAGAAGATAATCCTGTAGAAATTACCGATAGTCTTCGTGCACAAATAGTTACTAAAGCAGATGCAAACATTAACAATAGTAAATTAGAATCTAAAAAAGACGATCAAGCTATGCTTGAATTTCTCAATAGTGTCCTAGACGTTACTATCCAAGATGAAACTGGAAATACATATATTGTACACTATGCACCAGGAAGAAAGGATGTTGTTCTTGCAAGAATGTTTGAAGAAGGCTATATCACTGAATTTGAACTCAAAAAAGCACTTATAGAGTGATTTAGCTACCAATTTACTCGTGGTTCAACCTCAATTAAGGCACCTCACTTTGTTTTCCGAATCATCAACCAACTCCAACAACAGTACAGTGAAGAGATGTTACAGAAATGAGGTCTTACCGTAGTAACTTCGCTAGATTATACTATGCAAGAAATGGCTGAGACAAGTATTATCGAAAACAAAGAGAAGTTAGCAAGTAATAAAGCCAATAATTCATCACTTATCTATGCAGATTCACAAAATGGTGATATTTTAGCGTACGTAGGATCTATAGATTATAACGATGCCGAGATAGATGGGCAAGTAGATATGATTCAATCATCAAGACAACCAGGATCTACCATAAAACCGTTTATCTATGCACTCGGGTTTATGAAACTTGCCTTAAGTATTGATAGTCCTATCTATGATATAAGAATGAAAATAGGTGAAGATGAACCAAACAATGCCGACGGATGATTTTGGTGACTTACTACTATCAGACAAGCACTTGCAGGAAGTAGAAATATCCCTGCTATCAAAATGTTCTTCAGTGTAGGAGGAGAAAATGCGGTAAAATCATTTCTCAGTAGTTTGGGTATTAGAGATCTTGAAGGATGAGCGAAATTCTATGGATATCCTCTTTCTATCTGAGCATCAGAGATGAAAATGATTGATCTTACCAATGCATATATGCATCTAAGTGCATTAGGAAAACCAGCAAAAATAAATCCTATTCTAGAAATAAGATGACCTGATAATAGCTTATTGTACAAAAAAGAAGTAGCCCTTCAAGAACAAGTTATCCCTACTGGAGTAGCATATCTTATATGGAAGATACTTTCCGACAATAGTAATCTTCCTGCTGACTGGGTAAGACAGTTTACAGCTCCATGAAAACTCGTTATGGCTACAAAATCAGGAACTACTAATATTGTAAAAGGAGAAGAAAAACTACCAAGAGATGGCTGGTTAATGACCTATACGCCGTCTAAAGTAATCTGACTATGGTGAGGAAACACAGATGGTAGTGCTATGTATAAAGATGCGTACTGAGGATGGTTAAATAGTGGTATACGAAAATCATTCCTCACTAAACTACAAGAAAGTGGCTATATTCAAAATGAAGCAGTAACTGCTACAGAAACAAAGGAAGTAGTTATTTCAAAACTTTCTTGAAAACTAGCAAGCGCAGAAACACCACTTGCATTTACTCAAAAATCACTTGCATACCTACAAACAGCACCTACTGAATACGATGCAGGTGCATCAAAGATCGATATAGATATGTTGTGTAACTGAACACCAAGTGAACTTACTCCTCCACAAGACCTTAGCAGTGCTTATTTTATAAGACCAGAGACTATTATGCCTGATCAGCGCGATCAAAGCGATATACAAAATCGACGACAAACCGTAGGTATTGAAAAGTATAAAGAAAGTGTCTGACCTATTCTTCTTAGTCAGCTTACAGGAAGTTGTGCAGAACAAAGACAATGACTAACCTCTCTAGGTGATATTTCATTGAATATTATCAAACCTCTCCCAGGTGAAAAAATTACGAGAAATTTCTCTTTACGACACCAAACCACCTCATCTCACACTATAAAGACAGTAAAAGTATTTCTTGGTACACAAGAACTCAATCTACTAAGTTACAGAAAGACATGATGACTCAATGATATTAGTACTATTAGCGTGCCTGAAAGTATAGCTCCATGAACTCATGAACTAAAACTTATTGTTATTGATGATAAATGATATAGTGATACAAAAAGCATACAAGTGACGCTTATAGATGCAGATACAACACCACCCTATCTTATGGATACCAAAGTACAAATAGAACAACAAGCAGATGGGACGTATAAGATAGCACTTCTTTTTGCGGATGAAAGCTCTACGTTACGTGAGTGAACAATAGAACAAAATGGAACAACTATTCATAGTTTTAAAGACAATATAGCACAGTTTGTAGTAAATAATCTTGATAATCAGCTTTCACGAGTTGCCTTAGATAGTGCAAATAACAAATGAACCTGAGTAATAGATCTCAAAAGATACAAAGTCAAGACTACAAATAATACATGATCACTAGCTACGTGATCTAATTAAAAGAAAGCAAGAGAACATATCTTATATGTTCTCTTTTTTATAGAGATATACCAGTTCTCACCTCAATAAAAATGTATATACGATAAGTTCTATTATCTAAGAGCACTTCATACTCATCAAAAAATCTCTAGACAGTGTCTAGAGATTTTTTGCTATAAAATATACTAATTAGTCATCAAGTCCATCATATACTTCTTCCTCACCAGCAAGTTGTTTTCTGAAGATCTCTCCCACCGGAAGCAATCTACCGATAATAACGTTTGCCTTCAAATCAGAAAGATGATCAATCGCTCATTTTGTTGATGCTTCTACCATCACTCTAATCGTTTCTTGAAACGATGCAGCAGATAACCATGAATCAGATTCTTTTGCTACCTGTGTAAGCCCCAATGCTAGTCTCTCACCTCTTGCTGCTTGTTTTCCTTGTTCTTCAAGTTCACGATTTTTTGCCAAGAATTCTTCGTATTTGATAATAGTACCTGGAACAAAACTACTATTTCCTGCATCTTCGATCAATACTTTAGAGAATAATTGTTTTACAATAGTCTCCATATACTTATCGTTTACATCCTGTCCTTGTGAAGTATATACTCTCTTGATCTCGTTTACTACATATCTCTGTGCTTCTAGTGGTCAAAGGATATGCATGTATTCTCTAATATCGATTGCTCATGTAGAAATAACTTGTCCCTTAAATACTTGTGCTTCATTTTTTACTTTAAGTACGGTTCAGATTACAAGTTTTTTTCTTGTTCTTTGTACTTCACCTAGAACTATATAATCTGAAAAGACGTGTAGTACTACTCCTTCATCTTTTACTTTCAATAAGCTTCTTCATTTCGCAGCATATGAGCCTCCTTTCTTAATCTCATCTCCTACACGTACTTCACAACTATATCAATCTTTAATAATATATGTTTTAGGTTGTGGTTCAGAAACGATTTCAATTTCCATCTTCTTTGCAGATTCATACACATACACCGTACCGTCGTAAGGCACAACAATAGCTGGCTTTTTAGGATTTCTAACTTCAAACAACTCTTCAATTCTCTTAATACCTTGCGTCATATCTCAAGCGACATTCGCAACTCATCATGAATGGAATGTACGCATCGTTAACTGAGTAGCAGGTTCACCAATAGACTGAGAAGAGATTACACCCACCGGTATACCCAAATCAACAAGCTCTCTATTTGAAAGATCCATACCATAACACTGCTGACATACTCCATTTACTGTATGACAAGTCAATGAACTTCTTACCTTAATCCAATCAATTTGTGAAGCAAGAATAAGATGTAAGATTGATTTAGTGATCATAGAACCAGCTTCACAAATCAAAACTCATGCAGTATCATAAACATCTTCTGAAGTTACTCTTCCGAAAATCAATTCATCAAACTTTTCACCTCTCATTTCTGCTTCATCCTTCGTAATAAGTAGATATTCATCTGTATGACAATCAAACTCTCTCACCACCAATTCCTGTGATGCATCTACCAATCTTCTTGTTAAATATCCAGACTCAGCAGTTCTCAATGCCGTATCAGCCTTACCTTTTCTAGCACCATGCGCAGAAATAAAGTACTCAATAGGACTAAATCACTCAAGAAGTGATGATTTGATCGGCAACTCAATAATCTCACCCGATGGAGATGCTACAAGTCCTTTCATACCAGCCATCTGTGTCATTTGTCCCCACGTACCTCTTGCTCATGAATCGATAAGTTGGAAAATGTTACTTTTCGTATCATATCATACTCTTACCAAATGCTCGATTTTTGATTTTGCTTCACTCCATTCACTAATGATAAGTCTATGTTTTTCTTCATCAGAAATGAATCATTTATACCAAAAGTTATGTATCTTGTTCGCTCTTTCTTCAGAATAGTGAAGTATTTCTTTTTTCTCTGCAGGAACTTTTAGATCTAGCGCACTAATAGTTACTGCTCCGATAGTTGCATATTTGAATCACAAGTCCTTAAGGTCATTAGCAACACGTACTACTTCCTCTCTTCCGTAGAGATCAAAAATGCTATCCAATACCTTCTTTACTCATTTTTTTCCTACCTTTTCATTGATAAACTGTATTTTTTCAGGGAGCACAGAGTTAAATAAAACTCTTCCCATCAACGTCTCAATGTGAGCTCACTTCCACAACAACACTATTCTATCTTTGATATGTAAATCACCAGATCGGAATGTCTTCAAGACATCTTCAATAGTAGCATAACGTCCCTTTATAGCGTCTGGAGAACTACTATCATCAGTAAGATAATAGATACCCATCACCATATCCTGTGAATGGGTAATAACTGGTTCACCAGAAGCAGGCTTAAGGACGTTTTTATCTGCTGCAATAATATCTCTTGCTTCACGTTGTGACTCTTCTGACAAAGGAAGATGTACCGCCATCTGATCTCCATCGAAGTCGGCATTGAACGCAGGAGTTACCAACGGATGAATTCTGATAGTTTTACCAGGCATCAGTTTTGGTTTAAATGCTTGTATTCACAATCTATGCAACGTAGGAGCACGATTCAACATAACATACTTATCTTTAATCACCTCTTCAAGTATTCTTAGCGCTATCGGATTCTCGTCTTTAATCAATTTTTCAGCTTGTTTTGGCGTATGTGCGATTTTTCTTTCAATAAGCTTTCCAATAATAAATGGGGTAAACATCTTTACCGCTACATACAACGGAAGACCGCATTCATCAAGTTTTAAGTTTGGACCAACCGTAATAACCGAACGTCCTGAGTAGTCAACTCTCTTACCCAACAAATTCTTTCTGAAGATACCTTCTTTACCAGAAAGCATATCCGTAAGCGACTTAAACACCTTAATACCTGCTCAAGTCTTTCCAGTATTTGCTGTTTCACCTACCATAAGGTTATTTACTGATTCTTGCAACAATCTAATCTCATTTTTCTTCACCACATCAGGCATACCCACCTGAATCATTTTCTTCAATCTAAGATTTCTCATCAAAACACGTCTGTAGAACAGATTAACATCAGATGAGGCAAATTTACCTCATTCCAGTTGAACGACAGGTCTAAGATCAGGTGGAATAACTGGTAAACGACTAAGTACCATCCACTCAGGTCTTACATCAGAAATATATAAATTAATCAACAATTTCACTTTCTTGAATGCTTTCTTTCTTTCTTCTCCCTTAAATCAAACAAAATTTTCCAAAATTACTTTAATTTCTTCTTGGATATCAATCTTTTTCAAGAGCGTCAAAATCGCTTGTGATCCAGAAGCAAAGGTGAATGCACCATCAAATCTATAGAAAATATTTCTATAATCACTTTCCAAGATAGTTGATCATAACTTAAGATTTGAAAGAATTGATTTAATTCTACTGTATTCTTTTTCAAGTGCTGTCTTATTTTCTGTATATACTCTTCTCATTTCATCTTCTTTCATCACTCACTCTTTTTTCTTTCCTTTTGTTGGTGCTACCTCTTCTTTTTCTTCACCAAGTTTTTTTCATTCTTGCTCGTAAACCTTATCAAGTTCATTGATCTTATTTGCATAGTCTTTATCTAGACTAGCAATAATATTTTTCTTTTGCTCTTCATTTACTTCAGTAACTACATACTTTACGAAGTATAAGACCTTCTCGATTTCATTGGTCGATAAGTTCAACAACAATCCTATTCTTGAAGGAGTCGCTTTATAGTACCAAATATGCACTACTGGTGCAGCAAGCTCGATATGACCCATTCTCTCTCTTCTCACTCTCGAGGTCGTTACTTCTACACCACATCTTTCACACACGATTCCTTTATATCTGACTCACTTATATTTTCCACAACTACATTCGTAGTTTTTCATAGGTCCGAAAATTGCTTCACAAAAAAGTCCTTTTTGTTTAGGTTTTCAGGTTCTATAATTGATTGTATCTGGAGATTCTACGGTACCATGCGACCATCATTTTACATCTTCAGGTGATGCTAACTTGACCAACAAGCCATCAAACGTTTTTTTCTGCATAAGATGAAGGTAAGAATAAATAGAGTACGTTACGTTGTATTATGCTGATGCATAACACCGATTATTCATCAATATCTCCATGAAGTTTTAATTCTTCTACTACTGATTCCATCATTTCCATCTTTTCTTCAGTTTCATCTTCATGTTTTAATCCACTTACAAGATCGCGTTCATCTACTGCATCTCTTCATGTGATACCCTTGAGTCCGAGTTGGACGATCTTACGAATTCTTTCTGCATGAATTTCATCAATTGCATCTTGAGTAATAGGAATGATATTTTGATTTAATCACTTAAACAAGAAGGTAACCAAATTGAACGATTCAGGAACTCACGCTACTCTAATTCTTCCTCACTTCACAATTGCTTCATAGGTCTTATTTCTTCCTATAACATCATCTGATTTGATAGTTAGCATCTCTTGGAGTGTATATACTGCAGAATATGCTTCCAATGCCCACACCTCCATTTCTCAGAAACGCTGTCCACCATCTCTTGCTTTACCACCAAGTGGCTGTTGAGTAATCAATGAGTATGGTCATACAGATCTTGCATGTATTTTATCCTCAACCATATGTACCAATTTCAAGATATACATGTATCAGATTGTTACCTTATTGTTGTACGGTTGTCCACTTCTTCCATCATATACGGTCATTTTACCATCACTTGCATATCACGTAGCAAGCATCATCTTTTGTATCTCTTCTGGTCCAAATGCAGAAAACAACGGAACAGCAAATTTATGATTTCGTGCTTTCGCAATAAGTCATAGTTGTGTTTCCAATGCCTGTCCAATATTCATACGAGAGACCACACCCAATGGATTTAAAATAATATCGATTGGTTCTCCGCCTGAAGTAAACGGCATATCCTCCTCAGGAACAACAATAGAAATAATACCCTTATTTCCGTGTCTTCCCGCAAGCTTATCACCTACTTCAATCTTTCTCGTTGCAGCTACATAGACTTTGATCTTCGTTCTTACTCACGCAGAGAGATTATCTCACTTTTTTGCATCGAGCGTAACTACTTCAATCACTTTTCACTCACTTCCCGCAGGGAGATATAATGAGCTATCTTTAAAACTCTTTGATTTATCACCAAATATCGCTTGTATAAGCTTTTCTTCAGGACTTAGTTCACCTTCAGATTTTGGAGATATCTTTCCGACAAGTAAATCACCTCACTTTACTACAGCACCAAGTCTAATAATTCCATCATCATCAAGGTTTCTAAGTTTATTTAATGAAACACCAGGAATATCATTTGTTGTCTCTTCAGCACCAAGTTTCGTATCTGATACTTCTATCTCGTATTCATCGATATGAATCGATGTAAGTGCATCTTCTTTTACAAGTCTTTGAGAAATAATAATCGCATCTTCATAGTTGTATCCATCTCGTGGCATAAAAGCTACTCTGAGATTTTTACCCAATGCTACTTCACCATCACATACTGAAGGACCTTCGATCAATACCGTTCCTGCTTCTACTTTCTGTCCTACAGACACCTTAGGAATCTGATGAATAACTGTCTTTTGATTTGATCTCTTAAATGTAATTGCCTCGTAAACACTCACTCCTCACTTTTTATATTTTATTTTCACCGTCTTAGCATCCACATAAGTTACTTCTCCTTCACCTTCTGCTTTTACTACTGCATAGGTCATTTCTGCAATATCTCCTTCCAATCCAGTTCCGACAAAAGGAGCTTCTGGTTTTACCAAAGGCACTGCCTGACGTTGCATGTTCGTACCCATTGACGCACGTACTGCATCATCATGATCCACAAAAGGAATGATTGAGGTATTTGGACTAAATATTTGTGATGGATTAATATCTACATGCGTAATATCGTTGATATGGTAAATTTCCATAGTCATGAAATGTCTACCAGGGACGCGTTTGATCAAAATATTTTTATGTTCATCTACAGGAGTAGAAATATCCGCAATAATATATTTTTCATCATACTCAGGAGAGATATATTCTACCTCACCCGTAAGATATGGTCTTACAGAAAACTTTTCTGTCGACTTACCTTTCATTTTCTCAATTGCCTTAGCAGCTTGTTCATCTATATAATCACTTTCCTTAACGATTACTTTTCCTTTTGCATCCAAAATATCTTGTTCAGCAATCTTATGCAACAACTGATCTGCAGTTGCATACACTCGGCTTTTTACTCTCATAGCTGGAGTTTCCATGAATCCATACTCATTGATCTTACTATACAGTGATTGATACACCACCAATCAGATGTTTTGTCATTCTGGTGTTTCAATAGGACAAATTCTTCCATAATGTGACTGATGTACATCACGTACTTCAAACGTAGCAGTCTCTTTTTTTAATCATCCAGGTCCGAGAGCGGTAATTCTTCTTTTGTGTTCAATTTCAGCGACAGGATTTATTTGATCTAAGAACTGAGACAACTGCGATGTTGCAAAGAAACTCTTGATTGAATTATCTATGATCTTAAAGTTAACCAAACTAGTAAGTTTGATTTGTTCGTCAAGATTCAAAATACTCAATTTACCTTTCACGCTCTTTACGAATTTTCTCATAACCGGCGTAAGATGCGCATAGAGTATTTCACCCATAG
>OEIV010001053.1_pt1 | contig 13414 bp, 12 predicted proteins | sample 1539231 | NCBI WGS metagenome assembly OEIV01 (sample SAMN03794762, study PRJEB22550) | activated sludge metagenome | feature: wastewater treatment plant; material: activated sludge; isolation source: Wastewater treatment plant of a petroleum refinery complex | place: Argentina: Buenos Aires ...
CCGCGCGGGGGGGCCAACGGGGGGGGGGCGGGGGCCCCGCCCCCCCCCCCGGCGGCCATGCGCGCCCCCCGGGTTCCCCGCCGATGCGGAGATCTTCCCTGGCTTTGCCGCCGCCGAAGATATCGGGCTCATCGTGCTGGGCCTGCCGCTCAACATGGACGGCTCCGAGGGGCCGCGCGCCCAGTCCACCCGCGCCTTCGCCCGAAACCTCGCCCGCCTCACGGTCCTTCCGGTTGTTTTCTGGGACGAGCGGCTGTCCACCGTGGCGGTGGAGCGGGTCATGCTGGAGGCCGACCTGTCGCGGGCCAAGCGTGACGCGGCGGTGGACAAGCTGGCGGCCGCCTACATCCTGCAGTCGGCACTGGACAGCCTGCCATGATGCTGGTGCTGGAAACGCTGCTGCCGGTCTTTCTGCTGATCGGCCTGGGGTTCGTGCTGGTGCGGGCGGGTTGGGTGCCCGCCGAGAGCTGGCGCGGGGTGGAGCAGCTTGGCTATTTTGTGCTGTTCCCGGCATTGCTGGCCCAAACCCTCATCACCTCGGACATTCGCTCGCTGCCCCTGTCGGGCATGGCGGTCACCATCGTCGGCGCTTTTCTGGCGGTGGCGCTGGGATTGCTCGCCTTTCAGACCCTGCTGATGAGCTGGCTGGGCATGAACGGTCCGGCCTTCTCCTCCCTGTTCCAGAGCGCCACGCGCTGGAACTCCTTCATCGCGCTGCCCATCCTCGCCAAGCTGGAGGGGCCGCAGGGCGTGGCGCTGGTGGCGGTCATCATGGCTGCGCTGGTGCCGGTCGCCAATGTCTTCGCGGTCATGGTGGTTTCGCGCAATGCCGCGGGGGCCAAGCCCAGCCTGAGGAATACTCTCAGGGCCGTGGCGCGCAATCCCTTCATCATCGCCATCGCCGCTGGGCTGCTCATCAATTTTCTGCGGCTTCCTGTCTATCCACCAGTGCTGACGACACTTTCCATGCTCGGCACGGCCTCCATCCCCACCGGCCTGCTGGTGGTGGGGGCCGGGCTGGCGGGCACCAGCCTGAAGCACATGGCACCCGCCCTCTGGGCTTCCGCCGGACTGAAACTGCTGGCGACCCCGGCACTGGCATTGCTGATCGGCCTGTCGCTCGGCGTTTCCGGGCCGGCGCTGATGGCCTGCCTCGTCTGTGCCGGGGTGCCCACGGCCATGAGCAGCTATGTTCTGGCCCGGCAGATGGGCGGCGACGCGCCGCTGGTCGCCTCGGCCTTGACGGTGCAGACGGTTGCCTCGTTCTTCACCCTGCCCGTGGTCATCGTGGCGGGCCGCGCCTGCGGCGGGTAGGACAATCTCCACAGCGCCATCACGGGCCTTGCGGGGGGCGGGAAACCCGCCTAAGCAGCCTGTTTTAATGAGCCGCCAGCCCCCCCGCGTTCCCCTGATCCGCAGCCAGCACCTGCTGGCCATCGGCGACCTTTCTCCCAGTGAAATCACCGCCCTGCTCGACCTGGCGCTGACCTATGTCAACGTGAACCGGCAGTCGGAGAAGGCAAGCGACATCCTCACGGGCCAGACCCAGGTCAACCTGTTCTTCGAGGCCTCGACCCGCACCCAGTCCAGCTTCGAGATCGCGGGCAAGAGGCTCGGGGCCGATGTCATGAACATGGCGGTCTCCACCTCGTCCATCTCCAAGGGCGAGACGGTGCTGGACACGGCCATGACCATCAACGCCATGCACCCGGATTTTCTGGTGGTGCGGCACCAGTCCTCCGGCGCGGTGGAACTGCTGGCGCAGAAGGTTTCCTGCCATGTGATCAATGCCGGCGACGGCCAGCATGAACACCCGACGCAAGGATTGCTCGATGCACTGACCATCCGCAACCATTTCGGCAGGCTGGAGGGGTTGACGGTCGCCATCTGCGGCGACGTGGTGCACAGCCGGGTGGCGCGCTCCAACATTCACCTGCTCACCAGCATGGGGGCCGAGGTGCGGGTGGTGGCCCCTTCCACCCTCCTGCCCTCTGGTGTCGCCAATTTCGGCACCACGGTTTTCACCACCATGGAGCAAGGCATTGCCGGGGCCGATGTGGTGATGATGCTGCGCCTGCAGGTGGAGCGCATGAGCGGGGCCTTCGTGCCGTCGCAGCGCGAATACTACCGCTTCCACGGCCTGACCGAGGAAAAGCTAAAGCTGGCCAAGGCGGGCGCGCTGGTCATGCACCCCGGCCCCATGAACCGGGGGATCGAGATTGACTCATCAGTGGCCGACGGGGCGCAGTCGGTGATCCGCGAACAGGTGGAGATGGGCGTGGCGGTGCGCATGGCGGTGCTGGATGCGCTGTCACGCAACCGGCGCGCGGGAGGTGTGGCATGACCCCCAACCGGTCTTCGCGCCGCGCCTGGCTCAACGCCGAAATCGTGGCCCCGGCCCAGGGCCTTTCAGGCATGGGCGGCATCGTCATCGAGGACGGCTGGATATTGGCGGTGGGGCCCAAGGTGACGCGCGACACGGTGGGCGCGACCACCGAAATTCATGACGCCAGCGGGCTGGTGCTGATGCCTGGGCTGATCGATGCCCGCGTGTTTACCGGCGAACCCGGCAGCGAATACCGCGAGACGCTGGCCTCGGCCTCCGGGGCGGCGGCGGCGGGCGGCGTTTCCACCATGATCGTCATGCCCAACACCGAGCCAGTGATGGATGAGGCGGCCATCGTCGATTACGTCATGCGCCGCGCCCGCGACACGGCACTGGTGCGGGTCGCCCCCATGGGGGCCATCACCAAGGGCTGCAAGGGCGAATTGATGTGTGAACTGGGCCTGCTGAAGGAGGCAGGCGCGGTGGCAGTGACCGATGGCACCAAGGCTGTGGCCCATGCCAATGTCTTCCGTCGGGCGCTGACCTATGCCCGCGACTTCGACATGCTGGTGGTGCAGCATGTGGAGGAGCCGACATTATCCTCCGGCGTGATGAACGCAGGCGAGATGGCGTCCCGGCTGGGCCTTTCCGGCAATCCCGCCATGGCCGAGGTCATCATGCTGGAGCGCGACCTGCGCCTGGTGGAGATGACGGGGGCGCGCTATCACGCCGCACAGATTTCGTGCGCCGCCGCGGTGGAGGTGATGCGCGCCGCCAAGGCCCGCGGCCTGCCGGTGTCCTGCGGGGTCTCGGTGCATCATCTGGTGCTGAACGAGACCGACATCGGGGCTTATCGCACCTTCTTCAAGCTGTCGCCGCCCTTGCGCCGCGAGGCCGACCGTCAGGCGCTGGTGGCGGGCCTCAAGGATGGCACCATCGACATCATCGTGTCGTCGCATGATCCGCAGAGCGCCGACACCAAGCGTCTGCCCTTCGCCGAGGCGGCCTTCGGCGTCGTCGGGCTGGAGACCCTGCTGTCGGCGGCCCTGTCGCTGCACCACAACGAGGGCGTGACTCTGGCCCGTCTGGCGGAGGCCATGAGCCACCGTCCGGCGCAGCTCCTGGGCCTGGAGACGGGGCGGCTCGCCCCCGGTGCCCCGGCGGATTTCACCCTCGTCGACATCAACCGGTCGTGGACGGTTTCGGACCTGACCCTGCGGTCGCGCTCCAAGAACTCGCCCTTCGAGCGGCGCACGCTGGAGGGCCGCGCGGTGGAAACCGTGGTGGCCGGGCGCAGCGTCTTCACTCTGGCATCACAGGAGCGGCCATGAACCTCTTTCTCGCGGCAGTGCTTGGCTATCTCAACGGCTCCATTCCCTTCGGCCTGCTGTTCACCCGGGCGGCGGGTCTGGGCGATGTGCGCGCCATCGGCTCCGGCAATATCGGCGCCACCAATGTGCTGCGCACCGGAAGCAAGAAGGTGGCGGCCCTCACCCTGCTGTTCGATGCGCTGAAGGGCTTCGTGCCGGTGGTCATCGCGCAATACTGGCTGGGGCCGACGGCGGCGGTGGTGGCGGGTCTTGCCGCCATTGCGGGCCACCTCTGGCCGGTGTGGCTGGGCTTCAAGGGCGGCAAGGGGGTTGCGACCAATATCGGCGTTCTCTTCGGCCTCTACTGGCCGCTGGGCCTGGCCTTCCTGGTGGTGTGGCTGGGGCTGGCCTTCCTGCTGCGCATTTCCTCGCTGTCGGCCCTGGCGGCGGCGGCGGCCTCGCCGCTCTGGGCCTGGGCGCTCGGGCGCGGGGATCTGGTGGTGCCGGTGGCGCTCATCGCGGCGGTCATCTTCTTCACCCACCGCGCCAATATTTCCAGGCTTCTTGCTGGAACCGAACCAAAAATATCACTCGGCACGAAGGCCAAGTGAGCCATGGCGCCGCGCCGCCTTTCCGATGCGGAGCGGCTGGACTGGCTGCGCCTGTCACGCTGTGAGAACGTCGGGCCGGTCACCTTCGCGCGGCTGATGGGGCGCTACGGTTCAGCGGCGGCGGCGCTGGAGGCCATTCCGCATCTGTCCAGGAAGGGCGGGTTGGGCCGTCCGCTGGGGCTGGCCACGCGGGCCGAGGCCGAGGACGAGATGGCGAAGACCCTGGCCCTGGGCGCGCGCCATGTGGCGGCGGGCGAGGATGGTTATCCCGAACCCTTGCGCCACATTCATGGTGCGCCACCTCTGCTCTGCATCAAGGGTGTTGCGGAACTGGCGGCGCGGCCGGCGGTGGCCATCGTCGGGGCGCGCAATGCCTCTGCCGCAGGCTTGAAGTTCACCCGCACGCTGGCGGCGGAACTGGGCGAGGCGGGCTATGTGGTTGCCTCCGGTCTGGCGCGCGGCATCGACACGGCGGCCCATCAGGCGGCCTTGGCCAAGGGCACGGTTGCGGTGGTGGCGGGCGGCATCGGCCATGTCTATCCGCCGGAGAACGGCGCGCTCTTTGCCGACATTGCGACCCGCGGCCTGCTGATGTCGGAAATGCCGCCCGGCGCGGCCCCCATGGCCGAGCATTTTCCGCGCCGCAACCGCATCATCTCCGGCATGGCGCTGGCCACCGTGGTGGTGGAGGCGGCGCTGCGCTCCGGCTCGCTCATCACGGCGCGGCTGGCGGCGGAACAGGGCCGCGAGGTCTTTGCCGCCCCCGGCTCGCCGCTCGATCCGCGCTGCGAGGGGTCAAACCGGCTGATCCGCGAGGGCGCGCAATTGCTCACCTCGGCGCGGGATGTGATCGAAGCCCTGGCCGCCTGCCCGCCCCGCATCGAGCCGGTGCAGGGTTCGTTCCTCGAACAGGATGAGGATGTGCTGTTCGCTGGCGCCGAGGCGGAGGCGGAGGCGCATGATGTCGACGATGTGGCCCATCTGCTGTCCCCCACGCCCATCGAGGTCGATGACCTGATCCGCGAAAGCGGCCTTGCCCCGCGCACGGTCGTGGGCTTGCTGCTGGAACTGGAACTGGCGGGGCGGCTGATCCGCCACAGCGGCGGGCGGGTCTCTACGCAATGACAAATTGACATCTGTAATTTTTCGCGTTTACCTCTACTGTCTTTGCGCGGAAGACTAAGTGAGTGACTATCTTATCTTATGGGGAAGTATTTCCCTATAGATCGGAGTGGCCGTCTACCATGTCATTAGCCTGCCGGTTGATCAGGCAGGTTTGAAAGTGAAAGAGAACGCCGGGAGAGAATGTGATGAAATTGGTTGCGCTATCCCTTGCCCTGATAGCTCTTGTGTGTTGGCCGCTTGCCGACAGTCAGGCAAAATCCTCCAAGCGGCCGCCTGGGGCCAACAGTCAGCAATTGATCAAGCAGGCGGCGGAACTGTGCCGCAAGAAGTATCCGGGAAGCATTGTTTACCCCATGGTGAACGTCAAAAAACGTTCGGTGGTCTGCTATATCCGCTAGAGAGGTTTTACCTTTGATGGCTGAAAGCCACCGCTCTAATCTCTTGCTGGCGAGCACCTTATCTGACTTTTGATGAGTGGATGAAAAGTCAGGTTGATCCCGGCTTTCAGTCCACCTCGTCTTCCGGCAAGACCCAGGGTTCCTTGAGGGCCATGGCCTTCCAGTCATGGAAGGCGGGCGTGGCCATGACAGCGTTCATATAGTCGCGGGTGGGGCGCGCCACCTTCACGTCATAGGTTTCGAGCCGCGTCACCACGGGGGTGAAATAGGCATCCGCCGCCGAGAAGCGGCCGAAAAGAAATGGTCCCCCCTTGCCGTGGGCGGCGCGCGCCATTTTCCAGATGGTTTCGAGACGCGCGATGTCGGCCGTCACCGCCGGGTTGAGAGCGATGGCTTTCACCGGGCGGCGCAGGTTCATGGGCAGGGCTGAACGCAGGGCGCGGAAACCCGCGTGCATTTCCGCGCAGAGCGAGCGGGCCATGGCGCGGGCCGCCCTGTTCCTCGGCCAGACCGGCCGGTCCGGCCAGGTCTCGGCCAGATATTCCATGATGGCGAGGGTATCCCACACGGTCAGCTTGTTGTGGACCAGCACCGGCACCTGCCCGGCCCCGGAAATGCGGCGGATGGCGCGGCCAAAGCCCGGCTCACCCAGGCGGATGAGCTTCTGCTCATGGTCGATGCCGGCCATGGCCAGCATCATGGCGGGCCGGAGCGACCAGGAGGAATAGTTGCGATTGCCGACGTAGAGAATGGGTTTGGCCATGGTGAGTCTCCTGCCCCAGCCTATCACAGGGATTTGGGCAGGTAATGCCAGGCATAGCCCGCCACCACGGCAAGGCCGCAGCCGAGGACCATGAAGGCCGCGCCCAAGTCCCAGAGCGACAGAATGAGGGCGAAGATGAAGCCGGGGATGATCTCGGAGACCTCGATGAATGTGCGATAGACGGCGGCCATGCGGGTTTTTTCGTGCGGGCGCACTGCGCGCAGGAAGGGAATGCCGCCGACGCCATCCAGCCCGGTGGTGGCCAGCGCGCCGGCCAGCAGGAGCCCGCCCGCCATCAGGGGGTGCGCGGGGCCTGCCACGCCGGCGGCAAAGGAGAAGCCCGCCGCCAGCACCAGGCAGAGGGTGATGACCCGGCGCACGCCCATGTGGCGCGCCAGCCTGCCATAGAGAAAGGTGATGAGCAGCATGGCCTGACTGAGGGACAAGAGCAGGCCCGCCGCCATCTTGCTTTCGCCGCCCTCCAGCATGAGAAGCGGGCCGTAGATGAACAGGCCGCTCCAGAAACAGGAGCGGCCAAAGGCAATGATCCAGGCGAGCCTGAGGCGCGGCTGGGCGGCAAAACGGCGGACATTGGCGAGGGCATGGTAGGGTCGATTGGCCACCGCGGCCTGGGCGCGGGGTTCGGCCAGCCGCAGCCGGGCGAAAAAGACGATGAGGACGAGAGCCGCGACGATGGCGGCGATTTGCGGTCCAAGGGGACCGTGGCGGGTGTAGAGCCAGACACCCGCCGCCGGACCCACGGTCCAGGAAACGACCGAGAAGGTCAGGCGCAGGGGCTCGGTCTCGGCCAGACGGTCGCGCGGGATATTGTCGAGGATGTAGAGCGACAGCATGACCTGAAGCACGGCGGCCCCGGTGTTGCGCAGGAAAACGCCGAACGCCTGACCGGGCAGCGTAAAACTGGCGATGAGCAGGCTGGCCGTGACCAGCAGCGTGATGCCGAAGAAATAGGCGTGCCGGGCGGAAAGCCGCCGCAGCAGGTTCGGCAGGTTGAGCGTGGCCGCCAGAACCGCGAGCGAAACCGCGGTGGAGAGGACCGAGACTTTCTGGCTCGATCCCAGAAGGTCATGGGCCTGAATGGACAGCACACTGGCATTGAAGGCGCGCACCAGACTTTCAGACGCGAAGAGAAAGCCGAAGGTATAGGCCCCCGCCCGGCGCGCGGGCGCGGCGGCAAGCGGTGGGGCAGCTTCGGCGGTGTTGCTCATGGGAAGGTGATCCCAATCTGATTTGGCTCCGCCCCTCAAGCGGCCAGCCGCACCATATTTCTGGCCCCATGACGTGATCCGCGGCCCTTGCGCCGCTGCCGCAATGGCGTATGACACGCCGCCATGGCCCATGATCATCACGCCCAAGCCCACCCGGGCGAAGACCCGCCCGACAAGCAGAGGGTGGCATTCTTCTCCATGCTGGCAAGTGCCGGTCTTGCCTTCACCAAGTTTTTCGCGGCCATCGCCACCGGCTCGCTCGGCATCTTGTCCGAGGCCATCCACGGCATCATCGATTTTGGCGCCACCATCATCACGCTCTTTGCCGTGCGCTGGGCCGACCAGCCGGCCGACGACAAGCATCACTTCGGCCACGCCAAGGTGGAAAGCATCGCGGCCCTGGTGGAGACTGCGCTGCTCTTCGTCACCACCGGCTGGATCGTGGTGGAGGCGGTGAAGCGTCTCATGGGCGAAGGCGAGCACGTCATTGTGACGTGGTGGGCGGTGGCGATCATAGCCCTGTCGGTCTTCATCGACTTCAACCGCTCGCGGGCCCTGATGAAGGTGGCCAGGCAGACGGGGTCACAGGCGCTTGAGGCGGACGCGCTGCACTTCTCCACCGACATGTGGTCGTCGCTGGTGGTTTTGCTCGGTCTTGGCGCGGTGTGGCTGAAGGTGCCCTTCGCCGATTCCATCGCCGCCCTGATCGTTTCCGTTTTCATTGCCCATGCCGGCTGGGATCTGGGCAAGCGGACGCTGGACACGCTGCTCGACACGGCCCCTGACGGTGCCACGGACGCCATCCGCGCCGTGGCCGAACGGGTGCCGGGTGTGCTCAGCATCAGCCAGTTGCGCATCCGCCCCGCGGGCGCGACGCTGTTCGTCAACCTCACCGCCGATCTGGCGCGCACCATGCCGGTGGAAAGCGTCAACCGCCTGCGCCAGGCCGTCGCCCGCGCGGTGGCGGAGGCCTATCCCGGTGCGGATGTGCTGGTGACGCCCAATCCGGTGGCGCTCGACAGCGAGACGGCCTTCGACAAGATCGAACTCATCGCCCAGCAGCGCGGCATGGCGATCCATCACCTCACGGTGCAGCAGATCGATGGCCGCCTGGCGGTGAGCTTCGACCTGGAGGTGGAGGGCGACACGCCACTGGGACAAGCCCACGATCAGGCCACCGCGCTTGAAATGGCGGTGCGCGCCGAGTTGGGCCAGGACGTGGAGGTGGAAACCCACATCGAACCGCAGCCCCTGCGCCTCATTGCCGGCACATCGGCCTCACCCGCCCTGACCCGGAAGGTCGAGGCGCGGCTGGCGGCCCTGGCCAAACGCCAGAAGGCCTTGCGCGACATTCATAACGTGCGGGTGCGCCAGACCGAGGACGGGCTGTTCGTGCATTACCATTGCCGCTTCCCCGGCAGGCTGCCGGTGCGCAAGGTCCACCACATGGTCGATGAAATCGAGAACGGCTTGCAGGAGAGTTTCCCCGACCTGTGCCGGGTCATCGCCCACACCGAACCGGTGGGCGGGAAGAAACACGATCTGTAGAACGACCGGCAGTGAGCCAGCCTCGGTTGCCGCCGGCAGGCGGTCAGCGGCGCGCATTCTCTTCCGTCATCCTGGCGAGGTCGAGCAGCCGCTGGCGTTCCGCCTCGGGGATTTCCACCCGGTTTGCCACCGAAAAGGCCTCATAAAAGGTGACTTCCAGAAGACCGAGAAGCGTGGTCAGGCCCGCCGCCTTGGCCATGTTGCGCATTTCAAGCACCATGTCGGCAATGTAATTGGCGGTGTCGCGGGGGGAAGGCGGCGTCCGGGCGGCGCGTCTCCCCCCTTCCCCTTCGGTGTCACAGGGCGGGGTGAAGTCGGCGGCCTTGGACATGAAATACACCTTGGGTTGATAATTTTGCCTTTGCAAGCGCAGAATATGCCAGTCTGTCACAGGGGAAAGAAACCATAAGTAGAAACTCGTGAAAATTTTTGACTTTTGCCTGTCAGCCGTCCGGCTTGCCACCCCCGGCGAAGGCGTCTATGAGGCCAGCCGACCAAATCAGGGCAGTGAATGACCGTCGTCGTCGTCGAATCTCCGGCCAAGGCCAAAACCATCAACAAATATCTCGGCAAGGATTTCACCGTCCTGGCCTCCTATGGCCATGTGCGTGACCTGCCGCCCAAGGATGGCTCGGTCCGCCCCGATGAGGACTTCGCCATGGACTGGGAGGTGGACGGCAAGGCCGCCAAGCGTCTCAGCGACATCGCCACGGCGCTGAAAAATGAAGACCGCCTGATCCTCGCCACCGACCCCGACCGCGAGGGCGAGGCCATTTCCTGGCATGTGCTGGAGGTGCTGAAAAAGAAGGGCGCGCTCAAGGGCAAAACCGTGCAGCGCGTGGTGTTTAACGCCATCACCAGAAATTCCGTGCTGGAGGCCATGGCCCATCCGCGCGCCGTCGACGAGGCGCTGGTGGACGCCTATCTGGCACGCCGGGCGCTCGACTATCTGGTGGGTTTCACCCTGTCGCCGGTCTTGTGGCGCAAGCTGCCGGGTTCGCGTTCGGCGGGCCGGGTGCAGTCGGTGGCGCTCAGGCTCATCTGCGACCGGGAACTGGAGATCGAGGCCTTCAAGGCCCAGGAATACTGGACGGTGGATGCCACCCTGGCGACGCCACGGGGCGATGAGTTCCAGGCCGGGCTGAGTTCGGTCAACGGCAAGAAGCTGGCCAAGCTCGACATCGGCAGCGAGGCCGAGGCCCGGACCATCGAGCGGGCGCTGAAGGGCGCGCGCTTCACGGTGGATTCGCTGGAAAGCAAGCCGACGCGGCGCAACCCCTATCCGCCCTTCCGCACCTCTACCCTGCAGCAGGAGGCCTCGCGCAAGCTCGGGTTCTCGTCGTCGCGCACCATGCAATTGGCTCAGAAACTTTACGAAGGCGTGACCATCGAGGGCGAGACGGTGGGCCTCATCACTTATATGCGAACCGACGGCGTGGACATGGCGCCGGAGGCGGTGGCCGCCACGCGCAACGCCATCCTCAAGAACTTCGGCGAACCCTTCCTGCCCTCCAGTCCGCGCACCTATGTCACCAAGGCCAAGAACGCCCAGGAGGCGCACGAGGCCATCCGCCCGACCGATCCCGCCCGCCACCCCAGCAAGGTGAAGCGCGTGCTCGATGGCGAGATGTGGGCGCTCTACGACCTGATCTGGAAGCGCACCATCGCCAGCCAGATGGAGAGTGCCGAGATCGAGCGCACCACGGCCGACATTGCCGCACCGGGATCGGACGGCAAGCACTATGTCTTCCGCGCCACCGGCTCGGTCATCCGCTTCGAGGGTTTCCTCAAGGTCTATACCGAGGGGCTGGACGATGCCGAGGATGAGGATTCAAAGCGCCTGCCGCCGATGAGCCGGGGCGACACGGTGGGCGTGCACAAGCTGGCCGCCAACCAGCATTTCACCGAGCCGCCGCCGCGCTATTCCGAGGCGTCGCTGATCAAGAAGCTGGAAGAGCTGGGGATCGGCCGGCCCTCCACCTATGTCTCCATTCTCTCCACCCTGCGCGACCGCGGCTACATGCGGATTGACCGCAAGAAGCTGATCCCGGAGGACAAGGGCCGGGTGCTGACGGCTTTTCTGGAGGCCTTCTTCCGGCGCTATGTGGAATATGATTTCACCGCCAATCTGGAAGAGCAGCTCGACCGGATTTCGGCCGGCGAGATTGACTGGAAACAGGTGCTTCGGGATTTCTGGCGCGACTTCCTGGTCAACGTCGATGACGTGAAGGAATTGCGGGTCAGCAATGTGCTGGACGCGCTCAACGACATCCTTGCTCCCCACATCTTCCCCGACCGCGGCGACGGCTCGCACCCCCGCGCCTGCCCCAATTGCGCGGGCGGGCAATTGTCGCTGAAGCTCGGCAAGTTCGGCTCCTTCATCGGCTGTTCCAATTACCCCGACTGCAATTACAACCGGCCCAACACGGCGGGCGCCGATGCCGGGGCGGCGGCGCCGCCCGAGGGCATTGCCCTTGGCGTTGATCCGGCCACGGGCGAGACGGTGACGCGGCGCCAGGGGCGCTTCGGCCCCTATGTGCAATTGGGTGAACCGGCGGAGGGCGAAAAGCCGCGCCGCGCCTCGATCCCCAAGGGGCGCGACGCCAGCGCCATTGATCTGGACCTCGCTCTCAAGCTTCTGTCGCTGCCGCGCGAGGTGGGGCTCCATCCCGAGACGGCCACCCCGGTCATCGCCAACCTCGGGCGCTTCGGCCCCTTCATCCTGCATGACGGCACCTATGTGAACCTCAAGGATCCCGAAGATGTCTACACCATCGGACTCAACCGGGCGGTCGACCTTCTGGCGGAGAAGCGGGCGCGTGGTCCGGGCCGGGCGCGCGGCCCGCAGGCCCTGCGCGAATTGGGCGAACACCCCGAGGGCGGGCCTGTCTCGGTGATGAGCGGGCGCTATGGCGCCTATGTGAAACACGGCAAGCTCAACGCCACCATCACGGCAGGGCTTGATGCCGAGACGATCACTCTGGAACAGGCCGTGGCCCTGCTTTCGGCGCGGGCCGGCATGGGTGGCAAGAAGGGCGCAGCCAAGAAGCCCCCGGCGAAGAAAGCTGCCGCAAAAAAGCCGGCGAATAAGGCCGCGAAGAAGGCCCCCGCCAAAAGGCCTGCCAGGAAAAGCTGATAGGACTTTGCGCATCATCTGATCCGAAAAGCGCGGGGCACTTTTCGGGATGATGGTTCTTTCTTGCGCATCATCCGATCCGAAAAGCGCGGGGCACTTTTCGGGATGATGGTTCTTTCTTGCGCATCATCCGATCCGAAAAGCGCGGGGCACTTTTCGGGATGATGGTTCTTTCTTGCGCATCATCTGATCCGAAAAATGCGTGGCACTTTTCGGGATGATGGTTCTTTCTTGCGCATCATCTGATCCGGAAAGTGCGTGGCACTTTTCGGGATGATGCGTCAGATCCCCGACTTCAGGCGGGCGAAGGTCTGGATCAGTTCGGCAAGGCCGGGTTCGGCCACCTGATCGGCGGCATCGGCGGCGGCAAACCAGCGTGCCTCGCGCTCGCCCTTCTCCGGCCAGTCGGCATGCTCGCGCCCCACCCGCAGCGGATAGACCGCGACCATGAGTTCGCGCACCTTGCCGTTCTTCAGGCGCTTGCCATAGGCGTAGTGACCGAAGGGCCGGCCCTCGGTCATGCCCTCCACCCCCGCTTCCTCAAAGGCTTCCTGCGCGGCGCATTGGGCGGGCGTCAGCTTGCCCATGGGCCAGCCCTTCGGGATGACCCAGCGCCGGGTCTCGCGCGAGGTGATGAGCAGGATTTCCACCCCGATCCCCATGCGCCACGGCAGCGCCGCAAACTGGTCGTCGTGCCGCTGCCTGGTCATGTCAGGATGAGCCTGCCCAGCCAGTAGAACAGCGCGGCGATGAGGCCCGCCATGGGCATGGTGATGACCCAGGCGACAACGATGGAGCGGGCGATGTTCCAGCGCACGGCGGACACGCGGCGCGCCGCGCCGACGCCGACGATGGCCCCGGTGATGGTGTGGGTGGTGGAAACCGGAATGCCCAGCCAGGTGGCACCGAAGAGTGTGGCGGCGCCCGCGGTTTCGGCACAGAAGCCCTGCATGGGTGTCAAGCGCGTG
>OEIV010001054.1_pt1 | contig 13403 bp, 13 predicted proteins | sample 1539231 | NCBI WGS metagenome assembly OEIV01 (sample SAMN03794762, study PRJEB22550) | activated sludge metagenome | feature: wastewater treatment plant; material: activated sludge; isolation source: Wastewater treatment plant of a petroleum refinery complex | place: Argentina: Buenos Aires ...
GGGGTTACGGCAAGCTCGCGAAGAAGGAGCGCGCTGAATCGATCGAAGAGATGCAGCACGCCGACAAGATCATCGCGCGCATCATCTTTCTCGAGGGCCATCCCAACCTGCAGCACGTCGCGCCATTGATGATCGGACAGAACGTCAAGGAAGTGCTCGAGTGTGATCTCAAGGGCGAATACATCGCCAAGGATCACTACATGAAGGGGCGCTCGCTCTGTCGTGAAAAAGAGGACTACGTCTCGATGGAGCTGTTCCAGGAGCTGCTCGAGGACGAGGAGGGGCACATCGATTTCCTCGAGACACAGCTCGAACTGCTCGGCAAGATCGGCGCTCAGAACTACGGCCAGCTCAACGCCCTTTCGGCGGACGAGGCCGAGTGACCGTAACATGAAGAGCCTTGCGTTCTCGCTGTCGGCGGCGGTTGTCGCCGCCGGCCTTCTGTTGCCAGCGTTGGCGCGTGGAGCCGCTGCGGTCGATGGCGCGACGTCTGCGAGCGGTGCCGCGCACGGTACGTCGGACGCGAGCGCGCGAACGGTGCCGCAGCGTCACTCGTTGACTGTCGCGAGCACGGTCGAGGCCTACGTGCTGTCCCGCTATACGGAGCTGAAGCTCTCGACGGGAACTCTTGCTCGCGCCGTCGACGGGTGGTGCGCGTCGGAGCAGGCGTCGGCGCCGGAAGCGGTGCGCGACGCTTACAAGTCTGTGGTCCGCGTGTGGGCGGGCGTCGATTATTATCGCTTCGGCCCTGCCCGCGATGCCAACCGTCTCCAGCGCATCATGTTCTGGCCGGACCCGCGCGGTGTCATCCGCAAGCAGGTCAACCGGGTGCTCGCCGCGAAGGACGAGAGCCTGTCGAGCGCAGAGTCGATCGCGACGCAATCGGCGGCCTTGCAGGGGCTGCCGGCGCTGGAGCAGGTGATCTTCGCAGAGCGTTCCGGCGAGGCGGCCGACGACGGGCGCTATCGATGCCGGCTGGCTGCCGCTGTTGCCGGCAAGGTCGCGCAGTTGTCGAGCGAGATGGCCGAGGAATGGCGCAAGCCGGGCGGCTGGCGTCATCTGATGGAGAACCCGGGACCGGAGAACTCTACCTACAAGACGGAGATCGAAGCGGTCTCGGAGCTCTTCCGTGCGATGCTTGCAGGGCTGCAGATCGTCTCCGTGCAGGTGATGCCGCCGTGGCTCAAGGCCGCGGAGAGCGGCAAGGCTTGGGCCGGATTGCCGTTCGAGACGTCGGGGCTGACGACGGTCTATCTCGGCGCGTTGATCGAATCTCTCGATGATCTCGGCCAGTCGCTGCATCTCACGGAGGTCGCGCAGGTCATCGGTGCGTCGGCAAAGGACAAGGCGTGGATGGCAGGCTGGATCGGCAATGCCTTCTCCAGCATGGCGCGCGACATCCCGACACTCGTGGAGCCGGGTGCACGTAGTGGCGCGAAGTTCTCCGCCAGTGAGTTGGAAGCGCTGCGCCGCGTGAAGTTTCATGCCAACGGCATGCGTCAGCTCATCGGCCGCGAGATTGCAGGCGCTGCCGGTGCCTCGATCGGCTTCAACGATCTCGACGGAGACTGATCGATGAAGCCCGATCGGCGGGCGGGTCTCACAGGGGGGGCATCGGCGCTCCTCCTGCCGTCACTCCTGGCAGCAGCTTCGCGAGCCGGCGAAGAGGCTGGACATGGTGAAGCCCTCTTCGTCTCCTCCGCGCGTCGCGGCGATGGCAGCTATTGCGTCGTGATCGTATCCGCGTCCGGGCGCATTGTGCGCGAGCTGGCGTTGAACGACCGCGGGCACGATGTCGCCGTATCGCCCGACGGCGCGCTCGCCGTCACCTTCGCCCGCCGCCCAGGGACTTTTGCCGTCGCCTTCGATACGCGTGGAGCACGGTCGGCGATCGTGTTCGAAACGCCGCCCGCGCGGCACTTCTTCGGTCACGGCGTCTTCTCCGCCGATGGCCGGCTGCTCTACGCGACAGAGAACGATTTCGAGCAGGACGGTCGCGGTGTGCTCGGCGTCTACGATGTAGCGAGCGGATTTCGCCGCATCGGCGAGCTACCGTCGCATGGTCTCGGGCCACACGACCTTCTGCTGCTCGGTGACGGGCGCACGATCTGTGTGGCGAACGGCGGCATCGAGACTCATCCCGACGCCGGTCGCGCCGAGCTCAACCTCGATACGATGCGCCCCTCGCTCGTCTTCCTCGACAGCGTGACGGGCGATCTCGTCGCAGAGCATGTGCTCCCGGGAGCGCTCAATTGCCTTTCGATCCGCCATCTCTGCGCGGACGGCAGCGGCAAGGTCTGGTTCGGCGGGCAGTGGCAGGAGGCGGTCGCATCCTCACCCGTGCTGATCGGTTCGGCCGGGCGCGACAGTGCGATCGCGCTGGTTGAAGGGGGAGAGGCGTTGGGCGCGGGCCTCAAGGGGGATGTCGGCTCGGTATCGGCGAGCAGCGATGGCCGTATCGTCGCCGCCTCCGCGCCGAAGGCGGGCGCCGTCGTGTTCATCGATCCGGCGACGGGGCGCGTGATTGGACGCAAGAGCCTGCGGGACGTCTGCGGCATCGCTCCGGCGAGTGTTACGGAGATGGCGCTGTCATCGGGTGACGGTGTCCTGACGATCGGTCCGCCGCCATCGAGCGACGCCACGCATTCAGAGGTGCCAGGGCTCGCCTTCGACAATCATCTTCGCCGGCTTCGCGGCTGAATTTCCGCTTTGTCGTGGTGTTTGCAGTCTGGCACGGCCTGCCGGGCGTCGCCTCGATGCCGTGTGGACTGCATGACCGTCGGGCGAGCCGGCCACATCGATCACGACGAGACGAGCTTCGCACCCGTTGACGGACAACGATCCCAACCGCCAAAGGGGTAAGAAGGCAGGCGGCATCACGTTTGATTCCGCTCTAGCCAGCCCGCCACGTTCGATTGGTGTGAGACGCTGTGTCAGGCGCTCGCCATCGCGATGCCTGCCGCCGAGATGGCGACACCCAATGTACGCACGAGCGCGGGCGCGCGGGAGAGCAGCCGTCCCGCGACGATGCCGCTGGCGTGGAGCGCTGCCGTCGCAATGGCAAAACCGCCGACGTAGGCAGCGATCCCGGCGCCGGCCGGAACCTCGAGACCGTGCGCTTGCCCGTGCGCGAGTGCGAACAGGGCCGTCACCGCAATCGACGTGGCGAGGCCGAGATCCAGCTTTAGCGCGATGGCTGCGCCGAGCACGATCACAGATCCGACGATTGCCAGCTCGATTCCGCCGGTTGCCAGACCAGAATGCGCTGTGAGCGCGCCGACGACCATCGCCGCGACGAACGCCGCCGGCAGTGCGAGAAGCGCGCGGCCGCCGAGTTGTGCGGCCCAGATGCCGACGGCCAGCATGGCGAGCAGATGGTCGGCCCCGGCGAGCGGATGAACGAGGCCATCGTGCATCGCGAAGGCCACGTTGTGTCCGGTATGGGCGAGTGCCTCTGTGCTCGCCGTGGCGGTTGCTGCTGCGGCGGCGGTTGCGATCGTGAGCAGCTTCGTGCGCATGATGCGTTGGTCCCTTGCGAATGTTGTCGATCGTCGAACGATCATTCTGCCGCGTCCGCTACCTTGCCCGCTGTGCCATCGTCGATGTGGTCGGCGAGGATCTCGACGAGGCTGCCGAGCTCGTGCGGCCATTTGTGGAACGCCTTGCTGTCGTCCATCGTCAGCCGGCAGTTCGAGCACGACGAGACGAGCATGTTGGTTCCCGTCGCGGCCACCTGGTCCATCTTGATCTTGAAGACCTGATGGCGAACGTCGGCGGCACGCCCCATGGCCTGTACGCCGCCGCCTCCACCGCAGCACCAGTTGAAATTGCCCGTCGGCGTCATCTCCTTGAAGCCTGTCGCGAAGCCTTCGAGCAGGTAGCGCGCGTCCTCGGTCGCGCCGCCGCGGCGCGAGATCTGGCATGGGTCGTGATAGGTGAACGCCTCGGGCATAGGCTTGAGGCGCAGCCGACCCTGGCGCTTCGCCTCGGCCAGATACTCCGTGATGTGGCGCACTTCGAAGGGAAGCTCGCGGCCGATGATGTTGGCAGCCGACCAGCGCATCACGCCGAAGGCATGGCCGCACTCGGGGATCACCACGGTCTTCGCGCCGACGTCCTCGGCCGCCTCGACGATGCGCGCGACCATGATCTTGGCGATGTCGGGCTTGCCGGAGAGATAGCCGAAGTTCGTCGACTCGTAGCCCTTGCTCGAGAACGTCCAGTTGACGCCGATGTGGTTCATCAGCTTCGCCATCGCCACGATCGAATCCGGATACTTCATCGTCTCGATCGATGACACGGTGAGCAGCACGTCCGCCTTCTTCTTGTCGAGCGGAATGTCGACTTCGTTCTCGTCGGCGAGCCACTCGATGCGGTCCTGAAGCTTCTGCGGCGTGAGGCCCAGCGGAGAACCCTTGTCGCGGGAGTTGTCGGCCGCCGCCATCAGGTCCTCGGGGCCGAGGCCGGCTGCGGCGAAGGCCTGGCGCGATACGGCGACGATCGACGCGATGTCGATGCCCATCGGGCAGACGATGGTGCAACGTCCGCACATCGTACAGGTGTCGAAGATCAGCTCTTCCCACTCGGCGAGATCGGCCTCGGTGATCTTGCGGCCGAGCCCGAACCACGACAATGGCGAGCGCTGCGCCTTGTAGGCCTTCGCCATCGGCAGCAGCTTGTAGGCGGGTGTGTGGCGCGGATCGCGCGTCACCTTGTAGAAATGGCAGGCGTGAGCGCACTGGCCGCAGTGCAGGCACGACTCGACATAGGTGGCGAGGTTTCCGCCCGTGACGGCGAGAAACTTGTCCACTGCGGCGGCGACGTTGACCGGCTTGCCCATCGTAATCCTCCTAGCGGACCTTGATCTTCATGAGCTCGTCGCCATTGGGATCGACGACGTGGACGGCACAGGCGATGCAAGGGTCGAACGAGTGGATCGTGCGCTGGATCTCGAGCGGCTGCTCGGGATTGGCGAGCGTGTGGCGATCCATCAGGGCCGCTTCGTAGGGGCCAGGCTTGCCTGCGGGATCGCGCGGTCCGGCGTTCCATGTCGAAGGGACGACCGCCTGATAGTTGTCGATCTTGCCGTCCTTGATGACGATCCAGTGGGCGAGCGCGCCGCGCGGCGCCTCCATGAAGCCGACGCCCTTGCATTCCTTCGGCCAGGTCGACGGGTTCCAGCGCTCGGGGTTGTGAACCTGCACGTCGCCGCCCTTGATGTTGGCGATGAGGTTCGACAGCCACGTCTGCATCTGGTCGGCGATGATCTTCGTTTCGAGGGTGCGGGCGGCGGTGCGCCCGAGCGTCGAGAACATCGCCTCGAGCGGCAGGTCGAGCTTCTTCAACGCATAGTTGGCGATGTCCTGCGTCGGCTTGTGCCCCTTGGCGTAGAGCATGAGTACGCGCGCGAGCGGCCCGACCTCGACGACATGCCCCTTCCAGCGCGGCGCCTTCAGCCAGGAGTAGCTCTTCTCTGTTTCGAGATGCTCGAACGGTGGCTTCGGGCCGGTGTAGTTGAGGTTGGTCTCGCCGTCGTAGGGATGGAGACCTTTGGTTTTTCCCTCGCCGTAGTCGTACCAGGAGTGGGCGACGAACTCCTGCACCTGCGAGGGGTCGTTGAGATCGACGGGCTCGAACCGCTTCAGGTCGCGGTTGAGGATGACGCCGCCGGGAATGAGCCAGCTCGACGGATCGTCCATGCCCTTCTCGGGGAAGTCGCCGTAGGTCATGAAGTTGCCGACGCCTTCGCCGCGCTTGAACCAATCCTTGTAGAACGAGGCGATGGCGAGCGTGTCGGGGATGTAGACCTGTTCGACGAACGCCTGCATCTTGGCGATGATGCTGCGCACTTCGTCGAGCGCGACGATGTTGACCGTGGTCGCGGCGGCGCCGCCGGCCGCTCCTGTCGGGCTCGTCGAAATGGGTGCGGGCGCACCGCCGACGAGGAAGTTCGGGTGCGGGTTCTTGCCGCCGAAAATGGCGTGGATCTTGACGACGTCACGCTGCCACGCGAGAGCCTCGAGGTAGTGCGCCACCGCCATCAGGTTGGCTTCGGGCGGAAGGCGATATTCGGAGTGGCCCCAGAAGCCGTTCGAGAAGATGCCGAGCTGGCCCTGCTCGACGAACGTCTTCACCTTCTTCTGCACGTCGGCAAAGTATCCGGGAGACGATTTGGCGTAGCTCGAGATCGATTGCGCCAGCGTCGAGGTTGCCTGCGGGTCGGCCTTCAGCGCCGATACGACGTCGACCCAGTCGAGGGCGTGCAGATGATAGAAGTGCATCACGTGATCGTGGACGTACTGCGCCGCGATCATGAGGTTGCGGATGAGCTGCGCGTTCTTCGGAATCTTGTACTTGAGCGCGTCCTCGACCGAGCGCACCGACGCGATGCCGTGCACCAGCGTGCACACGCCGCAGATGCGCTGCGCGAACGCCCAGGCGTCACGCGGGTCGCGGCCTTTCAGGATCAGCTCGATGCCGCGCACCATCGTTCCGGAGCTGTAGGCGTGCTCGATTCCGCCGGCATCGTTGGTCTTGGCCTCGATCCGCAGATGCCCTTCGATCCGCGTGATCGGATCGACGACGACGTGATGCTTCATGGCTTCATCCCCTCGGGGTGGCGGTAGTCCTGTGTGTCTCGGGTCGGTTGAGCGCGTCGCTTCAGAGCTGGGCGCCGCGATGAGCGAGGTGCACGCCCGTGGTGCCGCGCGAGACGAACACGAGGAAGGCGTGCATGAGCTTGCCGAACGGGAACCAGATGAGGAACGCCGCGACAGAGAGCAGGTGGATCGCCAGCAGCGTCTCGTAGCGTGCGCCGAGATGGCTTATGGCGAGGAGTCCGGTGGCGACGGGAAGGAACGTCATCGCCCACGAGATGTAGTCGTTGGCGGTGGAGATGAGCCGAAGCACGGGATCGTTGAGGCGGCGCGCCAGCGCCAGCAACAGCGACACGAACGTGATGACCGAGACACCGTTGATGATGTTGGTCGGCAGGCCCGGCCACGAGATCCCGAACAGGTCGCGCAGGAACAGGATGTGCGGCGTTCCGCCGAACACGATGATGGCGAGGCCAAGGTGGAAGACATAGCCGTTGACGACGGAGAACCGCGTCGCTTCCGCGAACGCTGTCTGCGGCCACATGCGGCGCAGCACCTCTCGGCCGGAGGCGATGGCCGCCGTCGGCGCACCCTCGCGGGCCTTCGAGCGATCCTGCATGCGCGGGAGGAGCAGCAGCGCGGCGAGGCGCCACGCGACGCCGAACGCGAAAACGATGAGGCCGACCTGGAGCGCCGGTCCACGTGCGAAATCGAGCAGATCCATGGTCACCCCTCCACCTTCTTGATCGCCCGGTCGGCGACGTCCTGCCGGCGCTTCTTGATGATCTGCGCGACTGTTGCACCGATCGCGGCGCCAGCGACGGCTGCCGCTCCGACTTCAGCGTTGATGCCAGCGGTTGCCGCCGCGAGCGGTTTGTAGAAGCTGCCCTTGTCCCAGAAATTCGGTTCCGAGCAGCCGAGACAACCGTGCCCCGACTGGATCGGGAACGAGATGCCGCCGTTCCACTTGAGTGTGGCGCAGGCGTTGTAGGCGATCGGGCCCTTGCAGCCGACCTTGTAGAGGCACCAGCCCTTGCGTGCGCCTTCGTCGTCGAAGCTGTCGGCGAACATGCCGCGCTCGTAGAACGGGCGGCGATAGCAGCGGTCGTGGATCGACTCGCCGAAGAACGCGAGCGGGCGGTTGAGCTTGTCGAGCTCGGGCAGTTTGCCGAACGAGAGCAGGTAGGCGATCGTGCCTGTCATCGCCTCGGGTATCGGCGGGCAGCCCGGGATGTTGATGATCGGCTTGTCCTTGATGATGTCGGAGACCGCGACGGCGCCGGTCGGGTTCGGGTTCGCATGCGGGATGCCGCCGAACGCCGCGCAAGTGCCGACGGAGACGACGGCGAAGGCATCCTTCACCGTATCCCTCAGCATCTGTTCGTTGGTGACGCCGGCGATGGTGGAGTAGATGCCGCCATCCTTGATCGGGATCGAGCCGTCGACGATGACGATGTACTTGCCCTTGTTCTCCTTCATCGCCTGCTCGCGGGCGTGCTCGGCGGCAGCGCCGGAGACCGACATCAGCGTGTGATGATAGTCGAGCGAGATGAAGTCGAAGATCAGGTCCTCGAGCGTCGGGCTATACGAGCGGGTGATCGATTCCGTGCAGCCTGTGCATTCCTGGAACGACAGCCAGATCACCGACTGACGCCGCGCCGTTGCCAACGACTGCGCGATCACGCTCGTCGCAGACGCGGGCAAGGCCATCGCCGTCGCGAGGTAGGATGCGTATTTGAGGAACGCACGCCGCGACACGCCGCGACTGGTCATGACCTCGCCAAGCGTCCTGTCATCCGACATGGGAATTCTCCTCGAGCCCTTGGTCAATCATTTGCGTGCGCCCCGCGGTGGTGTCGGACGCGAGGGTTTCGCGCAGGCGAGAGGCCGCGGCGCGCACGTCGTCGGAATGCGAGAGCAGGATGGCCGGCACGCGCGTGACGACGATTTCCTCAGATGTGATGCGCTCGTCCGCTCCGCGATGGCGCACCCACCAGACACCCGCATAGGACGTCTCCCAGACCTCGCTCGGCCCGGCGACATCAACCACCGCCGTCACCTCGCCCTGCCCGAGCGCATCCTCGAGGGCCGCGCGGTCGGCATCCGTCATCGGCAGCCCGCGCAGATCGACGATGGTTTCCTCGCCCGTATTCGCGAAGTGTTCCAGCAACTCGGCGATCTCGTTCAGGATGGCGCCCGCCATGCCTGTCGACTCGCTGCTGCAACAGTCTGCGGCGTCGTGCAATCTCATGGGAACCTCGTCATTGCCATTCGGCGATCAAGGATCTGATGGTGTCGCAGGCGCGGGGAATTGCGGATTGCACGACGTCCGTCGGCGCGAGCCCCCATTCGGTGGAGGCCGGCTGCACGGCGACGAGTGCGCGCCGTTCGGGGCGCATGCCGGTGAGTGCTGCTGCGTCGAGAAGATCGGCGGCGGCGACTTCGTGAGCGGTTCGCTTCTTGCCGAGCAGGCGAGCGTCCATGTCGGCGCCGACGAAGCAGCGTACGTCGCCTGCGGGCGCACCGACCTCGGCCGCATCGACCAGGATGAGGGCGCGAGAACTCTCCACATCGGGCAACAGTGCGAGCCCGAGCGTGCCGCCATCCCGGAAATCGATGTCGTCGCGTCCGGCGAACTCGGCCCTGAGAGCCTCGACGACGTGGACGCCCACCCCGTCGTCGCTCAGCAGGGTGTTGCCGAGGCCAAGCACCAGAATGTTCCCCTCAGGCGGCATGGCGTCCTCGATCGTGGCGGGATCAATGAACGAATTTATCGTACCGAAGGCGAAGGCCGACCTTGTTCTGGATCAAGCATTGCAATGTTTGAGTGTGCATTGATCGAGATCAGAGAATTCGAACGAGCGGCCCGTTAGGTTGAGTGCTGTGAGAGATGCGCAGGTCGCGCGGTTCGCGCAGGTCGCGCGGTTCACGCGGATGCAGCGGGCGCGGGTCGTAGAGCGGGCGAACAATGCGGTTCACCCAGCATGGGGCCTAGGTCGGCAGACCCCAGATCGACCGCACCGGGACGAACGCGACAGGACGAACACGACTGGTCGTACACCTGGGGACGAACGCTCATGTGCCTTGCCATACCGATGCGGATCGTCGAGATCGAGGGCTTCAACGCGCGCTGCGAAGCCAAGGGCATCGAGCGCACGGTCAGCCTGTTCCTGATGCAGCATGAGCCGTTGGCGGCAGGCGACCTCGTCATGGTGCACGTCGGCTATGCCATTCAGCGGATGACCGAGGACGAGGCGCGCTCGGCGTGGGAGCTCTACGACGAGATGCTCGCGGCGGAGGCCGGCCTCGACGACGCCGGCCTCGAAGGCGATGGCGGCGACGAGCGCGCGGCGGCGGACCATGCATGAGCTTGCCGTTGCGCAAGGATTGATCGGTGAAGTGCTGCGCGTTGCAGCGCTGCATGGCGCGAGCGGCGTCGATATGGTCGTCGTTCGCATCGGAGCCCTGGCCGGCGTCGAGCCGGGTCTGCTGGAGCGAGCCTTCACCGTTGCCCGCGCAGGGACACTGGCATCGCGGGCCGCGCTCGAAATCGAGCATGGTCCCCTGGTTGTCGTGTGCTCGTCGTGCGGGGCCGAAACAGAGGCGCGCGCCGATAAGATCGTCTGCGGCGATTGCGGTGACTGGAAAGTGCGGGTCGTCGAGGGCGAGGAGATGCTTCTCGTGCGCGTCGGTCTCACCGGCGTCGGCGAACCGACGCCATTGGAAGAAGAGACGGCATCGCCCCACTTGCGCGTGTGAGCTAGGGCGGTCACGGCCAGCAGCCACGTGTCGGGCGGGGCCTGGCCCTGCGGGAACGAGCCGAGGAGGAACAAGCGATGTGCGATACGTGCGGTTGTTCGATCACGCCGGGAAACAGGCATCTCGTGGAGGTGGGCGGCAAGCTCGCCAACGTTCAAGATGGCCGCGCCAGCGTCGAAGTGCTGACGAACCTTCTTGCGGAAAACGACGCGATGGCGCGGCACAACCGCAAGCATATCGAGCGCCACGGCGTCCTCGCGATCAACCTGATGTCGTCACCCGGTTCGGGCAAGACGGCGTTGCTCGAAGCAACCGCCGACGCGCTCGGCGGGCGTTTGCGCATCGGCGTGATCGAAGGCGACCTTGCCACGGAGAACGACGCTCGGCGTATCCGCGCGAAGGGCGTGCCGGCGATCCAGATCACCACCGGCCAAGCATGCCACCTCGACGCGCATATGGTTCACGACGCATTGCACGAACTCGACCTCGCCGCGCTCGATGTGCTCTTCATCGAGAATGTCGGCAATCTCGTCTGTCCGGCGAGCTTCGATCTCGGGCATCATCTGAACGTCGCCTTGCTATCCGTCGCCGAGGGTGACGATAAGCCGGCCAAGTATCCGGTGATGTTCCGGCACGCCGATCTCGTGCTGCTGTCCAAGGCCGACCTGCTCGGGGCGATCGACGATTTCGACACGACGGCGGCCGAGCGCCACGTTCGCGAACTCGCCAACCCCGCACCCGTGATGCCGGTTTCGGTGCGCCGTCCCGCTCTGCTCGAGAACTGGATCGCGTGGGTGGAGGCGCAGCTCACCTCGCGCCGCATGGGCCTGGTGCAGCGTCCGCGCGTCGAGCGCGATGCGCGCAATCTCGTGGGGATGCATCCGTGAGCGGAGTGGAACAGCCGATAGCCGACCAGGGCGCGGGGGCAGTGAGCGCCCCAATGAACGCCCCAATGAACGCCCCAGTGGGCGCCAAGCAGTGGCTCGACCGCATCCGTGCGCTGCCGCTGCCGCCGCGCGTTCGCGTCATGAATGTATGCGGTGGTCACGAGCGCACCATTTCGATGGCGGGGTTGCGCAAGGCCATTCCGCAGAACATCGAACTGATCGCGGGGCCCGGTTGCCCGGTCTGCGTCTGTCCCGAGGAAGATATTCACGCTTCGATCGGTCTCGCCGGACGCAAGGAGGTCATCCTCGCGGCATTCGGCGACATGCTGCGCGTGCCGGCCAACGGGCCGAAGTCGGAGCCGCGCTCGCTGGACGAGGCCCGCGCCGCGGGGGCGGACGTCAGGCCGATCGCATCACCTGCTGAGGCAGCGCGCATCGCCCGCGACAACCCGCACCGCGACGTCGTGTTCTTCGCTGCGGGCTTCGAGACGACGACGGCGCCCGTCGCGGGCCTCGTCGCCGAAGGTTTCCCGCCGAACTTGTCGCTGCTACTCTCGGGGCGGCTCACATGGCCCGCCGTCGCCATGCTGCTCGAGAGCGAGGCGCCGGGGTTCGACGCGCTCATTGCACCCGGGCACGTCGCGACGGTGATGGGACCGGAGGAATGGTCGTTCGTACCGGAGCGGCATGGATTGCCGGCCGCCATCGCCGGCTTCACGCCGGAAAGCCTGCTGGCCGCGCTCTACTCCGTTCTGCGCCAGCTCATCGAGCGCCGCGCCTTCCTCGACAACTGCTACCCGAAGGTGGTGCATCCCGGTGGCAATCGCACGGCGCGCATGCTCCTCGACGAGACCATGGATGTCACCGATGCGACTTGGCGCGGCATCGGCACCATCGCGCGCTCGGGCTTTTCGCTGAAGCAACGTTTTGCAGATATCGACGCGCGCCGCCGCTTCTCGATCGTCGTCGATGGTGCGCGCAAGCGCGCGGGGCAGATGCCGCCCGGCTGCGATTGTGCGCGCGTCGTGCTCGGCAAGATCCGTCCGAGCCAGTGCACACTCTATGGGGCCGCGTGCACGCCGCGTACACCGATCGGGCCATGCATGGTGTCGGATGAAGGGGCTTGCCGCATCTGGTGGTCGACGGGGGTGCGCGAGCGCGAGCCGGCCTCCGCCGCGTGACCGATGAGCGAATCGGCGTTGCCCGTGCACGGCGCGACGACCCGAGGTCTTCTACACGCAGGCTTACATGCAGGCTTTCTCCCCAGGGGACGACATGACGTTCGAGGATCGTCACATCCGGCTCGCGCACGGCAATGGCGGGCGCTACATGCGCGAGTTGATCGAGCAGGTGTTCCGCGCGCATTTGGCCGATCCGGCGCTCGACGTCACGTGCGACGCTGCCCCGATCGCGCTCGCGGACGGCACGCCGTTCGTGACGACGGACGGCTTCACGGTGCAGCCGCTCGAGTTTCCGGGCGGCGACATCGGCTCTCTCGCGGTCAACGGTACGGTGAATGATCTCGCGGTGAGCGGCGCGCGGCCGCTCTATCTCACGCTTTCCGCGATCATCGAGGAGGGGCTCGAAGCAGCGCTCCTCGAACGCATCGCCGCAAGCATCGGCAGAGCGGCGAAGATCGCCGGCGTCCGCGTCGTCGCGGGTGACACCAAGGTGGTGCCGCGCGGGCATGGCGGCGGGGTCTACCTGCCGACCACCGGCATCGGCGTCCGCCCGCTCGGCCTAGCGCTCGGGCTCGGCCGCGGCAGGGTGGGTGACGCCCTTCTCGTCAGCGGTCCGCTCGGCGACCACGGCACCGCGGTCATGCTGGCCCGCGAGGATTTCGACCTTACCGGCGACGTGCGCTCCGATTGCGCCAGCGTGCGGCCCCTGGCCGACGCTCTCATCGATATTCCCGGCGTTCGCTTCATGCGCGACCCGACGCGAGGCGGCCTGGCTGCGGTGACGCACGAGCTGGCCCAGGCGAGCGGCCTCGACGTGCGTCTCGACGAAACCCGCCTGCCGGTACGCGATGCCGTCCGCTCGGTCTGTGAGATCCTCGGCTACGATCCCTATTATCTCGCTTGCGAGGGGCGCGTCGTGGCGGTGGTGGCGGGGGCAGGCCCCGGGGGCCCCGCCCCCGCCCGGGGAGGCGCCGCGGGAT
>OEIV010001055.1_pt1 | contig 13395 bp, 10 predicted proteins | sample 1539231 | NCBI WGS metagenome assembly OEIV01 (sample SAMN03794762, study PRJEB22550) | activated sludge metagenome | feature: wastewater treatment plant; material: activated sludge; isolation source: Wastewater treatment plant of a petroleum refinery complex | place: Argentina: Buenos Aires ...
CTTCCCCGCCCTTCCCCACCCGTCATTTTGACAAGGCACCGGCGGGGCGGCAGTGTCCCGCCCGCCCCTGAGGCCATCACAAACACCGCGTGGGGAGACGCCGATGCCCGAGAACCTGTTCGATCTGACCGGCAAGGTCGCGCTCATCACCGGCTCGACCAAGGGCATCGGCAAGGCCATCGCCTATCGCATGGCGCAGCACGGCGCCAAGGTCGTGGTCTCCAGCCGCAAGGCCGACGCGGTGGAGGCCGTCACCGCCGCGATCAACGCCGATTTCCCCGGCGCGGCGATCGGCATCCCCTGCAACATCGGCTACAAGGAGCAGCTTCAGCAGCTCGTCGACAAGACGCGCGCGGCGCTCGGCAAGATCGACGTGCTGGTCTGCAATGCGGCGATCAACCCGTTCGCCGGCTCGATGGCCGACTGTCCGGACGAGGCCTTCGACAAGATCATGGCGACCAACGTCCGCTCGAACGTCTGGCTGTGCAACATGGTCATTCCCGAGATGAAGGCGCGCAAGGACGGCGCGATCGTCATCGTCTCCTCGATCGGCGGCCTCAAGGGTTCGAACATCCTGGGGGCCTACGGCATCTCGAAGGCCGCCGACTTCCAGGTGGCGCGCAACATCGCGGTCGAGTACGGGCCGCACAATGTGCGCGCCAACGCCATCGCCCCGGGCCTCATCAAGACCGATTTCGCGCGCTATCTGTGGGAGAGCCCCGAGATCCTGAAGGCCTCGACTTCCGGTGCGCCGCTGCGCCGCATCGGCGAGCCGGACGAGATCGCCGGCATGGCGGTGTTCCTGGCCTCGAAGGCCGGCGCCTTCACGACCGGCCAGGGCATCGTCATCGACGGCGGCTCGACGATCAGCTGAAGGGCTAGAAGCCCCGGCCGCGCGCCTCGATCGGCCAGATCGCGACCAGCGTGTCGCCCTCCACCACATGCAGGGCGTCGTAGAGATTCACCGTCGGGTCGCAGTGCGGCACGACGCAGGACAGCACATCGCCGACCTGCGGGCGGTCCTCCGGCTTCTCGCACAGGACGCCGCCCTGTTCGTCGCCGAAGAAGAAATACGAGGCACTCGGCCCCGCGCCGCGCGCCAGCCTGGGCGGGCCGGCATCGCAGGCGAAGGATTTCAGGCCCGCATCGGTCGTCGCCAGCTGCGGCAGGGCGGCCGAGATCACCGTCGTCTGGACGAAGAGCGAGGTTTCGAACGGCGCGCGCTCGCCCCCCTTCTCCCAGACTTCGTTGTACTCCCGGTCCATGAAGACATAGGAGCCGGCCTGGAGTTCGGTGAAGACGCCGCCCCCGGGGTCGATCGCCACCGTGCCGGTGCCGCCGCCGGTCACGATGCGCGGCGGCAGGTTGCGCCGGGTCAGCTCGTCGCGCGCCCCGGCGACGAGCCGCGTCACCGCGTCCGCCTTCGCCGCCCGCTCGGCGGCATCGCCAATGTGCATGATCTGCCCGGCATAGGACTGCACGCCCTCGAAGGCGAGATGCGGATCGGCGGCGACGCGCGCGGCGAGCGCATAGGCATCCTCGCCCGGCCGGATGCCGGTGCGGTGCAGGCCCGGATCGAGGTCGACCAGCACCTTGAGCGGCCGTCCACTGGCCCGCGCGGCTTCGGAGAGCCTCGCCACCAGCGCCGGATTGTCGACCACCACCATCAAGCCACCGATCGCCGCGTTCAGCGCCGCGAGCCGGGCCAGCGCCTGCGGCGCGACGACGGGCGCGGTGATGAGGATCTCGCCGATGCCCGCCTCCGCCAGAGCCTCCGCCTCGCCCAGCTTGGCGCAGCACACGCCCACCGCCCCGGCGGCGATCTGCAGCTTCGCCAGCGTCGCGCATTTGTGGGTCTTGGCGTGCGGGCGGAGCGCAATGCCCGCTTCGGCGCAGAGCAAGGCCATCGCCGCAATGTTGCGCTTCAGCGCGTCCAGTTCGACGACGAGGGCGGGGGTCGCGAGCGACGCGCGCCCGCCGGGCAGGCCGATCAGCCTTTGGTTGAGCGCAAGGGCAGGCGTGGCGCGAAAACTCATGGCGGTCCCTACGAGAAGAAGGCCGGACGACCGGCGATGCCTCTGAGGCGCGGCCGGCAGGCCTCGGCATCGTAGAGCGCGGCGGCATCGACCGTGCGCGCTCCGGCCCCCGGGGTCGCGGCGGGCAGCGCGACATAACGCCCGCCCTGCACCGCGCAGAACTTTCCGAAGTCGCGGGCTTCGACCAGCTCCATGGCGAAGGTTGCATAGGCGGTGGCGAGCATCCGGTCGAACGAATCGGGCGGGCCGGAGCGCATCATGTAGGCGAGCCGCTGGACGATGGTGTCGAGGCCGGTACGGGCCTTGATCTCGTCGCTCAGGACCTCGCCGATGCCGCCGAGCTTGCGGCGGCCGTAAGGATCCGGCTCGCCGTACTCGATCTCGGCGCCTCCTACCAGCTTCGCGCCTTCCGAGACGACGACGACGGCGTAGCGCGAGGGATTGGCGGCATGGTCGGCGGCGACCAGCCCCGCGAGGCGGGCCGGATCGACCGCGACCTCGGCGATCAGCGTGCGATCGGCGTCGGCGAGGAGGCCGGCGAGCAGCGCCGTCTCGCCCGAGCGGCGGCCGAACAATTCGACCACCAGCACGCGCTCGTGGCTGCTGGCCGTCGTGCGCAGGGCGGTGATCGCCTCGACCGAGCGGGTGACGGCGGTGGAGAAGCCGATGCACATGTCGGTGCCGAAGACGTCGTTGTCCATCGTCTTGGGAAGCGTGACGACGGGCACGCCCTCGGCCGCCAGGCGCGCGCCGTAGCGCAGCGTGCCGTCGCCGCCGATGACGATGAGGGCGTCCAGGCCCAGCGCGGCGATCGCCTCCAGCACATGCGGCGTCGTGTCGAAGGTCGCGGCGCCCGGCGGCGCCTTCGCCGCCAGATGCGGCGGCAGGTCGGCGACCGGCAGCATATGCGGGTCGAGGCGCGAAGTGTGCAGGATCGTGCCGCCGGTGCGATCGATGGTGCGCACCCGTTCGGGGGTCAGCGTGGTCAGCCAGGCGGCGCTCGCCGGATCGGCGGCGTCGAAGCGCACCAGCGCCTCCCAGCCGCGCCTGAGGCCAAGCACGGACCAGCCGCGCCGCGCCGCCTCGCGGACCACGGTCTTGATCGCGACATTGAGGCCGGGCACGTCGCCGCCGCCGGTCAGCACGCCGATACGCATGACCCTGCCTAGCGCGGCCGGGGCCGGACGGCAAACCGCCCGGTCAACGCGCCGCATTTGCGAGGCGGCGGCGGCCGTGGTGATGTCCATGCCGCGTCCGGGGGACGTATCGGGGATTCGATCATGAACAGGACGATCGGCGCGGTTCTGGGGGTCCTGGCGCTTGGCGCGCCGGCCCTCGCCCAGGAGGCCGACACGGCGACGCCCTACCGGACGGCGTTCGAGAACGCCCGCGCCTATCTGCAGGAGGGCGCCGATGGCGGCCAGGCGGAAGCGGCCGACGCGGTTGCGCTCTATATCCTGGGAAACATCGCCAACACGATGTTCCACGAGTTCGGCCACGCGCTGAAGTCCGAACTGGAGATCCCGATCCTCGGCAAGGAGGAGGACGCGGTCGACACCTTCGCCAACGTGATCATGGTGGCCAAGGAGACCGACCCGGTGCTCGACGCCATGATCCTGGCGGTCGCCGACGACTATTTCGCGGCCGGCCAGTTTTCCGAGGACAGCGGCGACGAGCCGACGCCGTGGGACGAGCACTCGCCCGACCAGGCGCGGGCCTACAACGTCATCTGCATCCTCGTGGGCGCCGACCCCGAAGGCTACAAGGACGCCGCCGACAATGCCGGCATGCCGCCGGAGCGCCAGGAGTCCTGTTCGGTCGACTACGAGGATGCGGTCAACGCCTGGGACAAGCTGCTCGAACCGCACTACCTGGCTGAAGGCGAGGCCCAGAAGTCGAAGGTCGAGATCGTCTATGCCGATCCGCCGGCCGGACTTGAGACGATCGCCGGCTTCATCAAGGCGTCGGGCATGGTCGAAGTGGTCGCCGACGAGGTGACGGCCATGGTGCGCCTGCCCAACGACATCACGATCGGCGTCGAATCCTGCGGCGAGGTCAACGCCTACTGGAGCCCCGACGAACGCAAGCTGACCTTCTGCTACGAGATCGCGCAGAGCTATTTCGACAACGCAATGGCCGCCACGGAATAGGCGTCGCGCCGGCAGCATTTCCGACTCGCCGCGGCGGGTCTTCCGTGCACAGATGAGCGGCGATGAAGACGGTCTACAGTCCGCTGCACCTCGCCCATGCCCATGCGCATGAATTCGAGGGCGGGCAGCTCATCCCCGCCAAGGACGTCCCGGCGCGGGCCGAACTCGTGCTGAACGCGGTCAGGGGCCGCGGCCTGGGCCCGGTCGTCGAGCCGCTGCATTTCGGCATGGAGCCGATCCTGCGGGTCCATGCGGCCGAATTCGTCCATATGCTGGAACAGGCCTGGCCGCGCTGGGTCGCCAAGTACGGCTACGGCGTGCGCGAGGCCTTCCCCTCGGCCTGGCCGGCGCGCGGCATGACACCCAAGCACATCGAGGACATCGAGGCGCAGCTCGGCTATTACGGCTTCGACACCGCGACGCCGATCGTCGCGGGCACCTGGACGGCGGCGCGCCAGGCGGCCGACGCGGCGCTGACGGCGGCCCAGTTCGTGCTGCGCGGCGAACGCTCCGCCTTCGCGCTCTGCCGCCCGCCGGGCCACCACGCGGCGGCCGAGCTCTATGGCGGCTATTGCTTCCTCAATAACGCCGCGATCGCCGCCCAGAGCATGGCCGACCGGGGTCACCGCGTCGCCATCCTCGACGTCGACATGCACCACGGCAACGGCACGCAGGCGATCTTCTACGGCCGCGCCGACGTGCTGACCGTCTCGATCCACGGCGATCCGGCCGCCTTCTACCCCCATTTCAGCGGCTTTGCGGACGAAACCGGCGCTGGCGCGGGTGAAGGCTTCAATTTCAACCTGCCGCTGCCCGGCGGCACGCTCTGGCCCGTCTATGGCGAGGCGCTCGCCGTCGCGATCGAGCGGGTGCGCGCCTTCGCACCCGACATGCTGGTGGTGCCGCTCGGCGTCGATACCTATGCCGGCGATCCGGCCGGCGGCTTCCGCCTGGAAGGCTCCGACTTCACCCGGCTCGGCGCCATGCTCGCCAGGCTCGACCTGCCGACCCTCTTCACCATGGAGGGCGGCTACCGGCTCGACACGCTGGGAGCGGCGGGTGGGGGACGCCCCCCCGGCGTTTCGGGGGGCCCGGGGGGGCCCCCCCCCCGGGGGGCCCGGGCCCCAACCCCGGTTGGGGTCGCCCCGCCATTCCGGGAGCCCTGCCATGTCGAACACCGCCACCGTCGCCGCCTTCATCGCCGCCTGGGAGGCACGCGACACCGACCGCATCATGGGCTTCTTCGCCGAGGGCGCGGTCTATCACAACATCCCGATGCCCAGGCTGACCGGCCACGCCGAGATCCGCGCCTTCATCGCGCCCTTCCTACAATCGGCCGAAAAGGTCACGTTCGAGGTGCTGCACAGCGCCGAGAACGCCGACGGCACGGTTCTGAACGAGCGGGTCGATACCTTCCACCAGCCGGGCGGCAAGACGCTGCGCTTCGAAGTGATGGGGGTCTTCGAATTCAAGGACGGCAAGATCTCGGCCTGGCGCGACTATTTCGACCTGAAGGAGGTCGAGCGCCAGATGGCGGGCTGAGGCCCCCGCCGCCCGAACCGCCGGCGGGCCTTGCCATCCGCCCCGCCCGCCTTTAGGACCGCGGCCGCTAAGCGCTTGGCGCGGAATCGGAATTTGCTGCGGTGCCCGCGGACGGGCGCGGCTCGAAAAGGCCGCCCTGCCCTTGACAGGGCCGTCCCCCGGACCTACATGCCCGGCGCCTGCTAGCACTCCCCCCGGGTGAGTGCCAGTGCGGCTCATAACCGAATTCACCTGAACTCAGGAGAGAGAGCATGGGTTTCCGTCCGCTCCACGACCGCGTGGTGGTCAAGCGCATCCAGGAAGAAGCCAAGACCGCCGGCGGGATCATCATTCCCGACACCGCCCAGGAGAAGCCGCAGGAAGGCGAAGTCGTCGCCGTCGGCCCCGGCGCGATGAACGACAAGGGCGAGCGCGTCGCGCTCGACGTCAAGGCGGGCGACCGCGTCCTGTTCGGCAAGTGGTCGGGCACGGAAGTGAAGGTCGACGGCCAGGACCTCCTGATCATGAAGGAGTCCGACATCATGGGCGTCATCGAAACCACCGCGAAGGCGAAGAAGGCGGCCTGATTCCCTGACGGGATCGGCCGCTTCGTCGTTATTTGCAGCGAACACACAGGAAAACTGAAATGGCAGCTAAGGAAGTCCGCTTCTCGGCCGATGCGCGCGAGAAGATGCTCAACGGCGTCAACATCCTCGCCAACGCGGTGAAGGTGACGCTCGGCCCCAAGGGCCGCAATGTCGTGATCGAGAAGTCGTTCGGCGCCCCGCGCATCACCAAGGACGGCGTGACGGTCGCCAAGGAAGTCGAGCTCTCGGACAAGTTCGAGAACATGGGCGCCCAGATGGTGCGCGAAGTGGCCTCGAAGACCAACGACCTCGCCGGTGACGGCACCACCACCGCGACCGTGCTGGCCCAGGCGATCGTCAAGGAAGGCGCCAAGGCGGTCACCGCCGGCATGAACCCGATGGACCTGAAGCGCGGCGTCGATCTCGCCGTCGATGCGGTCGTCGGCGCCATCAAGGCGATGTCCAAGCCGATCACCTCCAACGAGGAGATCGCCCAGGTCGGCACCATCTCCGCCAACGGCGACACCGAGATCGGCGGCTTCCTCGCCGAGGCGATGCAGAAGGTCGGCAACGAGGGCGTCATCACGGTCGAGGAGGCCAAGAGCCTCGAGACCGAGCTCGATGTCGTCGAGGGCATGCAGTTCGACCGCGGCTACCTCTCGCCCTACTTCATCACCAACGCCGACAAGATGGTGGCCGAGCTCGACGAGCCCTACATCCTCATCCACGAGAAGAAGCTGTCGTCGCTGCAGCCGATGCTGCCGATCCTTGAGTCGATCGTGCAGACCGGCCGTCCGCTGCTGATCATCGCGGAAGAGATCGAAGGCGAAGCGCTGGCGACCCTCGTCGTCAACAAGCTGCGCGGCGGCCTCAAGATCGCCGCCGTGAAGGCCCCGGGCTTCGGCGACCGCCGCAAGGCGATGCTGGAAGACATCGCGGTCGTCACCGCCGGCCAGGTCATCTCCGAAGACCTCGGCATCAAGCTTGAGAACGTCAAGCTGCCGATGCTCGGCCAGGCCAAGAAGGTCCGCATCACGAAGGACGACACCACGATCGTCGACGGCGCCGGCAAGAAGACCGAGATCCAGGCCCGCGTCGCGCAGATCAAGGCGCAGATCGAGGAGACCTCCTCGGACTACGACCGCGAGAAGCTGCAGGAGCGTCTGGCGAAGCTGGCGGGCGGCGTCGCCGTCATCCGCGTCGGCGGCGCGACCGAAGTCGAGGTCAAGGAGCGCAAGGACCGCGTGGACGACGCGCTGAACGCCACCAAGGCGGCGGTCGAGGAAGGCATCGTCCCCGGCGGCGGCACGGCGCTGTTCTACGCCATCCGTGCGCTCGCCAAGCTTGAGCCGGAGAACGAGGACCAGAAGCAGGGCGTCGCCATCGTGCGCCGCGCGCTGGAAGCCCCGCTGCGCCAGATCGCCGAGAACGCCGGCGTCGAAGGCTCGGTCGTGGCCGGCAAGCTGCGCGATTCGAAGTCGACCAATTTCGGCTTCGACGCCCAGAAGGAAGAGTATGTCGACCTCGTGGAGCGCGGCATCGTCGATCCGACCAAGGTCGTGCGCGTCGCCCTGCAGGACGCGTCCTCGGTCGCGGCCCTGCTGATCACCACCGAAGCCATGATCGCCGACAAGCCGGAGCCCAAGGGCGCCGGCGGCATGCCCGGCGGCATGGGCGGCATGGGCGGCATGGGCGGCATGGACATGTAAGCAGCCGGCGCGAGGCCGCTCCGGCGGCCCTGCGCAGCGCTGCCCCCGCCGAGGCGGGGGTCCAGACCCGACTGAAATCGATGGGGGCTCCGGCGCGATCCGGAGCCCCCTTCTTTTGGGATTGAAGTCTGCGCGGGTCTCCGTCAGATGAACGCCGATTGGCCGCATTGCAGCAGGGATCTCCGATGGACCAACTCATCGCCGGCTACCGGCGCTTCCGGGCCGGCTACTACGAGCAGAACAAGGAGACGCTGGAGCGCCTCGCACTGCGCGGCCAGCGTCCGACCAAGATGATCATCGGCTGCTCGGATGCCCGCGTCGACCCGGCGATCAATTTCGACACCGCGCCCGGCGACGTCTTCATGGTGCGCAACGTCGCCAACGTCGTGCCGCCCTACGCACCCGACGACGACCACCATGGCACCAGCGCGGCGCTGGAGTTCGCCGTGAAGGGGCTGGAAATCCCCAACATCATCATTCTCGGCCATGCCAAGTGCGGCGGCATCGGCGCCCTGGTCGACGCCGAGCCGGGCGCCGAACGCAAGACCGACTTCCTCGATCTTTGGATGTCGGTGGCGCGTCCGGCCCGCCGCGCCGCCTTCGCCAAGGCCGAGGCGGTGAACATGGCGCACGACCGCGACCATGTCTGCCGCCTCTGCGAGCGCGAGAACGTGCGGGTCGGCCTCGCCAATCTGCGCACCTTCCCCTGGATTGCGGAACGCGAGAAGTCCGGCGCGCTGGCCCTGCACGGCTGGTATTTCGACATCACCAAGGGCGAGCTGTATCGTCTGAACGCGCTGGACGAATTCGAACTGGTCCCGCCCCGGGGGGAGTGACCGCCCATGGACTATGCGAGCTATCTGAAGCTCGACACGCTGCTCTCCGCCCAGGCGCCGGAAAGCGCGCGGCGCGGCGCCGAAGCGCATGACGAGATGCTCTTCATCGTCATCCACCAGGCCTACGAGCTGTGGTTCAAGCAGATCCTGCACGAGCTGGAGCGCGTGGCGCGCATCTTCTCGGGCCGCGTGGTGGACGATTCGGAGCTTGGCGGCGCGGTCCATGCGGCCGAGCGCGTGGTGCGCATCCTCCAGCTCGTGGTCTCGCAGATCGACGTGCTGGAGACCATGACGCCGATGGATTTCCTGGAGTTCCGCGACCTTCTGGTCCCGGCCTCCGGCTTCCAGAGCGAGCAGTTCCGCATGATCGAGACGCGGCTCGGCCTTACCCGGGCCGCGCGGCTGCGCTTCGACGGCGCGGACTTCGACGCCCGCCTCGACGCCGGCGCCCGGGCGCGGATCGAGGCCGCGGAGGGGCGGCCGAGCCTGCGCGAGGAGGTCGACGAATGGCTCGCCCGCACCCCCTTCGTCGAGATGGGCGGCTTCGATTTCCGCACCGTCTACGATGCGGCGATCGAGCGGATGCTGAAGGCCGACATCGAGACGATCCGCGCCCACGCGCAACTGAGCGAGGCGGAAAAGCAGGTCCAGATATCGAGCCTTGAGCGCTCCAGCGCGATGTACGACGCGCTGCTCGACGATTCCCGATACGAAACGCTGCGCGAGACCGGAGCGTGGACCATGTCGCGGCGCGCCCTCCAGGCGGCGCTCTTCATCTTCCTCTACCGCGACGAACCGGCGCTGCAATTGCCCTTCCGGATGCTGAGGGCGCTGATGGACATCGACGAGCAGATGGCGCTGTGGCGGCTGCGCCATGCGCTGATGGTCAGCCGGATGATCGGCCGCAAGGTCGGCACCGGCGGCTCGTCGGGCTACGACTATCTGCGCGGCAGCGCCGAAAAGCACCGTGTCTTCACCGATCTCTTCGCGATCGCGACTTTCCTCATCCCGCGCTCCGACCTGCCGAAGCTGCCGGACGCGGTCCGGGTCCAGATGCGCTACCGCTACGAGGGCTGAGGTGGAGACGCTGAAGGCGCACTTCGCCCGCTCGATCCTGCGCCCGGGGGCGCCGCTGCACTTCGCCGCGCACAGCCATCATCCCTGGCCGGACGTTACTGAAGCGGCGCAGCGGCAATGCTGGGAGGACGCCGCGACGCTGCTGGACGGCAAGTGGCAAAAGGTCTTTGGCGAGGTCGTCCCCGCCGCCCAGCGTCACGTCGCGCGCCAACTTGCGCTTCCCGATCCCTCCACCATCGTCTTCGCGCCGAACACGCATGAATTCGTGAGGCGCCTGCTCTCCTGCCTCGACCCGCGCACGACGCCCCGCATCCTCACCACCGACAGCGAGTTTCACTCCTTCGCCCGCCAGGTCGCGCGGCTTGAGGAGGACGGCCTCGCCGAAATCGTTCGCGTGCCCGCCGAGCCCCTGGCGACCTTTGCGCGGCGCTTCGTCGCCGAACTGCATGAAGGCCGCTTCGACCTCGTCTTCCTCAGCCATGTCTTCTTCAATTCCGGCCGGGTGGTTCACGAGATCGCCGACATCGTCGCGGCCGTGCGCCATGACGACACGCTGATCGCCATCGACGGATACCACGCCTTCATGGCGCTGCCCGTGGACCTCGGCGCACTCGCGCATCGCATCTTCTATCTCGCGGGGGGGTACAAATACGCGATGGCCGGCGAAGGCGTCTGCTTCCTGCACTGCCCGCCCGGCTATGGCCTGCGTCCGCGCGACACCGGCTGGTACGCCGAATTCGGAGCCCTCGGCGCCGCGCGCCCGAACGAGGTCGCCTACGGCGCGGATGCCTCGCGCTTCGCCGGCGCGACCTTCGATCCGTCCGGTCTCTACCGCTTCAACGCGGTGCAGGACTGGCTCGCCGGCCTCGGCGCGGCGGGACGCGTCGCGGCGCAGCGGGCCTATTGCGCGGCGCTCCAGGCGCAGCTTGTGGACGATCTGGCGGGGACGCCCCTGCGGCCGGGCCAGCTCGTCGTGGACGACGGCGCGGCGCGCGGGCGCTTCCTCGCTTTCCTGACGGCGGAGGCCGAACGGATCGAGCGGGCGCTGGCGCAGGCGGGCGTCATCGTCGACCGGCGCGGCGATGTGCTGCGCATCGGCTTCGGCGGCTATCAGGACGCGGCCGACGTCACGCGCCTCGCCGCCGCGCTGCGCGCCGCCGCCTGAAACGAAGCGGCGGAGGGGCTGCCCCCTCCGCCGGTCGTCGCGGGCGCCTGCCCGAGAGGCGGGTGCGCGTTAAGGCGTGCCGGGCGCCGGGGGCGCGGCGGGATTGGCCGCGGCCCAGGCGGCGTTCGCCTCGCTGAGGACATATTGGCGGATCGCCTCGACATCCGCCTCGTTCAGATTGTCGGCGAACGAGGCCATGCCGTTGGCGGCGAGCGCGCCTTCCAGCACGATCTCCTTGTACTGCGCGAAGACATCGTTGCTGCTCATGCGCAGGTCCGGCAGGACGCCCGTGCTCTCCGCAAAGAAGCCGTGGCAGACCGTGCAGGTCTGGTGGAACAGCGTGAAGCCCTTGTCGAGCGTCGCCGCGTCGGCGGTGGCGACGGGGGGCTTCTCCGGCGGCGCCTTGGTCGAGGCGAGCGCCGCGACGCTCTGGCGGCCGCCCAGCTTGAAGACGAAGAGGCGGCCCTGATTGGTGCCGGTCCTCACCGCCGCGCTGGTCGGGTCCTTCAGATTGGCGAGGCCCCAGGCGCCGCCCCAGCCGGCCAGCAGGGCGACATACTGCTCGCCGTCCACCGTGTAGGTGACGGGCGGGGCGAGGATGCCAGTATGCAGGTCGATCTTCCAAACCTGCTCGCCGGTCTCGGCATCGTAGGCGGCGAAGATGCCGTCGGCGCCGCCGCCGAAGACCAGGCCGCCGGCGGTGGTCAGCAGGCCGCCGTTCCAGGCGCCGGCCATCGGCACCGACCAGCGCTCGGACTGGGTCACCGGATCCCAGGCGCGGATGAAGCCCTTGGCGGGCGGCGGCGGGCTGCCGGACTCGATCGCCGCGATGATCGCCTTGGTGACGCCCGCGAAGTCGGTGCCGGTGTTCCACTTGCCCGGGATGTAGGCATAGGGCTGCTGGTTGACGAACAGCGCCGAGGCGTCGATCGCCGGGATGTAGACGAGGCCGGTCTGCGGGTTGAAGGCCATCGGCTGCCAGTTATGGCCGCCGACCTGGGCCGGGTACACGAGCTTGGGCTCCTTGGTGTAGTCGACGTCCGGATTGGGAATCGGCTTGTGGGTGACCGGGTCGATGCCCTTGGTCCAGTTCACCGCGACATAGGCCTCGGCCGAGATGAATTCGCCGGTCGCGGCGTCGAGCACGTAGAAGAAGCCGTTCTTGGGCGCCTGCATCACGACGCGGCGCGGCACGCCGCCGATCTCCAGATCGGCCAGCATGATGTGCTGGGTCGCGGTGAAGTCCCAGGAATCGCCGGGCGTGCCCTGGTAATGCCAGACATATTCGCCCGTATCGGCGTTCACCGCGACGATGGACGAGACGTAGAGATTGTCGCCGCCGCCGGGCGAGCGCATGTCGTGGTTCCACGGCGAGCCGTTGCCGACGCCCAGATAGACGAGGTTCAGTTCGGGATCGAAGACGATCGAATCCCACACCGTGCCGCCGCCGCCGACTTCCATCCAGGCCGCCTTGGGGTCCTTGCTCCAGGTCGGCAGGGCACGCTCCAGCGCGGCGCTCTCCTGCGGCTTCGAGGGATGGCCGGGCACCGTGAAGAAGCGCCATTTCTGCGCCCCGGTAACGGCGTCGTAGGCGGTGACGTAGCCGCGCACGCCCAGCTCGGCGCCGCCATTGCCGATGATCACCAGGCCCTTGGCGATGCGGGGCGCGCCGGTGATGACATAGGGCCGGGTGCGATCGATCAGCGTGTTGACCACCCAGTCGGGCTTGCCGGTCCGGGCGTCGAGGGCGATCAGGCGGCCGTCGAGCGAGCCGACATAGACGCGGCCCTGATAGACCGCGACGCCGCGATTGACGATGTCGCAGCAGGCGTTGCGCGCCCATTCGCCGGGCACTTCGGGATCGTAGGACCACAGCTCGCGCCCGGTGCGGGCATCGACCGCCTTCACGGCGCCCCAGTTGAGCGAGAAGAACATCGTGCCGTCGACGACGATGGGCGAAGCCTCCAGGCCGCGCACCGTGCCGGTTTCCATCTCCCACGCGACGCCCAGCGCCGCGACGGTGTCGCGATTGATCTGGTCGAGCGGCGAGAAGCGCTGTTCGTCGGTGGTGCGGCCATGGGCCAGCCAGTTGCCGGGCTCGGCGTCGGCGGCGGCGATGCGCGCCTCGGTGATCGCGGCCGCCTTGGCGAGCTGCTCGGCGTCGGCCGGCGTGGGCGTGCCGGTGGTGAAGCCGCGCCGGGTGGCGCTCTCGGCGCCGGCGGCCGCCGGCGTGCCGGCAGGATAGGCGGGGGGGGGGCGGGGGGCCCCCCGGGGCCCCGGCGGGCGGGGGGGGGGGGGGGGGGGCGGCCGGGGG
>OEIV010001057.1_pt1 | contig 13371 bp, 9 predicted proteins | sample 1539231 | NCBI WGS metagenome assembly OEIV01 (sample SAMN03794762, study PRJEB22550) | activated sludge metagenome | feature: wastewater treatment plant; material: activated sludge; isolation source: Wastewater treatment plant of a petroleum refinery complex | place: Argentina: Buenos Aires ...
AGGAGCGGTCCGCCAGACCCGCCACGCCTTCCGCCGCGAACCGCGCCATCCATTTACGCACGGTCCGAGAGCAGATGCCTGCGGCGCGTGCGACGGCCTCCGGCTTCTGCCCGCCCATCACACGCCTGACAATTGCCTCTCGACCAAGGGGCGTCGTTCGCGCATTCTTGTGGATGTTCATCCGGGTTCTCCTGAGGTTGCTGTCGTCTTGCAACATCAGTCTCCGACGGAACGCCCGGATGGACAACCTGTTGAAAGCTCACATCTAGCCATCATCGAGATGACCGAGCGAGTTGAACTTAAGTACCTAAACGGCAAGTACGTGCCGGGGGCCGATTACCAGCTCCGTCCGCCACGGAGCGGCCTCAATGAGAGGTGGACATCCACCCAAGATTTGTTGTCCGGGCGGCTGCGATTGGTTGCCTATTCCCCTTACAGAAACGGACAACTTGTGAAGCAGTGGCAGGGAACCAGAACAGAGAAGCTGAGCGGACGCATAGGCGCAATCGTCAAACAGATTTAATCCATGGCCCCTGAAATAGAGGCAATGCGCGCGGAAGCTCGCCGCAAGCACGAGGTATGGATAAAGGAGTACGAAATTGCCGAAGACAAGCGGAAGCGGGCTGAGAATAAGCAGAGGATCGAACAATCCATCAAGGACAGTCGCCAGCATCTCGAACAGATCATTGGCCAGTGGACGGAAACCCAGGGTATCATCCGCTTTTTGCAAGGCGTAGAAGACGCAGCGCTGAAGTTGCCCCCTGATGATGGGGAGGTAATGCTTGCCAGGTTACAACTCGCGAGAGCATTCCTGGGGGATCAAGACCCGCTAAAGCATTTCTTAAGGTGGCGGCTTCCAGGCGAACTGGACGAGTCGGGGTTTGAGAGGGGCTGATTCCGCTATATATGCCGACGAAAATGGCACTTGATACCATATATAGATTCGTGTAGAGACATTCTGCCACACATAGCGGGAAGACTAATGGCCCGGGCGCGATGGTAATTGTTACTGCGCTGGTGTCCCATGGAGCTCGGACGGCTAGTTCATGCTGCCGGCGTATTCCCCCGAAAGTGACCGCAAGGTCGGGGCTTAAAGCGCTGTGTGACTCCCCCAAATCCAACCACGAAGACTGTAGAATTCCGTCAGGGCCAGAATTTGGTGTGACGCTTCACTCACGTGTCTTCGACATTTGATTGTGAGGACACATGACCGAGGCATTGCAGGACGACCCGTGCGTAAACACCACTTCCATTCTTACCAAGCTCAAGCATGAAACACTTTTGCTCGCAGCGCTGAAACTTCCGCCCCATATGCCAAAGAAGGTAGGTGACAAGGCGGTGCAGTCTCTGATGCGGGCCATGCACCGCACGGGGCAGCAGCTGGTTCCCGTGGTTATCGACGATGACGGTGTCATCGTGGATGGTTTTGAAATTGCTATGGCATTGCGTGAACTGGGAGCAACCGAAGTCGGGGTGGTGAGGCTCTCCAACCTCACCGCTGCTGAGACCAAGGCCATCATGCTGCTGCTCGCCAAGATCCCGGAGCAGTCAAGCTGGGATGAAGACGCGATTGCGATCCTCATGGAGGAGATTTCTATTGATGATTCCGACGCGCTCGACATCACCGGCTTTGATGTAGCCGAGATCGATATCGCTCTTAGCAAGAGTATTAATGGCAGCGGCAAAATGCCGGAGCGTGAAAACGCTGAGGATGAGAAACTTGAATCTGCTCTGAGTGGTGATCAGCCTCCTATTGTTTGCGCGGGCGACCTCTTTCACCTGGGCCTGCATCAGATTCTGTGCAGTAACAGCCTCGACAGGTTGAGCTATGACATCCTCATGGAAGGGTATGATGGTTCAGTGGTCATCACCGATCCGCCCTACAATATTGCCATTGCCGGGAACGTCTCAGGGTTGGGCAAAACCAAGCACGCAGATTTCGCCATGGGCGTTGGTGAAATGTCCCGTGATCAGTTTGATCAGTTCCTTCAGCAGATCCTTAAGCTTGTTAGCCTGACGCTGCGGAATGGTGCACTCCTGTTCGTCTTTATGGATCGCCGCCACCTTGAGGAACTGTTGCATGCAGTGCGCGAAACGGGTCTGCGCCTCGTAGACGTGGCCATATGGAACAAGCTGTCCGGCGGCATGGGCGGGCTCTACCGCAGCCAGCATGAACCCTGTGTCGTAGCTCAGGCGGGAGATGGGCCGCTGCAGAACAACGTGCAGCTCGGCAAGTTTGGCCGCTACCGCACGAACGTGTGGGACTTCCGGGGGTATAGCTCATTTGGCAAGGACCGTGCCGAGGCACTTGCGGCCCATCCGACCGTGAAGCCCTGGCCCATGCTGGCCGAGATTGTGCTCGATTGCACCAAGCGCGGAGAGGTGGTGGTTGATCCGTTTTTAGGGTCGGGCAGCACGCTGCTCGCGGCCGAAAAGACCGGCCGCTTGTGCTACGGCATTGAACTCGAGCCCAAATACGTCGAGGTGGCGATTGCGCGCTGGGAAGCCATGACCGGCAAGAAGGCCATCCATGCTTCCTCAGGATTGACGCTCGATCAGTTACGCGAGAAGCGGCGTGCCATCTCGCCTCTTCAGATTGCGGCGTCTGACGCAAACGGGGGAACAACCCATGAGTAAATACACTGTGGGGTACGGAAAACCTCCCAAGGAAAGCCAGTTCAAGGAGGGGCAGTCCGGCAACAAGAACGGGCGCCCGAGAGGGCGTATTTCGACTGCTCGCCTGCTCGAAAAGCACATGGATGCCAAGGTGACGGTCAATATCGGCGGCAAGCCCAAGAAAGTGTCGCGCCGCGAGGCTTTGGTGCTGAGTGCTATCGGGGACGCCTTCAAGGGCAATGAAAAGGTCCGCCGTCATTTTCTGGATTTGGTTTTGGCCTTCGATGCCCAGTCCCAGTCAGGCGTGGCTCCGGGCATTGACGTGACGCAAGACCAGGCCGTCGTTGACGCGCTGCTTTACAGTTACGGCGTCAAAGCCGGCAACAACGCTGCTGCTTCGGCAAAAGCAAAACAGCGCAAACCGAAGAAGCCGAAAATCAATACGGGGGGCGCTTCGGAATGACCATGATTTCGAACGCCAGCGTTCAAGCGGCCTTGCGCACACAGCTCTATCCGTTCTCCGTCCGCGTCATGCAGAACGTCATGCCAGGAGACGGCTATCTGCACAACTGGCACATGGTCACGATATGCGCGCAGCTTGAAAGGATGATCCGTGGCGATGCACAACGCGTGATCATCAACATTCACCCACGCATGGGAAAATCGCTTCTCTGCAGCGTGGCACTGCCGATGTACCTGATGATGCAGGACCCTGCACTGCAGATCATGTGTCTGTCCTGCTCGGAGGGTCTTGCGGCTGACTTTCATCAGAAGTGTCGAATGATATCGCATAAAGCCTGGTACCGCGCGCTGAATCCGGCGCTCCGGTTCAAGGACGTGGGCCAGAGTTCCTTGCTCAAATCCAGTTCCGACATTTTGCAGACTTCTGAACTGGGCTACCGACTGGCATCAAGCATCGGTGGATCATTCACCGGCAAGGGAGCGGACTGGATCATCATCGATGATCCTAACGACATGGCATCGATAAACTCCCAAGCCCACCGTGACAAGATCAACAACACCTTCGACACGGCGATCGCAAATCGTCTGAATAACAAGAATGGTCGCGTTCTTGTGGTCTCGCAGCGCGGGCATGTCGACGATTTGTCGGGTCACTTGCTGGAAAAGGGCGGGTTCGAACGGCTCAAGATCGAGGCGATTGCTTCTGAGGATCAGATTTTTGACATGGGAAAGGCTCCACCTCACCTGCGGAAAAAAGGCGATCTGATCCATCCCGAGCGTTTCGGGCAGAAGGAACTGGATGAACGTCGTCGGGATCTGGGTGCGAGTGCCTTCGAGGCGCAGTACCAGCAGAACCCGCAGCCTCCTGACGGTGTGACATTCAAGAAGCACTGGATCACGTTTGTCGATAAGCCTCCTGAATTCCAATACGTCTTCATTACCGCTGATGTCGCCCAAACCTTGGCCGGCGGCGACTACACGGCCTTTATTGTTTGGGGATATCACAATGGCATTTGGTACGTGTTGCAGGCGCATCGCGTGCAGTACGACATGCCTGGGATTATCCGATATTATCAGCAGCTGGACACGAAATATGAGCCGGACCTGACCGTCATAGAGTCGAATGGCCCGGGTGCAGGCTTGGCCCTGATGTTAAATGAAAAGGATCTTCCACACGTTGACCATACCACAGTAACAGGCTCAAAGATCGTTCGCGCTCTCAATGTCACCGAACTTGTGAGTTCTGGGAAAGTAGTTTTTAGTCGGTACATGCAAAACCGCGATGCTTTCCTAAACGAGCTCTTGTCATTTCCAAATGACAAGCATGATGACTGGGTCGATACATTTACCATTATTCTGCTTCGACGCGCTGATGTCCTGTGCGCCGCCAATAACTATCGGCGCGAGAAGCGCCGTCATCTTCCGATGGAGTTGGGAAACACTGTTCAATACACAGTGTATGGTATTGGCTAATACAATTTTGCAGGTCACTACGTTGACTGACCTGTCCCTGAAGTTTCATCCGGCAGTGTGCTCCGCTCCCAGACGCTGGCCTCAGATGATCCAGCGTTTGGAAGCGGAGCACAGGTCAAGGTTCAATGCTTATTGGCATCCCTGAATAGCGCGCCTGCCATGTTGGCTATACGCGGGCACCACGCAAGGGTATCTCGCCAGCGTTCCGGAATGCCGCTTGCGCCGTAGAGTGCGCCTGCGAGCTGGCCGGTGATGGCGGCGGTGGTGTCGGCATCGTCGCGCAGGTTGGCGGCCATCAGGACAGCGCTGGAAAAGTCTGCCGTGCGGGCGATGCACCAGAGCGAGGCTTCGAGTGCATCCACAACATAGCCGCTACCCTTGATCGCCTTGCGCGGCTTGCCACGCCATTCCCCTGCAGCAAGCGCCGTGATCCTGGGCGCGCCAGCGAAGGTGCGCGGCGCAAGGATCTCTGCGCGGGCGCGTCCGGCAATCGCCTCGGCAATCATGTCGGCAAAGAGGATGCAGGCATCCACCGCCTCGGGCGCGCCGTGGGTTGTGCGGCTTTGTAGGGCGGCAACAGCGTGGCGCGCCTCGGCATCGCGCCAATGGCGAATGGCAACGGGGGCAAGGCGCATGAGACTGCCATTGCCCGCCGTGTGCGGCGCTGGGCTTCCGGCCAGCGGATCGCCCGTCTTGAGCCATTTCTGAATCGCCTGGCGCGTCGTGTCGCCGATGTCGAAGCACTTTCCCGTGCAGGAATATGTTCCCTGCTGCCACCACTGGACGAAGCGCCGCATCAGGTCGCGCGGATCAAGCGCGGGATTGGCGGTCAAGCTGTCCGCCAGGGCGAGCGCCATGGCGGGGGCATCGGGCCATTTGCCCCCCCTCAGGCGGGACGGTCCCCCCCCCACCATCTTGGGGGGGCCCCCCGCCCTGTCGGTTCGCCGGCTGAACTCCAGCGTCGTGCCAACGGCATCGCCTACGGCCAAGCCGATGAGAGCGCCGATGGCGCGGTCTTCCAAGGCATCAGGCGAGGCAAGAGGGGCGGGGGCGGCGAAGGGCGCGCACTGGGCCACATAGGCTTCCTGCGCCTTGGTTTCCAAGGCACCGGGACGCACGGCCCGAACCCGGGCAATGGCCTCATTCGGGGCCTTGCCCAACTCCACAAGCAGGCGGGCAGCGATGGTGCCCGCACGGCCCAAACCACCCTTGCAATGCACCAGAACGTTTTGCCCGTCACGTAGGCGCGCATGAAGAGCGGGGCCAGCACTGGCCCAAGCGGCTTCAAAGACCTCGCCCGGGGTGGAGACATCGCGGATCGGAAGGTGGAGCCAATCCATATGACGGTGGGCAACTTCTTCGCCGATGTGTGGCACTTTCAACTCTTCCAGTTCAAACGGTTCAACAAGCGTCACGACAACGGCTGCACCCCATTCCACGATGGCATCAAGATCAAGACCGAGATCACGATCCCAGCCACCCGTCATGGCGTTGCTGTCCTTTTTCCCGGGGCAGAAGGTCACGCCGATGCGACCGCAGCCGGGGAGCGTTTCAACGGTAGCGATCTGTACAGGATGCGACAGGCTGGTGCGGCGCATGGTTATTCCTATACGTTGGGCTCATGACGTTGCGTCTGGGGTGAAATTGTCAGTGCCGCGATAGGAAATGACGGTTTTGACATCCCATTTATACGCTATGGCGTAGAAGCCAGCAGATTGCCACTTAGAATCATCCAAATTGATGGTTTGTATTAAACGATAGCTCCCCCTGTTTGGGCAGCATCAGTGACTGACCGCTCCCGGCAAATCGGACCATTTTGGGCTGGAATTTTCCAATTATGATCACGAAGACGGGAGGAGGTCATCTGCATGTAGCACAGTGTTGCGAGGGTGAGGGCATTTGAATCCAGGTGCAGTGAGGTCATCACTCGGACCTGTCGAACACCTCTGGCTCAAGCCGAATTTGCAGGTCTGTAAGCAAGTTGGAGTCCATGCCGTCGCCGGCCAGGGTTTGCAGATAGTCGAGCAGATCGTCCTGCCTTGGTTGACCGAAGGCCAGTCGATAAACCGTGAGGCTGCGTTTGAGCCAGGCGAGTCGCGTGACTTCCCGACTGAACGGCAGCATCGGCACGCGCCGTTCGACGCGCACGGAACCTTCGTAGATCCAATAGGGGATGAGATCGGTATCGACCGCCGCCTCGGATCGCGCGTGCTCGAACATCAGCTTCCACGGATCGTCAGGAGCCTGCCCACGGCCCCTGACGACCGCCGCCTGGCGTTCGGCTAGATTGAGGCGCACGGCATGGCCCTTGAAGCGATGGATGCGGCCTTCGCGCTGCTCGAGGTCCACCGGGTTGCCCGGCAAGTTCCAGTGATAGACGCGATAGCAATAGGGATGGAAGTCCAGCCCTTCCTGGCCGACTGACGTGGTGGCGAGAACGAACGGCCGGAACGGTGAGTTGAAGGCGTCACGCACGCCTCCGAGCCGCGCGACGGCGCCGTCTTCGTCCTTGTAGTCCGCAAGCCGCATGGCAAAGCGGCCCCGCATCTGGAATTTGTCGATGGCGAGGGCCTCGCCCTCGACATGCACGTCATCGACGTCGACCTGTGATGGACGAATCGCCAGGGCCTGGGCCATCGCACGCGCAACGCCGCTCGCGCGATCCACGGCAGGAAGGGAGCCAAGACCTTCAGCATCGACAAGGTAATGGGCATATTCGTCGAGGACCGCCTGGAGATTGTGCTCGGCGCAATAGACCAGCACCCGGCGCCAGTAGTGATCGTCGGTGTCCCGGCGCAGCATGGCGATGGCGTCGTGCTGGTTGAACAGAGTTCGGAATGCCCATGCGGCCTCGGCGGCGGCGCTGAGCAGGCGGGGGTCATCCCAGGCCAATTCGGGTGCGATCCGTTTGAGGGCGCGGAGCGCGCAGACGGCGGGGCTGCCGAGCGCCACGTCAACCAGGAGATCGGAGAGATCGGCCACCTGGGCTCCGATGTCGCGGACCTTTGCCGCGGCCGCCAGTTCCGCGACATGATCCTGGAAGGCGTCCTCGCTCGCCAGGGCGCACATGCCGGAGGCCGTCTCCAGCCAGGTGCGCGACCGCGCTCCCAACAGTTCGTCGATTACGGCGGGCGCGGCCCATTCGGCGCTGTTGGCATCTTCTAGCGATACCGCGCCTTTTCCCAGCGCTTCGAGAGCAGGCGCCAGCCGGACGGCGACAGCGGCGCGCATATCGTCTTCCGACAAGAGCTCCTTGCGTTCGCTGAATACCGCGAGCGGATCGGCCAACTCGGCCAGGGCCGGTGATGGATAGATCAGCAGAAGCGCGCGTAGACCTGCCAGCCGTCCCTGATCCTGACGGAATTGCAAGGGACGAAGCCTATGTTGCTCGAAATAACGCCTGCCGGATTCCCCGACACCCATACGCCGTTCGGCCTCGTAGGAGAGAAGGGCCGCGGCAGCATCGGGCACCATGGACCAGGACGAAAAGATCAGCGCCTTGGTCAAAGGCGGCCTGCTTCGCGCCGCGCCGTAGTAAGGCATGGCGGCGGGTATCCACAGGTTTTGCTCAAGGCTTTGGCCGAAGATTTCGTCCATGATCGCCCGCATGCGGCCGTTGGCCGGCTCCAGTGGGGCATAGGCATCGATGGCGTCGCGATCGAGCATGGTCGGCCGTGCCGCTTCGATGGCGTTGCGGAGCGTCGCAGACGGCGCCGCCGCCTGCGCCGTCAGAAGCTGCTTCAGGCTGTAGTGGCGCATGAAGTTGAGCAGGTAGGGCGCCGACTTCCAGTATTCGATGATCTCCGGCGCCTCGAGGGTGCGCGCGACGAGCGACAGAGCGGACGCCTGGGCGAGGTCGGCGGGCGCGATCGAGACAGGGATGGCGGGCTCGCTCATCATGGAGTCGCGCTCGACCGTCGACGCGACCCGCTCGGTTCGGGCGATCACATGGCGCAGGCGCCGTTCGATGGTCTGGCGGGTCTCGACCGCTGAGGCATGTGACTGTGGCAGGGCATGCAAGAGGCCGCGGAAGGCGCGCATTTCACGCGCCAGCGTGGCTGTCACCTCCGGCCCCTTTTCTCGGCCGTAGAGGAAGCTCAAGGTCTCAAGGAAGTCCTGATAGTGGTCGCCTTCGTCGGGCTCGTCGCCGGCGAGCGTGAGCATCCGGTAGGGTGTGGCTGAGAGCAGCAAGGTGCGGGCAGCGTGCCCGTCGCCTCCCGAGTAGTCGAACAGTTCGCGCGCGAGGATCGCCGCGTCGCTGTCGCCATGCAGCAGATCCCGGAATCGCTGGAACTCGTCCATGATGATGAGGTCGGGTTGCAGCGCATCCACGCATGCGTGGGACAGCTTGGCGCGGAGCCTGGCGACCAGGCTGTTGCGGGGGTGTGTCATTTCTGCGGGATAGATGTCCCGGCGGCGCGGGAAGAGTTCGCAAATCCGCTCGAGTTCCTCTAAGAGGTCGCGATCCGTCTGCACGTCGCGGCGGAAACGCTCGATGATGTGCTTGTCGACGCCTTCTAGGGTGAGGTTGTCCACAGCGCGGGTCCAACCCTCGACGCCGGCCGTGACCTGCAACAGGTTGTGCAGGCCACGCGCATGCGAAACTAGGTCGCGCAGGAGATGGAACAGCAAGGCGCGTTCCTGCGTTACGCCCGTTGCGGAGCGCAGATCGAAGGTGGTGCCCGGCGTCAGGCTGATGAAGTTTACTCTGTTGGCATCGAGGCCCGCCTGGTCGCGCAGTTGCAGGGGAACGAGCGTCATGCGGGTCGGCAGGGTCAGCTCGCGGCGCCCGAGGACGTTCAGCCGGTTGAGGTTCTGGGCGGCGATCGCCTGGTTCGAGCAGATGTAGAGGATGTCGATCCGCTTGGTGTTGTCCCACAGGTGTTCGATCATGCGGGCAATGACTCCGCGCGCCACCATCGTCTTCCCGAGGCCGACTTCGTCGGCGACCAGGAACTGGCGGACAGGATCGTCCTGGCCGTAGAGCCGATCGAAGACGTAGTCGACGGTGCGTCGTTGAAAGACTTTGAGAGGAGCGAGCGCCGCGTCGGCGCTAAACCGTTCATTTGGCATGCGCAGCATCCTGCGTGGCGAGCGCAATTCGGAATGTGCTCCAGAGTGCGCGGAACTCGGCCGGAATCGGATCGGTATCGTAACCGTCGCCGGTTTCCAGTCGTGCGAGCAGCCGTTCGATGGCGCGAAGCTGGTCTCCCCCCCGGCAGAAGGCCCGAACCATCTCCTCGAGGATGGGTGCGTCGTCACTTGCCGCGTGCCAGGCGCCCTGACCTGACCCGTCCTGCGCCGCGAGGGCGGCGGCGAAGGGATCGCCTAATTCGGAGAGGAGCAGGCGGAGATAGCGGAAGAAAGCGTCCTTGCTGTCGATCACCCAGCGCAGGATGGCGGCGTGGCGCTCTGCGGGCAGACCCTCCATCTTGAGCCCGGTGCTGAACAGGATCGAGACATCTTCCGCATCGTCCGTCAGGTGACAGGCGAGGAACCGGGTAAGGTCGACCAAGGGCATTGCTCCAAGGTCGGCGGGCTGTCCCTGCCGGAGCGGCTCCAGCATATCGCGCGCATGTCCTTCACCCCGCGTGATCGGCCAAACTCGCAACGCACCGAGCCGGGGAAGGGGCAGCGGTTCGGACGGGATCAGCCAAACCCGCCAGACCGGCGCGCCATCGGCATCGTGCTCGCCGCGTTCGCAACGGAGCGTGAGGCCGCTGCGGCAAATCTCGCGTCGGGCCTGATCCAAACGAGCCTCGGCGGCTCGTTGCGCGACATCGGCGGCTCCCGTCTCGTCGCGGACGAACGGCCGCGTCAGCCGGCCAAACCCCTTTTCGCCGAGGATTTCCTCGACGCTGCCGACCCGCGATCGCTTCCCGGTCAGGGTGGTGAAGATCTCGACATTGCAGCCGGTAAGCAGCGCCGGCCGCGTGGCGTTTCCCGAGCCGACCGTGATCGCGGTGTCCCAGCCGCGTTCGGCGATGAACGCCTTGGCATGGAGCCCTTGCAGGGCCGCTGCGTCTTCCTCCTCGCCATCTTCCGTGGCCGCCATTTCGTCGAGCACGGCCACGCGGGCAAAGCCATCAAGCGTGGCATTGGGCACCTGGGCAAGTTCGTCGGATCGCCCGATTAAGATGGGCTTTTCGGCGCTGGCCAGACCGGCGAGCATCGACAAGGTTTGATCGTCGCAGAAGGGGGACACCACGCCCAGCCGAACGCAGGGTTCCGGGCGCCATGGCTCTCCGTCGAGGCCGTTGACGGCGAAGGAGACGCTCTGGAACGGTTCGGGTAGGCTCCATTCGGCGCGGCGCATGTCTTCGGCCAGGTCATCGACAAGCGTCTTCGTTCCGTCGGGAGCGCCGACGGTCGCGAGCTCGGGGAGCTGGCGAAGGAAGTCGGCGACCGGGCGGTTGACGGCTTTAGGCTGCCTGGTGATCACGCCGTCGAGGGTGGCGGCAATATCCCAGGAGCGGTCGCGCGTGAGGTTTCGGGAGAGGATGAGTAGGCGCAGGCGCGCCGGGTCTTCGGGCCGCAGCGGCGTGAAGCGTAGCGCCCACATCTTGGGATGGAAGGCCCCGCCTTGAGGGGCGGCGACCTCGACGATGATGCGTTCGAGCAACGAGCAAAGGCGGGAATGCGGCCGCGCGCTCGCCTGGATATGGCCGGCGTCGGTAAAGACGACGAGGCGGCCGGCGATGCGCTCGGCGCCTTCCAGCAGCGCCAGAGGATGAGAGAGAATGTCGTCGCGGTTCTCGGCGGCGAAGAGCGCCAGACTGACCGGCACGGCGAGCGCGGTCTCGAAATCGAGCGAGAAGGTCGTGGCGACCGCCGCGTCGAAGACGTAGCTCGCCGGTGGCTGGAGATTGACGCCGTAAAGGGTTCGCTGTTCGGGATCGAGGCTGCGCCTATTGAGCATGGGCGAGATCCCGCAGGTGCGATTTGGCCTGCGCCCAACGGAAGGTGAGGCGGTCGGCGCCGGATGCGCCGGTCCAGCGGTCGCGCACGGCGTGATTGGCGTAGCGGGACTGGCTGGTTTTCAGTCGGCGCTCGCGCTCTTCGACAAGTTGCCGCGCCACAGCCGAAGCGATCACTTGCTCCGTCCCGGCCAGAACCAGCTCACGCCACTCGGTCACAAAGCGCTTGGCGGCTGGCCGGACAGCGTGCGCGGGGTGCTCGACGACGTTCCAGAAATCATCGAGCGACCACGCGCGGACGACGCTGGTATCGAGTTCGTCGTTCCAGGCTTCAAGCCGAGCGCGATAGTCCTCGATCCAGTCGTCGCGCTGGCGCAGCTCGCTGAGCGTGAGGTTATAGAGCAGCGCCGCGCCGTGCATCACGTTGGAGAAGATTTCCCCATGCTGGACGAGGCGGCGGGCTGCGGATGGAAACGCCGACAGATGGGGGTGCGCCCAGATATAGTCGCAGTCCGCGTCGATGCCTTCGTGCGCCAACATCGTAAGCAGTGCGGTGGGTTGGCTGGCGATCAGACGGTCGATGAGGAATTGCGCCTCGTCGGTGGTCAGGCGGAATACGGCGTGCTCAAGAAGGTCGCCGGGCATCGAAGGCAAGGCCGGATTCCAGACGGCGGGCATCTGGGCGCCGGCCAGGGCGTCTTCGCCGCTGGATGCGCCGCGCGACCGGCCCCGGCCCCGCAAGGCGACGAACAGACTGTCGAGCGAGCCCGGAAAGACCCGGATGCCCCACGCACCCAGGCCAGCCCAATAGACGGAACTCGGCAGCCGCTGGAGCCGTGGGCCTGCGTCCCGGCCGATGATGCCGTTGGACTCACCGCCGGCTTTCAGGGCGTCGGCAAGCCGGATTTCGGTGTCGCGCGCCTCGGTGCGGAGCTGCGCTTCGGGGACTTCGCGCTTTTCCAGCGCCCGATAAAGCCAGGGAATGAACAGCATGTAGCGCAGGCGCGTCTGGATCGTGCTCGTGCCCGGAAAGAGATGATCGGCGATGGAATCCCGGATCGCCCCCAGCCCCAGTTCGTCGCGGGTCTCGCGCTCCTGAAAGAGCGCCATGATGCGTTGCGCGCGCTGCCGCTCGGCTTCGTCGAAATCAATCCAGGCGAGAGAAGACATGAGGTTGGGTGTTCAGTCCCGGCATATGGTGGATCGGGTAGAGTGTGAACCTGTGCGGCTCTGACGTCCAGCATTTGCAGCAACACATTCTATCGCTGACCATGATACTTGTTCCTCATCGAAGGGAGAACAGCATAATGACGAACGGCTTGTCCAGATGACCCGAGACCTGACTTTCCTCCGGTTATGGGGAGAGTCCTTGGGTTTGTTTAGGGCCTAAGCGGCCTTGGTTTCCAGAGAGATTTTTGCTGCTAACTCGGCAGGTGTTTTGTTGCCGAGGGCCGAGTGTGGGCGGTGCTCGTTGTAGTACTCCTTCCATAAGGTGATAGCTGAGCAGGCATGTGCAAGCGTCGAGAAAAGCGTTTTGTTGAGGCATTCATCCCGGAAACGCCCGTTGAAGCTCTCGATGAAGCCGTTTTGCATTGGCTTGCCGGGCGCGATGTAGTGCCATTCGACGCGGGATTGCTGGCACCACCGCAAAATCGCCATTGAGGTGAACTCGGTGCCGTAGCACCTACGGAATGAAGAAGTGGAAGCCGCCGAGACGGCGAAGCGCGAGGCCCTTCTTGGGCAAGCGCGCTTCGCACGAGGCGGCCTGCTCAGGCAGTCATGGAGGGCCGGATATATCTAGGCTCAGGACCCATTAATTCGCTTGCGGATCAGTTTGTGGATTGATTCATTGTCGCTGTTGAAGGAGGCGGCGATGAAGGATCTGTTTCTATTGAGCAAGGCG
>OEIV010001058.1_pt1 | contig 13358 bp, 6 predicted proteins | sample 1539231 | NCBI WGS metagenome assembly OEIV01 (sample SAMN03794762, study PRJEB22550) | activated sludge metagenome | feature: wastewater treatment plant; material: activated sludge; isolation source: Wastewater treatment plant of a petroleum refinery complex | place: Argentina: Buenos Aires ...
AACGAGGCATGGATTCTAGGATTCTTGCATGTGGCTCCCAATAATTGTCTGCTTTGGCTTTTACCATGCGTTTATTATACCGCCAACGATGTTATTACATCTGTATTTAAGGTATAATGTTGTGTAATATGGCGATAAAATTACAGAGTAAAAAACAATGAGATTAACATTTGCAGAGGCTCAGAGAAACGTAGCCGAAATCGCTAATCGTGAATCTTATACCAAAGATGTAATTTTTGAACTACTTGCGGCCTACGGACGTTCTGCATCGGCTATTACAAAACTACGTAGTGGTGCACTTAATCTCGCCGAGGATAGCGAGAATGACGTCCTGCAACGAGGCGTTGTCTATTTCAAGCATGTGCCGAGCGGTAATTTGCGCTCAGTCATCGACTCGCTAGATAAAGACCCACTCGTTGTTCGGTACAACCCTAGATATTTAATCGCAACTGATTACGACCAACTCGTTGCAAAAGATATCAAGAAGGACACTACACTTGATATAAAGCTCCGAGACATTGATCGCAATGTAGACTTCTTTTACGGCTGGACAGGCGATGAAGTTACAAGCGAAAAGACCGAAGCCGTAGCCGATCGCCGTGCTGCCGATAAGATGAAGGATCTATATGCGGAGATTGAACGAGTAAACAGAGACAAACTGGCAGATCCAAAAAGCACCTTTCGCCATGACTTAAATGTGTTTTTCTCACGCCTATTATTTTGTTTCTTCGCTGAAGACACCAAAGTTTTTAGTAAGACAGAATCATCAATTTTCACAAGCTCAATTAAAGATTACACACAAACCGACGGAAGCGATCTCGATGAATTTCTTAGAACTCTATTTGATTCACTTGATACAGAAGATAAATCTGCATTCACAAGCCCATATTCAAAATTCCCATACGTAAACGGAACGATTTTTGATACCAAGAAGCACAATATTGCTATTCCAAAATTTAATGCACAGGCTCGCAAGCTAATCCTTGATTGTGGCAACCAAAACTGGGCATTAATTAATCCTGATATTTTCGGGTCGATGTTCCAAAGCATTGTCGATGAAGATCATCGTGCGAATAACGGCATGCACTATACGAGCGTACCCAACATAATGCGTACAATTGAGCCTTTATTCATCGATGAGCTACGAGAACAATTTGACGCAAACTATGATAACTCAAAGAAGCTCGAAAGACTTTGGGATAGAATTAGCAAGATAAAAGTATTTGACCCAGCTTGTGGCTCAGGCAACTTCTTGATTATTGCCTACAAGGAACTCCGAAAGATAGAACACGGAATCATCGACAGGTTGTTTAGCGACGACTACAAACGAGCGATGCTTAGCGGTAGGCTAGAGTCTCGCATCAAACTTGATAACTTTTACGGAATTGAGATCGATGATTTTGCACATGAGATTGCAATTCTTTCGCTGTATCTTGCCAAGCACCAAATGAATATTGAGTTTGAAGAACATTTTGGCAAAGAAATTATCTTAATTCCTCTAAAGGACAATGCAAAAATAGTTCAAGGAAACTCTATGCGTATTGATTGGAATGATGTTTGTCCAAATATTCAGCACTCCCTAGATAAGCAAAAACCAGACCAGCAATATCTAATTGAACTAGAGCAAGAGCATGAACAAGAAGCACTTATCAGTGATGAAGACTTAAAGCAGAAATACTGGGATGAAATATATCTTATAGGTAATCCACCTTACTTAGGATCGAGCCTACAAGACGCAGACCAGAAGCGTGATATGACACACGTCTTCAGTAGCTTTCGTAACTACAAAAATCTTGACCTGATAGCTGCATGGTTTAAACTCGGAGCCGATTACATTCAAGGCACCAAGGCACAGTTAGCATTCGTATCCACAAACTCAATATGCCAAGGAGAGCAAGTGGCATTACTGTGGCCATACATATTTAATAAAAACGTAGAGATTGGGTTTGCATACACATCGTTCAAGTGGACTAATGGTGCACGAAATGTAGCTGGAGTTACTGTCGTAGTTATTAACTTACGTTCCAATAATAAAGCCAAGAAATACATCTACGATAACCTCATACGTGCAGAGGTAGATCATATAAATGCTTATCTAAGTAACGGTGCCGATATAATTATTACAAAGCGATCAAAGCCATTATCAGATATTCCGAAAATGGGATATGGTTGTAAACCAGTCGATGGTGGATTCCTAATTTTTGATACGGCCACTAAGGATAAGGCTATAACCGAAGATCCTCGAATCGCAAAGTTTGTGAAGAAATTTGTTAGCGGGCAGGATTACCTAAGCAACAACAATAGATGGTGTTTATGGATATCTGACTCTGACTTTGATGAAGCATATCAGATCCCGTTTATAAAAGAACGTGTAGACGAGGTCAAGGCATTCAGGCTCAAGAGTAAAGATACTGGCGCACAAGCAATGGCTAGGAAATCGTATCAATTTCGTGAATTTGTAATGCCACCAAGCAATTCAATTATAATGCCCTCAACATCATCCGAACGTCGAGAGTACATACCCTGCGGATACATCCCATCAGATACCGTTCCTAATAATGCTTCGTTTGTAATTTCAGATGCACCATTGTGGATTTTCGGAATAATTTCTTCACGCATGCACATGACTTGGGTGCGATCCGTTGCTGGCCAGCTTGAAACACGAATCAGGTACTCATCGGCAATTGTGTATAACACCTTTCCTTTAAACAAACTACTCGACTATCAAAAGGATGAACTTGAATCAAAAGTACGTGCAGTCTTATTTGCTCGTGAGAATCACAGTGAACTAACACTTGTTAATATGTACGATCCTGATGATATGCCCGAAGATCTGAGACAAGCGCATCATGAACTTGATCTTGCGGTAGATAGACTTTATCGGCCAAAACCATACAGCAATGACGAAGAACGCCTCGCTGACTTGTTTTCGTTATACGAACAAATGACCAAAGCTGAAAAGGAGAAAACAAAATGAACGAAGAGACCTTAAATATCATTGATGTAACGTATGAGCAGACTGGTGAAAGCACCCAGACAGACAATATGGGAATGCGGGAAATGCAACGCCGTGCATTCGAAAAGCGAAACAGTAACCATCTACTAATAAAAGCACCGCCTGCTTCTGGTAAATCTCGTGCGCTCATGTATGTAGGTCTCGATAAGCTTATTAATCAAGGCAAGAAAAAAGTCATTGTAGCTGTACCTGAAAAGTCTATCGGTTCTTCATTCGCAAGCATAAATCTTTCGGATGCAGGCTTCTTTGCAGACTGGGAAGTAGAAGATAGAAATAACCTTTGTCTTGGCACTGGTGATGACAAATCAAAAGTAAAGTCATTTACGAGTTTCATGAAATCGGATGACAAAATTCTTGTTTGCACACATGCTACACTTCGTTTTGCATTTGAGTCCGAAGATCTTCCCACGGAGCTATTCAACGATACAGTTTTGGCCATTGATGAATTCCACCATGTTTCAGTAAGCGAAGATAGTCGTCTAGGTGAATTACTTCACCCAGTAATGAACGACACTAACATTCAGATAATTGCTATGACAGGTTCTTATTTCCGTGGCGATGCAATACCAATCTTGACGCCAGAGGACGAGTCGGAATTTGATAAAGTTACCTATACCTATTACGAACAGCTTAATGGCTACACATACCTTAAAACGCTTGGTATTGGCTATCACTTCTATACTGGTAGCTATCTCGATGACGGTGCATTAGAAGCCGTCCTCGATACTACCAAAAAGACAATCATACACATTCCAAATGTGAACTCTAAGGAGTCTACACAGGTTGGCAAACACGAGGAAGTGACTCAGATATTTGACCTTATTGGTACGTGGATTGAACAGGACAGCACTACGGGTATTGAAATCATCGAGACCTCAGACGGCCGTAAACTTAAAGTCGCTAACTTAGTGGAAGACGATCCGTTGCACCGTGCAAAAATTACCAAGTATCTTAGTGAAGTTGCCAAGAATGATATCGCTGGTGTAGATATTATCATCGCACTAGGTATGGCTAAAGAAGGCTTTGACTGGCCATATTGTGAACAAGCATTAACAATCGGTTACCGAGCAAGTCTCACAGAAATAGTTCAGATTATTGGCCGATGTACCCGTGATAGCTACAACAAATCTCATGCTCAATTTACAAATCTCATAGTCCAACCAAACGGTACAAGTGACGATATACAGGTATCGGTTAACAATATGCTTAAAGCGATAACGGCCTCATTACTAATGGAACAAGTTCTCGCTCCAAACTTCACGTTCACTCCACGTACTTCTCCTGATCAGAAAACGAAAGCTGGTGAAGTGTTCGTGAAAGGTCTAAAGAACCCACCATCTGATCGTGTAAAACATATTCTAGCAACCGAACTTGAAGACTTAACAGCAGCAGTATTACAAGATACGCAAATTCAACGTGCAGCTGCTAATGGCCATACGGGTGATTATATGAAGCATTTGCAGTCCAAAATTATACGTGAAAGATTGCCTGGCCTTACAGAAGAGGAAGTAGAAGTTACTCGCCAGTATCTTGCAAGCAACCTAGCATTCAAAACGGCAAAGATAACTGAAGATGGTGACAAGAAATTCATTACTCTTGCCAATAGTTTTGTTAACTTAGATGAACTCAGTATCGATCTGATTGACTCAATCAATCCATTCCAGCATGCATTTGAAGTTATATCTAAGCGAGTTGGAGTTGATGTGTTCCGTGTCATTCAGGATACTATTGCAGGCTCCCGAATTGATATGAGCGACGAAGATGCACTTGCGCTTGTACCGCAAATTAAAGCTTTCGTAGTTGCCCATAACGGAAAGTACCCAGCGCTTAATACAAGTGATAAAAGTGAAAAGCTATTAGCTCAAGCACAGGCATACCTAACTGCACGTAAAGCAGCATGGTTGCGAGAAAAGGAACAACAAAAATAATGGATTTTTCTGATGACCTTGTAAATCTATTTGAATCAGATGCTGATGGTCTTTTTACAGCTCCTCAGAAAGCTAAGCCGATAACTCCTGACGATAGGCTTACTGCATCATTTAGGCAGATTACGGAGTTTGTCGAAACAAATGATCGCCTACCAGACATAAACGCAACTGACATTAGTGAGGCATCGCTTGCCGCAAGATTAAATTCAATCAAAGCCAATAAAGATAAAGTCGAAGCACTTGAACCTGTCGATAGTCTTGGATTACTGGAAGTTCCAGAAGCACCTGAATCGATTGATGAATTATTCACAGAAGATACTTTTGGATTATTTGAAGGTGTTGGTGATGACATACTGAAAATGAAACATGTACCCAGCACGGGCATTAAGGCTTCCCCCGAATACGTTGCAAAACGCAAACCAGCAGCTGATTTCGCAAGCTTTAAAGACGGGTTTGCAGAGCAACAATCTAAACTCAAAGATGGTTTCAGTAAACTTGTACGATTCACGAACGTAACCTCACTCCAGCCCAAACGCTATTTCGTAAGCGGAGGTCTTATGTGCTATATCGATGCCGTAGGTGAAGCAAAGATTGTTCATGGAAGAGCAAAAGAACGCATTAGAGTAATTTTCGAAAATGGCACAGAATCTAACATGTTCCTACGATCACTTGCGAGTCAGCTCTATGATGATGGGTATGTCGTAGTCGATAAAGAATACACTGGCGAAATCCAGCTTGAAGATAGTGACTCTGTGGCGGGATATATTTATGTGCTCTCGTCAAAGAGCAGTGACGAGAAGATTACTTCAGTTAAAGATCTTCATAAAATAGGGTTTTCTACCACTACGATTACGGAACGAATTAAGGATGCCGAAAAAGATCCGACGTATTTAATGTCGGGTGTTGAAGTTGTTGATAGTTACGTACTTACTGGCGACTACAATCCTCAAAAAGTTGAGCATTTTATCCATCGCATTTTTGCCGATGTAAAGGTTGATCTAAAAATCATAGACAAAGACGGTCGTGAGTATACTCCCAGTGAGTGGTATTCAGTTCCACTACTCGCTATTGAACAAGCTGTAAATATGCTCCAAAACGGAGATGTAGTTGAGTACCATTACGACAAAAATTTGGGAAGTTTTGTCCAAAACGGAGATATAGAAGATGCTTGAGATTAGAGATTTCGTAAATCCGAAAGGTGCTACGTGGCCTAGAGAGGCTAAACTCTAAAACCATGCAGGAGATAAACTGGGGAAATTATAACGCTAAGTTTAACGGTAAGGAACAATCTACTTTCCAGTGGCTGTGCTATCTTTTGTTTTGTCAGGAGTTTAAACTACCACTTGGGATTGCACGATACGCAAACCATGCCGGTATAGAAACAGATCCAATAAAAGTTGGTGACGATTATATCGGCTGGCAATCGAAGTACTACACCACTCCACTCAACAAACATAAACAAGATTTTATTGACTCTATTGATACCGCAAAGAAGAACCACACGGATTTAACTAAGATTATCTTCTACACCAATCAGGACTTTGGACAAGGTCAAGGGTCTTCACCGCCGTACAAGACTGCTATTGAAACCCACGCCAAATCTAAAGGTGTCGTAATTGAATGGAGAACAGCTAGTTACTTCGAATCACCGTTTGTAACACAAGAAAATGCATCAATTACCAAACATTTTTTTGATCTAGGTAAGAGTGTGTTCGATCTTATAAATGAACTTCGTCAACATTCTGAAAATATTTTAGGCTTAATTCAAGCAGATATAAAATTTGGCGAGAACGACATTAAGCTTGATCGTTCTACAGTAACAGTAGAACTCATAAAGAGAATGGGAGATAAAACTCCCGTAATTCTAAGTGGTGACGGCGGTACTGGCAAGACTGCAATCATTAAAGATTTATATGAACTCTCAAAATCTACAACCCCAATCTTCATATTTAAAGCTACGGAATTTAATAACATTAGTAATGTAAATGAACTGGTGAAGCAATATGGTGATTTCTCTCTCGCTGATTTTATTACTGCGTACGAAGACACCGAAGAAAAGTGCATTGTTATAGATTCCGCAGAGAAGTTATCAGATTTAAATGACCCTGCGGTATTTCAAGAATTCGTTAAATTACTCTTAGACAATAAGTGGAAAATTATCTTTACGACAAGACGAAGTTATCTTGATGACCTAAAATATCTTTTAATCAGTCTGTATCGTATTGCGTTTTCTTCAATTGATATCTCGGATGTTGACCTAAGTATCATTGAAGAACTATCGAAAAAATATTCATTCGATCTCCCTGCTGACTCTCGTATACAGTCATTGATATGTAACCCATTTTATTTGAATGAGTACCTGCAAAATTACACTGGGATCACGGCCGACACAACTTTCGCAGACTTTAAGAAAGTACTATGGGACAAGCAGATTGCTAAGACGACATCCCGCAAAGATAATATCCATATTAGAAGGTCAGAATGCTTTATTGAATTAGCAAAGAAACGAGCGAATCAAGGAAGTTTTTTTATAAAATCTGACGGGTTAGATCCTTCGGCACTGCAAAAACTTGTAGAGGATGAAATAGTCGGGTATGACGATGGAGCATTAGGATATTTTATCGCCCATGATATTTATGAAGAGTGGGCGTTAGAAAAAGTTATAGAGGCTTCATTCCTAAAATCTAGTGAGCCTGACGATTTCTATAAGGACATCGGGGACTCTCTACCAATTCGCCGTGCATTCCGTACATGGTTATCAAGTAAAATCGTTTCAGATAAGCAAGCTGTTAAAAAGTTAATAAGTAAAACGATTGGGAATAATAATGTCGCAAGTCACTGGCAAGACGAAGCAATAATTTCTATTTTGCTGTCTGACAATCCTGAGAGTTTTTCTGAGCTACTCGAAGCAAACCTCCTACAAGACGATGCTGCCTTATTAGTAAAAACGACATTCTTACTAAGGATCGCATGCAAACAAGTGGATGAACACACCCTTAAAATGTTGGGCGTCAAAGCTACATCTCTAAAATCATTATTCACAAAACCAAAAGGTAGTGGCTGGAATTCAATAATTGTTTACATAAACAATCACAAGGAAGATCTTGGGCTGAGCCATCTAAATTCAATTCTTCCGCTTATAAAAGATTGGAATAGTAAGAATAAACGTGGTTCTACTACACAGAATGCGAGCCAAATCGCACTATTCTACTACGAAAAGATAGCCGATGATGGTGGTTTTGGATACGGCTCCAGAGATCTGGAGAAAAACATCATTGAAACTATCTTAAATGGTGCCACTGAAATTAAAGATGAACTAAGCACTATTGCAGATGATGTTATATCAAAAAAACTTACTCACCATCGTGACAAATATCATGAGCTCATTGAGGCGATGCTATCTTCGTCTTACAGTACTGTTGAGGTAGCCCAAGCAATACCCATTAAAATGCTGCAACTCGCCAATATATTTTGGAGTAAGGACGAAGAGGAGGAAGATGACGGCTATTCTCCTAGAATTGGCGTTGAAGGATCGTTTGGCATTACAGAGAATCGACAGGCATATTTTCCCGCTAGTTCATATCAGACGCCCATTTATATGTTGCTTCGTTTTGCGCCCAAGGAAACTATTGATTTTATCTTAACCTTTACGAATAAGTCAGTTATTACGTACTCAAAATCAGAACTAAGTGAAAATGAAATTCATGAAGTTGAAGTGTTTATTCAGGACGGGCTTCCAATCAAGCAATATATGAGTAATCGATTATGGGAGATGTATCGAGGGACACACGTCTCGACGGGCATACTCGAATCTATGCATATGGCACTTGAAAAGTGGCTTTTAGAATATGCAAAAACTGCATCACAAGAAGAGCTCGAAGCTATGTGCATATACTTGCTCAAGAATTCAAAATCGGCATCGATCAGTGCGGTCGTGACTAGTGTCGTACTTGCAAACCCTGAAAAACTTTTTAATGTGGCTACAATATTGTTCAAAACTAAAGAGTTTTTTCTATATGACACAGGAAGATTACTGAAAGATAGGTCACGTAAAAGTGAGCTAATGATGCTTAGAGATAACTATCCGTCCAATGACTACGAAAATGAATTTCATGACAACGAACGGATTGAAGCCTGTAATGACCCTCATAGAAATCACAGTCTAGAAAATCAAGCATTATTCTATCAATGGTTTCAGGTTGATAACATTGACAAGGACGAAGTAAAAAGACGTCAGGATACTATTTGGGCGATTTGGGATAACTACTATGCCCAGCTACCGCCCAAGTCCAAAGAGTCCAACTCAGATAAGACCTGGCGATTGTACCTTTCACGAATGGACAGCCGAAAAATGAAACTAACTACTGAGAAGAAAGATGGGCAAACACTTATTGGGTTTAGCCCCAAAATTGACCCAAAGTTAAAAGCATTTAGTAATGCCGCCTTAAAGGAAAGCCAAGATGCGATGAAGCATTCAAGCTTAATGATATGGGCTACGATGAAATGGCGTGGTGATGAAAAAGTAAAGGACTATCCTCAATATAACGACAATCCAACTGCAGTTATTGATGAGGTTAAAGAAATATTCGACGATATAAAAGGTTCCAAAAAGGGCGTGACTGATTTTATAGACAGAGCAACTCCAGCCTATTCCTGCGCTTCATTAATTAGAGATTACCAAGACTCTATGGATGACGAGCAAAAAAAGTATTGCAAAGATATATTGCTTCAATACGCATTACTGCCAATGCAAGAAAATTATGACTACCAGTATGGTGATGGGTTAGAAGCAGTAATCAACGTTTTACCACTTTTAATCGGCATTGATGATAAAGATGATCCAACCATTAAAACGATCTTGTTCCTCACATTATTTAATCTCACTACGACAGGTTCGGGCCAGCACATGTACGACCACGCCGCTATGGCAATACTCCATAGGCTGTGGAAGATTGATCCTAAGCTAGCGGACTCTATGTTTGTTGGTTACCTCATGCTTGCGCCACGCCACGATGAGGCTCGCGAAGAAGTAAGGAAGCAAAACATTGCTAAGAAAATATACACGACTACGAACAAGCAAATTACGGATGCTTTGGTAGAAAAATACGAAGATAATATAGAACGAGCAGTTAATGGAACTTTAACTTACGCCGACCTAAAGGACGTAGACAAATATGATATCCGTATCCTAGAAGTTGCATTTGAAATGCTCCCATACCAAACTGATAATCCTGATCACAAACTATTTCTCGACTCTGTGCTCCCAGTTTTTGCAGCAAAAATAATGAATGATGACGATGATATGGACTTTTCGATACGTTATCGATTCTTCGATAAGTTCGCAAACTTTGTACTTACATCATCCGATGAAGACATTAAACGCTACATAAAGCCATTCATTGATGGCCTTGATAATTCTCGCAATATGGGTGATTTCTTCAAGCAATTCATATCAGTGCAAGATAGATTAACGCGATATGATGAGTTCTGGGCTGTATGGGAAGCCTTTTATGATGCGATAGTCAAATTGTCTAAAGACCCTAGGAGTAGTCGTAGTGCGAAGTCGATTATAAATGCATACTTATTTGCTGCGAATAGTTGGAAGGATGAAGCAAAAGAGTGGCATTGCTTCAAAGACAGAGAGAAGAAATTCTTTGAAAAGGTATCGCGCAGTATGGGTCATCACACCTCGACACTTCATGCAATAGCAGAGATGATCGACGGCATTGGCTCAAACTTTATTGACGATGGTATCGAGTGGATTAGTCACATGATAAAGAATAACCCAAATCTTCATACTGAAGATCTCGAAGTGAATACTGTCTATTATCTCGAGAACATCGTTCGACGTTTCGTGCTCAGTAATCGTCAAAAGATTCGTGCATCCGCAACGCTCAAAAAACAATTACTTGTTATTCTAGATTTCTTGATCCAAAAAGGTTCAGTGACAGCCTATCTTACGCGAGAGGATATTTTATGATGCTATCTAAATCCGATTACATGATGTTCTTGAAGCAACCAGCATGGTTATGGCTTAAGAAGAACGACCCAAAGAAACTACCGCCAGTCGATGAAAATACTCAGGCACTATTTGATGCAGGACATCAATTTGAGCCATTTGCCGAGTCGCTATTCCCTGAAGGTGCGACGCTTGGTTTCTCTGACTATAGTGAATACCTATCGTTGCCCGAACGAACGCAGGATGCAATCAAAAACGGAACTCAAGTATTATTCCAACCACGATTTGAGTGGCAGGACTTTACCTGTATCTGCGATATTGTCAGTTTTGTCGGCGAAAATGAAGTGGATCTCTACGAAATCAAGGCAAGCACTAGTGCCAAGGTTGAACATGAATTTGACCTAGCATTTCAGACTGCAGTATTGGAAGGTACAGGGCTAAAGATACGCAATGTCTTTGTGATCCATGTAAACAATCAATATGTTAGAAATGGTGCAATCGAAGCAGACAAAATTACCTATACTGAAGATGTAACCACTAAAGTTCGGAAGCGAAGTGATGCTACTGCAAAATACATGCCCCTAGCACTGACTACGGCACAGCAGAAGACAATGCCCGACCCATCGCCAGCTCTTGCAAAACTTGGATCAAAGAAAAGTTGGATGCAAGTTTACGAAGCAATCGTCCCACAGACATTAAAAGAATACCCAGCCGATATAGCACCTACTATCCAGCATGATGAGGTTAAGAAGTTTTTGGGCGGGCTAAAGTATCCATTGTATTTCCTAGATTACGAGACACTTATGAGCCTTGTTCCTTACTTTGATGGCCATCGCCCATACCAGCAAGTACCATTCCAGTATTCACTTCATGTTCTCCAGTCGCCAGATGCTGAGCTTGATTGGAAAGAATATCTGCACCGTGAGAACTCTAACCCTGCTCGTCCACTCACAGAACAACTTATTAATGACATCGCTGATTCTGGAACGGTGCTTGTGTGGTACGAAGGATTTGAGAAGGCTCGTAACACTGAGCTAGGTGAGATGCTCCCTGAATACAAAGAAGCAATGGAGGCTATCAACAATAGAGTAGTTGATCTGATGTTACCGTTTAAGAACAAATGGTATGACGATCCACGATTTGAGGGCAGTGCCAGTATCAAGCAGGTGCTACCAGTAATGTGTCCTGAGTTATCTTACAAAGATCTAGGTATACAGGAGGGTGGTTCAGCCCAAAGATTATGGATGGAAGCCGTACTAGATGATAAACGTGCAGACCAGAAGGAACAGATCCTTGCCGACCTAATTGAATACTGTAAGCTCGACACCTTAGCTATGGTTGAGATATATCGAAAGTTGGTTGCACTATGAAACCGAACATCTATCTAGATATTGACGGCGTACTTCTTGCTAATGATCTTAATCCAGCGAACCATGCTCCTGAATTCTTGAAGTATGTTCTAACTAATTTTCCCGATTCTACTTATTGGCTTACGACGCATTGTCAGGGAGATGCAAATGTACCGATTCAGCACATAGGACACTTGTTTGATAACGATATCGTTGAATTAATGCGTAATATCAAACCAACGACATGGGATCTTGCAAAGACCCGCGCAATAGATTTTAGCAAGCCATTCTTATGGTTTGATGATGATTTATTCTATGAAGAGAAACAATCACTGATTGAACATAACTTACTAGATAACTGGATACAGGTGGACTTATCAAAGAACCCTGACCAGCTAAGTAATTTCATAAACAGTTTTCCTATACCTGCAGCGGTTGGAAAATAAAGGAGGAAAATTGCATGGACAAAGAACTATTCAAAAAGCTACATGAACAAGGTTTTATAAGCGCTGAGCCCACTGAGATGTGGATGCCAATGCAAACTAAAGACCGTAAGTGGCAAAACTACTACCCAGGCAAAGACGGGGTTACTATGCACCTTAGCGGTGGCTGGATGATAAATCCAGACACTTTTGAACTAAATCAAATAGAAAGCAAGGGCATTGATTTCTCCTCACAAAACCTCAGTTCATATATTAGCGATCTAGGAAGTAACTTTAATGATAACGACATAGCACTGATTAAGTCGGTGCAATCGGTTTTTGATCAACTTGGATACGATTACACAACTATTGATGACGATCTCGGACACGCTATTGTTGTGCGTCACAAATTCAGTGTTTTGGGTGACAAAGCACCGCTTACTCTAAAAATTAGTGAGTATGGTTTTGACCCAAAGAAGGCAATGAATGATAAATTTGAGAACGAACTACATTCTGTATTACCTAATCACTTCAAGGTAAATATTAATCATGTCCCTGAGTTTGACGAAGAGGGCGAAGAGCTGGATACGTTCGGAGAAACAGGGTTAGAATTTACTACTGAAATAGATCAACCAATTACAGTAGATAGTTTCCCGAGCTTTGCAGCAGCAAGACGTAAAGAAA
>OEIV010001061.1_pt1 | contig 13316 bp, 13 predicted proteins | sample 1539231 | NCBI WGS metagenome assembly OEIV01 (sample SAMN03794762, study PRJEB22550) | activated sludge metagenome | feature: wastewater treatment plant; material: activated sludge; isolation source: Wastewater treatment plant of a petroleum refinery complex | place: Argentina: Buenos Aires ...
ATAAGTAAGATTGACATCTTTCTTTGTAAATTTTTCTTTCGGTGCAAGCGTAATTGCTCTTGGAGTATTAATTCTGTTCGAGTATAAAATTTCTTTTGCCCGCTTCTTGTCTAAACAATTTCCAAGTGTCTGAGGGACATTGCCGGTGTATTGATAACCAAGTAACTCATATAATCCAGCTATACAATATTCGTAGTAAGTTATTCCTTCAACAGACTCAACAAAATTTAGTATTGCACCAGGATTGTAACTTGTAATCTCTTCAATCGTGCGATTAACATTTTTATCTATCGGTAAAGATTTTACATCAGTAAAAAATGTTTTAAGCTGATTTTCAATCTCTAACATATTTGATGCAAATGAATGTTCTGATAAATCTTTACTGTCAGAACTTTCCTCAGCAGGTTTTCCATTATAGATGGAAAAAATACTTACTGGTGAATTATAACAGATTAATATTTTAGCTTTTGTTTTCATTAAAGATTATATCTCTTTACTGCTGATGCTAAAACTGTGTTTATCATATCATTATAATTTATTCCTGCCGCCCTTGCCGCTTTAGGAAAACTTGAGTTCTCAGTTGGATCAGGCATTATTCCCGGTAACGGATTTATCTCAATAATATTTGGTTCACCATTTTTATCAAGACGCAAATCGATTCTGCTCCAGTCTCTGCACTTAAGCACTCTGTAGGTATCGATACAAACTTTGTTAATCTTTGCTTCAAGTTCCTTTGTGATGTTTGCAGGACAATCAAACACATCAAAATCGTTTTCTTTGGTATCAAGAATCCACTTAGCTTCGTAGGAGTAAAGCGGTGCGGTTCCTTCCGGATACTTATCATATCTCATCTCAATTGCCGGAAGAACTTTTGTGTCGCCATTGTTGCCGAGTATTGCAACAGTAAACTCACGACCAGATAAAAATTCTTCTACCAATGCTGATTGATTATATTCTGATGTAATTCTTTTTATTTCTCTTTTAAGTTCGTCCTTGCTGTGAACAAATGATGAAGCATAAATTCCTTTGCCGGAACCTTCACTGATTGGTTTTACAATCATTGGAAAGTTAAGATTATGATTTGCTGCATCTTCAATTTTATCCGCAACAAAAAATCTTGCGTTTGGAACTTTGTAATAACTTAAAATTTCTTTTGTGCGGGCTTTGTCTAAACAAATTGCAAGTGTAAGAGCATCGGATCCTGTATAAGGAATCTGCAACATATCTAACATTGCAGGAATTTGTGCTTCACGACTAACGCCAAACGCACCTTCAGCAATATTAAATACGATATCGGGTTTAACTTCTCGGAATTTATTGTAGGCTTCTTCGTTTGCTTCGATCAAAATAACATTATTGTAAATAGAGATTGCATCCTTAACACCATTAATTGTTTCCCAGGTATCCCACTCAGCATACTGATCCATCTCTGAATTTAAATTTTGTGATGATGAATTAGGATTTAGAGACACGACTGCGGGGAAAGAATCACTTTCAGGTTTCACATTATATGCTAATGCAACGTTCAACTTCTTGTTAAAGAAGGAAGATAAAATATTTTTCTCCTACAATTATTTTTTCGATAGCAAATATAATGTTTATATAATTTTTGTCAACAAGTTTGCAACTTTGTCAAAAAAATTTTTTCAGAGCCTCAACAACAACTTTTTTCTCTTTTAAAATATTTTTTAAAATTATTTTACGATTTTATTTTTTGCTGATGCTGATTGTAAAAGCTTTTTACCGATGTGAAACTTATGTGTACGTAAATTTGCTTATGCAATCTTAGCGTATGAAAGATTTTCTGAGTAGTGTTTGATAAGATTTTTGCGAATGACGGCAGAAAAATTTTTTTCTAATTTCGGATCAACTTCTATTAATTTGAATGCACTTTGCTTCGCTTCAAGGATTATTTCCTGGTCTTCAACAATATTTGTGTACTTCAATTCAGGAAATCCACTTTGCTTTGTTCCGAAAATATCTCCGGGTCCGCGAAGCTTTAAATCAATCTCAGCAATTTTAAATCCATCTAAATGTTTTACCATCGATTGCAATCTTACAGATGATTTATACTTTTCTAACTGAACAGAAGATAAATAATCAAGCTCGAGTTCGTTCGCATTTTGCTTTGCGGCTATTTCATCTTTAGTAATTAAAATACAATAAGCTTGTTTATTGCTTCTTCCAACTCTTCCGCGCAGTTGATGAAGCTGCGATAAACCAAAACGATGTGCATCGTTAATTAAAATTATGTTTGCATCCGGAATATCAATCCCAACTTCTATAACGGTGGTAGAAACTAAAACATCAAACTGTTTATCTTTAAACATCAGCATAACTTCTTCTTTTTCCTGCCAGCTCATTCTACCATGAATTAATCCAAGTTTAAGATTTTGTAAATGATTTTCTTTTAAATCCTCATAAAAAGTTGTTGCAGCTTTCAAATCCAACTTTTCAGATTCTTCAACCAGAGGATAAACTAAAAATGTTTGATAACCTTCTTTAGTTTTGTCAATTATAAATTTATAAATCTCCGGAAGTCTCTTTTCTCCGCGTAAAACTGTTTTAATCGGAATTCTATTCTTCGGCATTTCATTTATAACAGAAAAATCAAGATCACCATAAACCGTCATCGAAAGAGTTCTTGGGATTGGAGTTGCACTCATAACAAGTACATCAGGAGTTTTGCCTTTACTTTGTAACGCTGCTCTTTGCTTTACACCAAAACGATGCTGTTCATCAATAACAATCAAACCAAGATTATTAAACTTTACCTGTTCTTCAAAAATTGCGTGCGTACCTATTATAATATCAGCTTCTTGCAATTCAATGTCAGATAGTTTTTGGTTTCGCTCAGATTTTTTCTGTCCGCCAAGCAGCAAACTAACTTTAATTTCTTTTCCTTTTTGAACCAAAGCAAGTTTGTTTATCATCTCAGAAATATTTTTTGCATGCTGATCAGCTAATATTTCTGTTGGCGCCATCAAGGCAGTTTGAAATCCATTATCAACAGCTATTAACATTGAAATTAATGCAACGATTGTTTTTCCACTTCCAACATCACCCTGTAAAAGTCGGTTCATAGGTTTTTCGGAAAGCATATCTTTCTTGATTTCACTGAGAACATTTAACTGCGAATGTGTTAACTCAAACGGAAGTGTTTTAATGAAGTCAGAAACAAGATTCGTTTTTATTTCCATCTTGTTACCGATAAGTTTTGTTTGATAATTATTCTTCTTTATTGCAACAAGTAATTCAAGATAAAACATTTCTTCAAACTTAAATCTTCGTTTAGCCTGCTCGAATAATTCTTTGCTTTCGGGATAATGATAATTTTTAACAGCGGTAATTAAATCAATCAGCTTATGCTGTTCAATTATTTCTTGTGGAAGAGTCTCTTCAAGATTATCAACATAGCTTTCAATAGCGGTGTTTATAATTCGGCGTAAACTTAAATCACCAATGTTTTTTTGTTTTAGCTCTTTTGGAATTCTATAAAACGGAATGATCTTTCCTGTGATAAGAAAGCTTTGTGTTTCTTCTTCTGTAATCTTATCAAAATCAGGATGAACAATTTGAAGCTTGTTATAATTTATTTCAGGCTTGCCTGAGATTGCAAAATAATCTCCTTCGTTAAACACAGAATAAAAATATTTTACTCCCTGGAACCAAACACATTCTATAAAACCTGATGAATCTCTGAACTGAACTTTTAGAATTTCTTTCCTGCCAAGATTTCTTTTTTCTTTATCAACAACCTTTGCAATTATTGTTGCTTCGCCATCATAACCATTCATTGCATATCCATAAGCCTTTGCTGCTGTTAATACAGTTGTTCTATCAAGATGGCGTGAAGGGAAGTAGAAAATCAAATCACGAATCGTGTTAATGCCAATTTTAGAAAATGATTCAGCACGCTTTGGTCCAACAGATTTAATGTATTGAACAGAAGATTCAAGAATATTTTCTTTTTCAGATTTCATTGCCCGAAAAATAGATGCTTGGCAAAGCAAACTCAAATTTGATTTAACTAATAAGTAAGATTTATTTAACTTTCCGCACTACTAATAAAAGGATTTTACTTTGGATTGGAAATTACTCTTAACGGATGATCGTCTTGGAATTGAGAAAAGTCAACTATCAAAAAAAGATGGGCGCAGTCAGTTTCAGAAAGATTTTGATCGAATAGTTTTTTCTCCTGCGTTTAGAAGATTGCAGGATAAAACTCAGGTTTTTCCATTGCCGGAAAGTGATTTTGTTCATACAAGATTAACTCACAGTCTTGAAGTTTCTGTTGTTGGTAGATCACTTGGCAATCTTGTTGGAGAAAGGATTATTGCCAAACATCCAAAACTGAAAAAAGATTTTACTCAATTCCATTTTGGAGAAATTGTTGCTGCTGCTTGTCTTGCTCACGATATTGGTAATCCACCGTTTGGTCACTCCGGTGAAGATGCAATTGCTGAGTATTTTAAAAATGGGAATGGTAAAAAGTTTAAGGAAGAAATTAATGATGAGAAAAAATGGAATGACCTGATTCGCTTTGAAGGCAATGCGCAGGGTTTTAGAATAATTACTAAACTACAAAATCAGGATGTTGATGGCGGATTGCAATTAACTTATGCAACACTTTCCGCATTAAACAAATATCCTAAAGAATCTTTGACTGATCTTGAAATAAAGTACTCAAAAGGACATAAAAATATTTACAAGAAGTTTGGATTCTTCCAATCTGAAAAAGAAATATTTAAGAACGTTGCTGAGAAAACAGGGCTGACCAAACCTACTGCTGCAGAAAAATATTTGTGGCATCGTCATCCACTTTCGTATCTTGTTGAAGCTGCTGATGATATCTGTTACAGCATAATGGATCTTGAAGATGGCTTTCGTTTGGGACTTTTATCTTTTAAAGAAACAGAAAGTTTACTGCTTCCGCTAATTCACAAAACAGATTTATCGGGTTACAAAAAACGTGATGATAATGAAAAGGTTGGTTACTTGCGTGCTAAAGCAATCAGCGATTTAGTTAATCTTGTTGCTGATACTTTTATGGAAAATGAAAAAGATGTTCTTGCGGGAAACTTTAATAAAGAACTGGTAACTGTAATTTCAAAATCGAATACACTTAAGAAAATCGAGAGAGCTTCTATAGCAAAAATTTACAGGCACAGAAGTGTTGTTGAGCGGGAAGTTGCAGGATATGAAGTTCTTGGTGGTTTGCTTGATACTTTTATTACTGCGTACAATGAATATTCAAATAATAATCTAACCTCCAAATACCGCGCAATCATAAATCTTATTCCCAAAAGATTTTTCTTTGGAGAAAAAAACAATCCCGAACTTTATCAGAGACTTTTAAGAGTTATAGATTTTATTTCAGGGATGACAGACTCTTATGCCGTTTCTATCTTCAGAAAAATAAGAGGAATTTCTTTACCGGGCGGAAGAGTAACGGAGTAATTATTACCCATTGTCATTGCGAAAGAGTCTTCAAGTAAAGCATTCTATTTTATAGGCGGAATAATAATAATACTGGGTGATGAATTGTAAGACAGATTGCTTCACCGACTAAAGTCGGATTCGAAATGACAAATAAAATGTGTTAATGTCTCTCAGTTTTCATGTCGCGGGTCATAAGATCGGTTGTAGCTTTTACAGGATCTTTATCCTCATATAAAATCTTATAAACTTCAGTTGTAATCGGAACTTCAACATTATTCTTTTTAGCAAGTTTAGAAGCAGAGCGACTTGTCTCAACACCTTCAGCAACCATTTCCATAGTTTTTAAAACTTGTTTAAGAGTTTTGCCTTTTCCAATTTGTTCACCCACATAACGATTACGGCTGTGCTTACTCATACAAGTAACAATCAAATCACCCATCCCGGAAAGTCCGGCAAAAGTTTCTGGTCTTGCACCCATTGCTAAACCGAGTCGTGAAATTTCAGCAACACCGCGAGTCATAATTGCAGCTTTAGTGTTATCACCAAAACCTGCACCATCAATAATTCCTGCTCCAATTGCAATTACATTTTTAAAAGCACCGCCAAGCTCAACGCCAAGAATATCTGTAGATGAATAAACACGGAAGTATGAATTCATAAAAGCAGATTGAATTGATTTTGATGTTTCCTGATCAATTGATGCAGCAACAACAGCGGTGGGAATTCTTTTAGAAACTTCTTCTGCGTGTGAAGGTCCGGATAAAACGCCAATCTGGTTATCACTTAAATTTGGATGAACATCTTTTAACATTTGAGACATTGTCATCAAGTGTTTGTTCTCAATTCCCTTGGCAACACTAACAAGAATAGAATTTTTAATTTCAGAATAGCTTACATCTTCAACTACAGAGCGAAGAAATTGCGATGGTACAGCAAGTACAATTAAATTTTTCTGATGAACAGATTCTTTAAGATCGTGGGTAATTAATATTTCTTGTGGAATCTTAACACCGGGGAGATAAAGAGAGTTAATCCTTTTCTTTACTAACTCTTTAACATAATTTTTTTTGTATTCCCAAAGTGTAACCTGATGACCATTATAATGAAGAAGAATACCGAGAGTTGTACCCCAGCCGCCAGCGCCAAGTACAGAAATTTTCATTATTTCTTTTTCTTAAAGCTTATTTTACTTTCTGTTCCGTTGATCAATCTCATAACATTTTTGCGATGTGTATAAACAACAAGTAAGGAAACAGCAGCTACAAACGGTAGTATTGTTCCATAACTCTGGATATGATCGTGAAGAATATTTTCTCTGAAAATAAGAGTAAATGGAATTGATAGAGCAGCTAAAATAGAACCAAGAGAAACATATCTTGATATTGAAACAACAATGATAAAAATTCCAAGAGCAACAAGCATATCAACTGTTATAATCATGATTAACATACCAAGTGCAGTCGCAATTCCTTTACCACCACGGAAACCTGCAAACACAGTCCAGATATGACCGATGACTGCAGCAATACCAGCAATGATTTGAACTAATGTAAAATCATCAAAAGGAGAAACATTTTGAAAAGGTAATCCACCATAATGTAATCTTGCAACTACAACAACTGCAAACGCACCTTTAACAGCATCTAGTATTATTACAAGCAATCCTTTTTTCCAACCTAATACGCGCATAACATTAGTTCCGCCGGCGTTTCCGCTGCCGTGTTCACGAATATCAATACCATGGGAGAGCTTACTTATAATGATGCTGGTTGGTATTGAGCCAACTAAGTAGGAGAGAATTATGATTGTTGCTAATAAAAACATTATAAATCCAAAAAATTGTGATAAAACCTAAACAATAAATTCTAAATAAACAATGTTAGAAATATTTGATATTTAGAAAGATTTTTATATTACCTTCAGTTAGATAATTATTATTATCGACCGATTCAAAAAATTATTGAATAGAATAACCATTATTATGCCAGTAATCTGTATATCTTGCAATAAACTCACTATTTATCGATTTTTGAACATCATCTACGTAACTTACTGATCTCATTCCGACCAAAGTTGTTGTTACTTCGGGTACACTATTAATTAATAGTATAGCTTTTTGCGAAAGTGATAATTTTTGCTGTTCATTATTGGCAAATTTATCAATTGCTTTATGGAAAATCTCATTATCCTGGTTCTTCTTTTTAGCCAGATTGCTGAAAATTGAATCCAATAAGATGTTAGTAGTTACGGCATAATTTCTTAAAGCACGTACAATATTTTCATTATCTGGATAACTTTTACCGATTTCATTTATAGCAAAATTTGCACGTGGGATTAGATACGTACTTTTTATCTCGTTAAAATTCCCTGGATTTTCAAACTTTCTATAATTTGATTTTAGAATTGCGGAAAGTGAAATACAATCAGAAACATTTTTTTTCTCACTCGCACTCAATCCCATATAGTTAATATACTTTTCAATGAGATTAGATTCTTGTTGATTCAAGTCATCGATCAAACTAAAAATTTCATTGTCGTTTCTGTCTTCCGTTACAGGATAATCTGCTAATCGTATAAGTTTATTTTTGCTTATAGCATTTAAAGGACGGTTAACTAAAACACCAAGTTCATTTTTTCCTGCAAGCTGTAAAAAAGATTTTGATTGATTTTGCTGATTTAAAATATTCATTCCGCCGTTTTCAATTAGATTCATTGGAAACTGGACTACTGCAAAATGATTGTTTTCGGAAATCTCATTTGCAATTGCAATTACTCTTTCCAGCGAAGTAAAATTCTGCTTAGTTTCTTTTTCTGCAAAAGTATTTGATGAAATTCCATAATAAGAAATTCTTCCGCGCTTAACTTCTTCTTCAAGATACATGAAAGCATCTTTAATTCTTCGAAAGTACTCTCGCTCCCTTCTTTCGGGGTCAGAAATGATGGAGTACGTAAGAAAGTATTCTGGGTTGTGAAGAAGATAAACATCAATCTTATCCAAATTTAATCTTTGCAGCGAAAGAGTAATTTGATTTTCTAGAAAATCCGGACTGATACAGTGCCACAAATCCTGAGTGCATTTTACAACATCTTTAAAGGCTTTACCTGACTCTTCTTTTTCAACCCCAAGCTTAAGATTTGATCCTTGTAAATATCCACCTTTGGAAACTACAATAACATCTTCGCGATTAATTTTATTTTCAGTAATAAGTTTGTTTAAAACTTTTCCAACAAGAATTTCACTTCCGCCATCAGAATAGTTTGAAGAAGTATCAATTACATTAATTCCAGAAAGTAATGCTTTCTCCAATGCTTTTTGATGTTGTGAAATTCCATCATCTATTCGATAGCATCCAAATCCGCATATTGATGCTCTAAAATTTGTTTTTCCTAATATTTTTGATTTAATATCAGGATGCTTTGCAAAGTAGTTTTTTGTAGATACTGAAGAAGCCATAAATTCCGAAAATGATAAAATTGTGATGCAAAGCTATGAAAATTGAGCAGATTCTCAAGTTTTTAGTATAAAAATTTACTTATATCTGTAAATCTTTTCTTTAAAACTATAATGCTATATATTTACAGCCCAAAATCATAGGATTATAAAAATGGCAAAAGTTCAGAGTTTTGCAGATAAAGCAAAAGGCAAGAAAAAAGTTGAAGGCGTAACTGTAAAGGTTATTAAAAGTATGAAGACCGATGGAGGCGCGTATAAGTTCAACGAAAAATTTGTTAAGCTTGCTGATATTAGCAAAGTAACAGATATCAAATAGTTTTAGCGTTTGATTTTTAATCAAACAGTTCAGGATTTAATGCTCCTTCTAAATGAAGGAGTTTTTCTTTTAAAGCAAGTCCGCCGGCATAGCCAACCAAATTTCCATTGGCTCCAATTACTCTATGACAGGGAATTATAATAGCAATTGGATTTTGTCCATTTGCTTTTCCAACTGCACGAATTGCCTTTACATCGCCAAGTTTTTCTGATAAAGTTTTATAACTGATTGTTTTTCCATATGGAATATTCCGTAACTCATTCCAAACTCTTTTTTGAAAATCTGTTCCTTCAATATCAAGCGTAACGTCAAATTCTTTTCTTGTTCCTGCAAAGTATTCTTTAAGTTGATCAAAAATTCCAAAAAGATATGGATCATCACTTCTAAGTTTTGTTGCGATGGATAATTCAGTTATTTCTTTTGCTGGATTAAAGAATATTTTTTTTACTCCTTTTGATGAAGCCAGAACAGCTATATTAATTTCGGAGATTGTTTCTTCAGAGTAGTATTTTATTTCCGACATATTCGCTTCCATAAAATAAAAAAGGCTGCTAAGCAAAGCAGCCTAAAAAAATAAAATATTATTTAAGCAGGAACTACATTTATGGCAGGATTAACATCACGTTTTAATAATCCTTCAATAGCAGTAAGTGTTCCGCTGATAGAACTTGGGCAGCTGCCGCAAGCGCCCTGATATCTTATCTTTACAGTATAACCATCCAATCCTAAAACTTCTAAACCGCCGCCATCACCTGCTAATGCTGGTCTTACTTTCTGATCAAGCAAAACATTTATTTGTTTCAACAACTCATTTGATTCTTCATCACTTACTAATATTTCCTTTTCTGGAGGAATTAAATTTTTATCAAAATTCTTTAAAAAATTAATAAAAGGTCTTTGTATCTGTCCCCAATTATTTTCTGCTGACTTTTCAATTGTAACAAACTTATCCATATAGAAAACAGAAACAACACCATCAATTTCAAAAATACCTTTAGCAAAAGGATCATTTTGTGCTGCTGTTTTATCAGCGTACTGTCTTGTTTCAAGGTTTAATAATTTTTCATTCAAAATAAATTTTAATGCGTGTGGATTAGGAGTTAAATCAACATCTTCTACCATTAACATAATTGCACCTTTCTTGTTTATACTTGTACGAAAAATAAACTTTCATTATTTACTCTGCAAGTCAGTTAAATCTTATGATGATAAATCGCATAGATTTCTTTTTAGAATTGCAGTTAAAGGCTATTTTTGTGTACAAAAAATCTGAGAAATGAATGAAAAAAATATTAGTTGTATTTACCGGCGGTACTTTTTCAATGATGATTGATGAAAAAACCGGTGGCGCTATTCCAAAATACTCCGGAAATGAACTACTTGGAATGATTCCCGAAGCAAAATCTTTGGCAGAAATAGAATGTCTGGATTTCGGAAAATATCCGGGCCCACACATTACACCGGAACTTATGCTTGATTTATCAAAAAAAATAAATGCAAAATTAAAATCAGATAAGTATGATGGTGTAATTGTAACTCACGGAACAGACACACTTGAAGAAACTGCTTACTTTTTAGACTTAACAATTAAAACAGAAATTCCGATTGTAGTTATTGGTGCCATGAAAAATAGTTCAGAAGCAGATTGGGATGGTCCTAGAAATCTAATTGATGCTTTACATATTTGTTTAAATGAGAATTCAAAAAACCTTGGTGTACTTGTTTGCCTTAACGGAGAAATAAATGCTGCAAGTGAAGTAACTAAAATTTATTCTGACTCAGTTGAATCATTTAAAAGTTTAGATTTTGGTACACTTGGATTTATTCAAAAGGGAAGAGTAATTTTTAATCGTTTACCAAGACATCTTGAAACAATCCAGACCCAAAATATTAATACCAATGTTGATTTACTTACAGTTTATGCCGGAATGGATGAAAAGTTTTTTAAATTTTCCGCAGATAGTAAGGTTGATGGAATTGTTGTTGAGGCTCTTGGCGTTGGTAACGTTCCTCCGCCAGCATTTGAAGGAATAAAGTATGCGGTAGAAAAAGGTATTCCGGTTGTTCTCACCTCTCGATGCCCAGCTGGAGAAACCGATGATGTTTACAGTTATCCAGGCGCAGGAAAACATTTGCACGATCTTGGCGTAATTTTCTCAGATTATCTTAACGGTCAGAAAGCAAGAATTAAATTGATGATCGTTCTTGGTTTAACCAACAAACAAGCTGAGATAAGGAAATATTTTGAGTAAATAATTTTAAGTATCAATCATCGTATTGAGATAATCTCTTAACAAAACCATTTCTTTTTTTGTTGAAGATTTTATTTCTGCTGGAAGATCTTTTGTAACTGATGTGTTAAGCAATTCATAAATTCTATGAACATGGACCGTAAAAGTGTATCTAAAATGGTCGCGCTTCCACTCATCATCTTTTTTCTTTTTAGAGATTAAATCAAAATCCTTTTTTAATAGTTCGATAAGAAAATCGAGACGAGGTTTTAGCTGATTATTCATTAAACAGAAAACTGTTTCAAATGATGATCAAGATGTATATAACACAATCTTGCCCACTGCTCAGTTGTTAGTTTTCCAAATGCGGGATGAACTACATTAGGATTTTTAGCAATAATGCTGCTAAAATTTTGGACAAAATTCAGTAGAGTTTTTTTGTCCTGATCAATAGTCGTTGGTCTAGTTCCCTTTACGCCCTGTTTTAGTTCAGGCACAGTTTCAACTTTACCTTTTGGTGCGGGCATTCCCAATAGAATTAAATGTTTTACAAGAGTTTTCAAAATGAAATTTCCTACATACTCTGTTGGTATTTCTCCAACAGCCATTTTCACTTGATCTGAACAATGACAGATCATTTCATTTACCTTCATTTTTCCCCATTGACGATTTGAATTTTCATTTAAGGAAAGGATTCTGTTCTCGATTTCTTTTTGAGTGGACGAATCTAAAATGTTTTTCATATTAAATTTTGTGTAATTCTTCAATGTCAACTTTAACAACTTCACTTATTGATCGACCGAGAAACAATTCTGCAACTAGTTTAAATGTTGTGGGAATATCACTAACATATAAATCTAAATTTCCTGGAACGGCTGAATTTGTTTCCAGTCCGATTCTGTTAATTTCATTCCGTACTACTTCAGCTGTTGCAATTCCAGAATCGATAAGCTTAACATCTTTGCCAATTATTTCCTGAATTACATCCGCAAGTAATGGATAATGCGTACAACCAAGAACTAGTGTGTCAATTTTTTTTTCTCTTAACTCTTTCAGGTACTCTTCTGCAATTTCATAAGTTGCACGATGATGAGTCCAGCCTTCTTCTGCAATTGGCACAAACAATGGACATGCTTTTTCAAAAATTTCTATTTTATTATCAATTTCTTTAATTGCGTTTGAATATGCATTGTTATTGATTGTTGCACGGGTTCCGATCACACCAATTCTGCCATTTCTTGTCTCTTTGTATGCCATATCTGCACCAGGCAGAATTACACCGATAACTGGAACGGCAAATTTTTTTCTAAGTTCAGGAATTGCAATCGATGATGCTGTATTACACGCGACAACGATAGCCTTAACATTTTTTTTAAGTAAAAAATTTGTATTCTGTATTGAGTAATCAATTACAGTTGCGTTCGATTTTGATCCATAAGGTACACGGGCGGTATCACCAAAATAAACTATACTTTCTCGGGGAAGAACTGATGACAATCTTTTAACAACAGTTAACCCGCCAATACCGGAATCAAAAACTCCGATTGGCATTTCTTTTTCCATAAAATTCAAATGTGCACCTACAAAATTTGTGTAATTGTTTCTGTTAACTCAGCAATAATAAATTGGTAATCATTTTGTGAAACTTTGTGTCCGTTTCTATCCAGTACATAAAACGAATCCACGATATCATCACCTTTAGTTGAAATTTTTGCAAAATAAATTATCAAACCAAGCTGATTCATTTTATTTGTTACGTGATACAGGAATCCTAATCTATCAGGTGAATGAACATCTAAAATTGTATAGCGATCATGTTTTTCGAAAGTAATTTTAATTTGCCCGCTTCGCTTAAATAATTTATTCTCAATGC
>OEIV010001062.1_pt1 | contig 13310 bp, 9 predicted proteins | sample 1539231 | NCBI WGS metagenome assembly OEIV01 (sample SAMN03794762, study PRJEB22550) | activated sludge metagenome | feature: wastewater treatment plant; material: activated sludge; isolation source: Wastewater treatment plant of a petroleum refinery complex | place: Argentina: Buenos Aires ...
CTTTGACAATTCATTTACAAGAATGAAATTTTATATTGATCCTTTTTTTTTTTTTTAAAACAATGTTACAAAGGGTTTAAAATTTGAAAAAGGGGAGGGAACCGCCAATGGCACCCAATTAGTAAAAGAAATAATGCCAGGTAATGCGTCCTCCCTACCATCTGGATATTTTCAACATGCACCACCGATGGTTGAATTTTGTGGCAAGCTTTATTTCAATGCTAAGGACAGTTTATATGGGGAAGAACTATGGGAATCGGACGGCACCACAGCTGGGACTAAAATAGTGGCCGACTTTGCAATAGGCAATGCCAATTCTTATATTCGTGAACTGATGATTTCAAATGGTAGGATGTATCTTTTTGCCATGGATGCACAAATGGTGTCCAGTTTATGGATGATTGAAGAATGTTATACACCTACAGCAGTTGAAAGCATTAACCAAGAGCCTTTACTTTGTACCATATTTCCTAATCCAAATGATGGCAGTTTCAGCATAGCAATACCCAATGTAAACAAGCAAATGTCTGTGGAGGTATATGATATGATGGGGCTATTAGTCACTCAATGGTCAAATTTAACAACCTTGAACGCTATAGACTTGACACAACATGCAAAGGGCGTTTATATGATAAAGTTACAACAAGGGGGAATAACTTTATATAGCCAAAAAATTATCAAGAATTAATGGTCATATCATTAATCTAAAAATCTGGATTTAAAATATGATTTAACGTTATCATCGAAGTGATTCATGAAGCAACCTTCTTTATGAATCACTTCTTTTTTATATAACATTACGCTCACTCAATTCAAGCCAGCGCATTTCTTTTTCTTCAATTTTAGCGATGACTTCGCTGATCTGAATGCCAATGGTTTGCAATGCTTCGTAAGGTAAATGCTCCGTTGACAATTTGAGTTCCAACATTGTCTTTTCCGATTCCAGTAATGGAATCTCTTTTTCAAGTTGTTCAAATTCACGCTTTTCATTAAACGACAGCTTATTCGACTGGCTTGGCTTTATTTCTTTGACTTGCGTTTCTACCGTTTTTACTTGTTCCTTCTCTGTTAGATAATCAATATCATAGCTAGTTTCCAAAAGCTTTATACGGTATTGTGCATAATTGCCAGGGAAATCGCTCACTCGCCCTTCACCTTCAAATACAAAAAGATGATCAACCAATTTATCCATAAAATACCGATCATGGCTAATGATCAAAATACAACCAGCAAAATCGAGTAAAAACTCTTCAAGTATTTGTAATGTTTGCAAATCAAGATCGTTGGTAGGCTCATCCAGTACCAGGAAATTAGGATTTTTAAATAGAATACCTAATAATTGTAATCGTCTTTTTTCGCCCCCGCTCAACTTACTGAGATATGTGTATTGTTGTTCAGAACTAAATGCAAATCGTTCAAGAAATTTAGAAGCTCCGAGTTTGGAACCATCGGCCATCGGAAAAAATTCAGCAATATCCTTTACATATTCAATTACCCTTTTATCTTCTTTGTATTTCAATCCATCTTGTGAAAAATAACCAAATACTATTGTATCGCCATGATTCACTTTACCGCTATCAGGTGCTTGCAATTGCAAGGCTATATTGATAAAGGTACTTTTACCCACCCCATTTTTACCTATGATTCCTATACGTTCTCCTTTTTTGAAAGTATAATCAAACCCTTTTAAGATGACTTTATCACCATAGTTTTTGTATACTTTTTTCATCTCCAGTACTTTGCCACCCATACGTGTCATTTTCACCTGCAGCTGTACATCCGAATCGGTATTTTTTTGCTTCACTCTTTCTTCAATAACATCAAAATTGTCTTGTCTCGATTTCGATTTTGTGGTACGTGCTTTGGGTTGTTTACGCATCCATTCCAACTCTTTTCGATAGATATTTTTATCTTTTTGCAATTCACTCCCCTGCACTTCAATCCGATGAGCTTTCTGCATTAAGTAATGATTATAATCACCTTTGTGAATGTATACCTGTTGATTTTCGATTTCAATAATCTCGTTGCATACATTGTCTAAAAAGTAACGGTCATGGGTAACCATCAGCATTGTCGTATTTTGGCTACTTAAATAATTTTCCAGCCATTCAATCATTTCAATATCAAGGTGATTGGTCGGCTCATCCATCACCAGTAGACATTTGCCATCATACAATTTAGTTTCTATCAGGGCCTGCGCAAGGGCTACCCGTTTTTTTTGACCCCCACTGAGTGATTTTACGGGTTGTTCTAAATGTTGAATATTGAGTTTGCTAAGAATTTGTTTTAATTCTGATTCAAAATTCCAGGCATCTAAATGTTCCATTTGGTCAAGCAATTCCTGCATTTGGTTTGCATCTTCTGAGCCACTTTCCAGGTATTCTTCATAGGCTTTTACGATGCGAACGGTTGGGTGGTTCATACATAAAATATTATCCCAGATATTCTTATCTTCTTGAAATTCATTTTCCTGATGCAACATCACCAGTTGAATATCTTTATGTATCCAAACGGTACCACTATCTGCATGGTCTTTACCTGCTATGATATGCAGTAATGTTGACTTGCCAAAACCGTTGCGTGCCACCAAGGCTATTTTATCGCCTTCTTCGATATGAAAAGTAAGATCGTTAAAGAGTTCGCGGATACCAAATGATTTGGAAATATTTTCAATTGAAGCGTAATGCATGTATGTGTTATCGTTTAGGGTTGTTGAATGATAAAATCAGTATTTTTTGAATACCTTGTTAAGTTTAAAAAGTGGTTTTGTACGCTTCAAAAATAGAGACATTTTGACGTTGCCTAGGCTTAAAAGGCTAAAGGATTGCGTAATAACAAGCTTTGTACGGTTGCATATAAGTAGGTTAAGTAACTATTTAATAGGTTTTTCTACAGGCGCATTGCCTTGTTCCCGAATATCAATTTGTACTACATTTTCTGACATATTCCATTTATTGCCATCCCAGCGTAACCCATCATAGGTGCCATCGGGTATATAAGTAAATTTTTTGGCGGGATCTCCAATTTGTGATTCGCAATGATCCATAATAATTTGATCGGTTTCTTTTTCATAGTTTAAACTCAACTTAGCCCCTTTTTGGTATTCATAAATAAAGCGATTGGGGGTTTTTCGATTACCTCTATCAATGATATTAAACATCGGTGCGCCAAACACCGCTTGACCTTTTGAATTAAATCCAAAAGCTTCCATGATTTTTTTCTCGCTATTCATTGAAGCCCCATTCCAACCCAGTAAAAAATATACTTTATCGTTGCCTAATTCTTTTTGAATAATATTGTAATACAAAGCGCCTGCCCAACGACTATTCATAAAGATAGAATCTTCGAGACCACGCACGATTTGGTCAGAAACATCAATGAGGGGAATAAAGGTACCATTGCTCATTTGGATAGCGCCATAGTAACGTTTTTCAATATCCGATTTGATGATTTCCCAATTATAAATACGAAAAGCATTGTCGGGTGATTGCATAATCACAATGTTCTCTTTTAACTTTGGAAAAGGATAAGAAAATGAATTGGGTGTATTTAAGGCGCCCTTTAGCAACCTGATAAACTGATAACATGCCTCTACTTTGTTTTCAGGGAATGCAGAATAATACATACTGTCCGCATAATATACCAATGAATCCTCTAAAATCTGTATCGGTGATAGTTTTTGGATGTCTTTATCATGTACAGGTTTATTATCAAATCGGATAGGCTCAAAATCCTGGGCTTGTATGACAGGCATACAAAAAAACGATAATAAGATAAATAAAATTGAAAAGCGTTGCTTGTTCATAATCAACAAATTTAAAGTTTTTTTTGATAGCATGAATTATTTGATTTGAAAAAGAATATGTTAAGTATTCCAAAAACGGTAAGGATATTCGCTTTATAAGCCAAACGCTTATATACAAAGGGTATTTCAACAAGATAGTATTTGTAAATTCGCTTAGCCGTTTAAGAATCAACGCATTTCTATAAAAAAGCGACATTTATTTGGGCTTTTTACTAACGAACAAGCGATGAGATTCGTACTTAGGCTGGGTAAAACACATTTTTATTGCTTATTTTTAGATTTTTATAAGAAACGTAGCTTGATAACAGAGCAAATCATACAAGGATGCCTACAAAATGACCGTAAAAGTCAACGATTATTGTATGAAAGTTGTTTCGCGGTTTTAATGAAAGTCTGCAGAAGGTATATTAGCAATGAAGAAGAGGTGTTAGAATGCATGAATACGAGCTTTATGAAAATATTGAAAAATCTAAGTTCATTAAAAGATGACAAAAGTCTTTATGGATGGGCTAAACAAATTGCTGTCAATACGGCCATAGATTTTTATAGAAATAAAAAAAAATATACCGATCACAACAAATTTACTATAGATACTGATTATTCAAACGTAGAGCAAACCCATCATAATATGGATTTTACAGAAAGTATGATGGATAGCAGAGAAATCTATAAACTGATACAAGAATTGCCTGAAGTCACCCGACAAGTGCTTAACTTATTTGCGATTGATGGTTATAATCATAAAGAAGTTGGTAATATGTTAGGTTTATCTGAAGAGGCCTCCCGATGGCATCTTCATAAAGCGCGTAAACTAATGACCTTAAAACTAGAAAAATTAAACTTTGCCATTAAATAATAAATAAAATGCAGGACGACAATAATTTATTAGACCAATACCTTAAATCCAAAGTGGAGGAAGCCGACTTTGCATTTAAAGAAGAATATTGGCTAAAAGCAGCTAAAATGTTGGATGAAGCAGACAACCAAAAGAAACGCCCTGCCTTTTGGCGTTGGTTTTCCTTATTGGGTGTATTAATCACAGTTGGTGTGGGCGCTTTCTTTTATTCCCACAAACCTGCAAAAAACAAACAAATCGGTCAAACAAATACTACACAAGCACAAACCCAGGAAAGCAGTCAAGCATCAGCATCACAGAAACCATCCTATATTCAGGATGCTCCATTGACTGCCGAAGAAAATATAAAAACAATCACGCCATCTACTCAAAACCAAGAAAATAATTCAAAACAAACCCAACCAAGCAATCAACTGACTCAGTCAACCCAGGATAATGCAACAGCACCTTCTTCAAATCCCCTAACGCCATCTCAAGAAACAAAAGAGACAAAAGTACCAGGTGAATCAAACAAGATGCAACAAGTGATTGATGAAACAATAGTGAAGAAACAAGTAAAACAAACAAAACGCAATGACAGAAAACAAGAAAGGAAAAGGAAGCAAATGCTCAACCAGCAAATAGCCAATGAGAAATCATTAGTGGGTAAAAATAATGAGCTGCAATCTAAACCGATATCTCCTAATCCTTCTGTGCAAATTCATGGCAAACAAATGCAAGCAATCGACACGCAGATATTCGTACAAAGCAAACAAAGGGATGAATCAATCTATAACCCACGTTACAATGCGTTATTGAAAAACTATGAAACAGAGCGATTAGATTCTATTACCGTATTAACATTTAATCCAATACCCAATGTAACGCCTGCAGTTACAAATGTGCCAAAAGACACCAATGTTCTTAAAAATAAATCATGGAAAATGTTTTTATCTGGCGGTGCACATTTTAATAAAGGTTTTAAAGGTAATCAACAAACTTCTGTAGCCTGGGGCATCGCACCATGGCTGCATGCAGGTGTCGAAAAGAAACTCAATGCACGAATATCTATTGCCGCACAAATTGGCTTTACCTATTTCAATGCACTCAATGTGCAGAAAAAAGTGATTCATTATAAATACTCCTTTGGATACGACTCTACCCAATTGACTGTAGATTATCAAAGAATGTATCAAATGACCTTACCCATCAGCATTTCCTATCAACTGCATAAATCCCATACTTTATGGACCGCCTTAGGCACTTCCTATGTGTTAAATACATCCAGTAAAGTAGTGGATAATGGAAAACCCAGCAAGCAAACTGGCTATAAAGACGGGATTAACCCCTTTGATATTTTTACCCAATTAGGGTATCAATATCGACTCAATAAACAATTTTCTTTATTAGCTATGTGGCAACAAGGATTGACCAATGCTACTCAACAGCAATATTTCAATATCAGTACCCATAACAAGCAAACCCGACTTTCAATAGGGCTCAAATATTATTTCAAACGCAATGGCGAATAAATTTTTATATATTATGAAACAGTTTCTTTTATCACTAGCAATCATTGTACTATTTGCGACCTGTACAAAGAAGACATTGCCTGAATCTACTACGGGAGATCCCGTATTTATGTTTTCAGGCAATGTCAATAATATTCCTGTTACTTATACAGCTGGTCAAAATTTACTTTATATGCATACCGAATTTTATAAAGATGACCAGGACTTAGTTACACTCAAGGGATTTTTTGCACCCCATAATTGTACCACCTGCGAACCTTATTTGGGCTTTGAATTTAAAGATGAAAACCAAAATATTGAAACCAAACTGTATGCCGATATCAACAGTTTTTTTGAACGTACTTATTTTAATTCCGTTTCCTTTGACTCCCTCATGATCAACTCACCAACAGAATCTTTTAAGTTTATTCCTGACAACAACCCACAGGGCACCACCTACCTATGGCAGTTTGGCGATGGAGATACCTCTACCCTTTTGTCCCCCATCCATACCTACACCACTTCAGGTGAAAAAGATGTACGATTAATCACTACCCTCAACAATGTAAAAGACACCATTACGATACCCATCGATGTGACGCCATTTTCAACCTGTCGCAATAAATTTTATACCACAAGTGATACCAACAATACCATCACCGCAAATGCAGAAGGCTTGTTCAACTCATATGTTTGGTTTTTTGGCGATGGAACCGCAAATGACGAAGGTCAATCAGTAACACATACGTTTAATACAAATAATATTTTTGAAGTCACTTTAAAAACATCCCATGCCGGATGTATCGCTACGTATAAAAGAAGAATCAATTTCACGGGCAATAATCAAATCCCCATTGCCAATTATTATTATTCCAATTTCTTAAACAGCGAAACCAAGCTAATCCCCCGTATCAATCATTCAACCTGTGTTATCACTTTAAAAATAGATGGCAAAACGTATAAGTCCTACAAAACGAATCCTACCCTTGACCAAAGCAACCAAAAGGTCATTACCATCAACAGCATAGCACCTTATGAAAATAATCTGGATGGCAATAAAACCCTTCAATTAAATGCAGCCATTGATTTATTTTTATATAATATCAACAATAACAACGACTCAATACCTATTAAAAGCAATCAATTGAATATTGCAATTGCTTATCCTTCATAAGTATAGTTTGATACTGTATTTCAATGATTAGCTGTAAAAGTATCCATTCATAAATAAGGTATTTATTAAGCAATGCATTAGGGTCAATTTTTCTTCCATCAATCATTTTTCTGATAATGTTGATTGAACGCCCTTAGAAAAATGGCGTTAAGAAATGTGACAAAAAAGTCGCAAAAAGCAATTTCCTAGCAGGATGATGACTTGATTAAGTTGGCCAAAAGTCCTGAACACGCTTGGTTCTATTTTCAAGATGTGACTCAACTGCGAAGCATTCACTGATTCCATTAAAAAGAAATAAAAAGGTTGAAGTAATTGCTTTCGACTTTTTTGACACATTTTAGCTATTTTTCGACAGGCTTGATTTTTTGCTCAACTTTTGCATTAAGGCAAAAGTGGAAAACAACAAAGTCAATGAGCGTACCAAGTTTGATGATAGGAAGCTTAGCAAATAATCATACTGTATTTCTATTTCCCAAAAACAGAAAAAAAATCAAATTGAGCATTCATTGACCAAGAAATGTTTAAAGGTATTAATGATTAATAACCTCCATTCGTTTTTCGAATATACCACTCAGCCCCAAGCAATAAAAGGAGTAAAGCAAAGAGCCATTTCCAATGTATCAAAGGCTCCGAATGTGATTCCGTGCGAATGATACTTTGCATTTTCTTGTTTTGGCGTATGCTTTCTTTGAGACTACTGATATTATTGGCAAAAACAAATGATCCATTGTAATTTTTTGACAATTGGTTTAAAGTACCAAAATCAGCGGTGGTATTGACATCTTCTATATTTTGATAGACCACTGTAAAACTTCCATTCGAAGAAAACGACTTACCATTAAAAGCGGTATTGCAGGCATACGTATATTTACCTGCCGACAAATGACCAATATTCAATGAATATGCATTGCTATTTTTATTCATACTCCAGACACTTCGTTTCCCATTTTCATCCACCAGGGTCACGTTCACATCAGGGGTATTGATCAGTTCGTAATTTTCGTTGTATAACTCAGCATCAATCGAAATATTTTCCGATTCGGTAAAAACACTTTTAGCCAATTGACTTCTAAATTGTTTTTTATCATGTTTGACCGAAAGAAACTGAGCTGTTTTTAAAATAAAATCATCGACGGCATCATGATTTTTATGTTGAAAATAATCATAAAAGCGCCAACGCCAAAGTCCTTCTGCAGCCAGTACACCCGTCTTTGCTTGACCTTCGTTTTGCATCACCCATAAAGGATAGGCAGTACCTACATTGCCGATTTTCTGAGTCATTAGCACTTGTACATTGGCCCCGGATTTATAATCGCCAAAGGGTGCTACCAATGGAGGTAAGCCACTCAATTTATTGGTAAAATTTTGGTTTAGGGTAAAAAAGGTAAAATCATTGTTGACCACTCCTTGTATATCATTGCTAGCCATTGCCCTTGGTATGATTTGCATGGCCGACTGCACTTTATTGAATAAAGGGATTGCCGTTTGCGCACCAACGATATACCAAACCGAAATGCCCAATTTTTTTGCCTGATCAATCAAGGCACTTGCATTCATATTTACGGATGGCAGATTATGCAAAATGAGCAAATTATAATCATTCATTTTCTGCATTGCCTTGTCTGCCATGGCAATATCAATTTTGTAATTTTTGTTTTTCTCCAATGCTTCTTTCAAGGCATTGATATCAGGATGTGGCGCATTGGCAATCATCAATACACGCTCCTTGTTGTCTAACACTTCCACGTACACATCCTGGGTATTATTCAATATATTTTGTTCATCCACAACTTTTGAAACTGATATTGTGTAATGCTGTACCCCTGGAGAGGTAGCGCTGATGATTGTTTCCACTGATTTAGAAAAACGCTTGTTATTCACTGTCACGGTTTGCGAGGCGATATTTCTATTTTGGTTATGACTAAATATATTGATGGTGATTTGATTCCCTTCACAAGCATAGGCTGCGATATCGCTTCGAATCGCAAATTGATCGCCTAGGTAAATCATTTTATTGGCAAAAACACGGGCAACCAAAGCATCTTTTTGGGTCAGGGTATCACCCAGGCCAATGGTATAAACGGCTCCTTTAAAAGGATACATTTGTGACAAGGGTGAAATTCCCTTATTGTAAATACCATCAGATGCCATGATAACAGCACCCAGGTGTTCATTTTCGTAATTGGTAAACACAGTTTCCAAAGCTGTGGAAAGGTCAGTTGCCGACTCTTGATATTGAAAGGCCAGGGTATCTGTCAAAAGGTTGCCAAAACTGTATTCCTTTACGATATAGTCTTCTTTCAAGGAAGTCAATAAATCAGTCACTTCTTTACGATAAGCAACGCTATCCAGTTTTTTAAACGCATGTTTGATCGATGAAGAATTGTCTTGCATAAACACCACCACCGGCTTGATTGTTTTGTTTTTGAGGTATTTCAAGATGGGACTTAATAACATAAAACACATCACAAAAACGGTAGTTGCTCGGAGTGCAAGCAACAAATAATATACTTTTTTAGGGTAGGCTGTCTGTTGCTTTCTGTAGAGTAACCACGTGAATACAATGGCTATTATAGCACATAACAACACAAACCAGTAAGAATAAGCAATTGAAAATATCAAACCTAAAATTTATAAGAAGGCAAATATAAGGCAATACCCATGTCATTTATTCAACAAGCGAAATTTTTATCCCTCTCTATATGAACAAGCCTTTTGAAAAGGTGTTAAGTCTATGCAAGGGAAGCTATCAATTGTTTATTTCATCCTATTTAATACCAACGACACATAAAGATAGTTCCTTTGTTATTAGTATAAATGTAATGTGTGTGAGGGCATTCTAGCCATATTTTTCAGACTACAATTTAAATTCAATAGGTATAATTTGAAAACGCACTATAAAGATATGCTCTTGGCATGGTGAGTATATGTTGAATAGAAATGAATAAACACAAGTTTTATTGCTCAAAATCCGTATTTATTTAGCGGGATTCTACTTATTTTCAAAGGCATTAAGCTCCTTCAATGGTATTTGACAATACATCTTCACTATTCATTTTGGTATCATCCAATTCACCTTCCCAACGGGCGACTACGGCACTTGCGATACAGTTGCCCATCACATTCACGCTTGTGCGTGCCATATCCATCAGGGCATCAATGCCTAAAATAATATACAAAGGCCATTCTTTAAGTCCGAAAGATGCAATAGTTCCCAGCAATATCGCAAACGATGCCCGGGGCACCCCTGCAACCCCTTTGCTTGTGATCATCAGGGTAAACACAATAAACAATTGTTGACCGATACTTAAATCCACCTGACAAGCCTGAGCCACAAAAATGCTTGCCAATGAAAGGTATAAGGTAGTGCCATCAAGGTTGAAGCTATACCCCAAAGGCATTACAAAAGAAACGATTTTACGTGGCACCCCATACTGTTCCATATTTCGCATCGCCTTAGGCAATGCACTTTCTGAACTAGCCGTAGCAAATGCCAGGGTAAATGGTTCGGAGATGGTTTTAAAAAGATTTTTGATATTGAGTTTGGTAAAAAAACAAATGGGGAGCAAAACCAGCAAGATAAAAGCGATCAAAGCTCCATACAAGGTAAGTACAAGATAGATTCCATTGAGCAAAACTCCTATCCCCATTTTACCTACTGTATAAGCAATTGCCCCGCCAACACCAATAGGTGCAAAGTACATCACGATATTGGTAAACTTAAACATCACCTCTGCCAGGCTCTCTGAAAAATCGAGTAATGGGCGTTTGAGTCGATCGCTCAGCATAGCGAGGGCAATACCGAAAATAATGCTAAAAATTACGACCTGCAATACCTGTCCTTCAGCAATTGATTTTGCGATATTTTCGGGAAATATATGCAATAACATATCTTGCCAGGTTTGTTGTTCCACTTTGGGCAACTCTTTGGTATCGGTAGGCATGGTAATACCAGCACCTGCTTTGGTAAAATTGATGGCAGCAAGACCGATAAATAAGGCCAAAGTAGTGGCAAAATAAAAATACACAATTGATTTCCAAGCAATACGTCCCACTTGTTTAAGGTTGGAATGACCTGCGATTCCCACCACTAAGGTTGCAAATATCAAGGGGGCGATGATGGTTTTAATCAGTTTGAGAAACACTTTACTCAGCACATCGAGGTGAATGGCGATATGGGGAAAGTCGTAACCCACTTCAATACCAATCAGCATCGAAACCAGTATCCAGGTGGGTAATTTCTTTTGCATGATGGCATAGTACATAAACAACAAAATGGTGATAATCCTAAGGGGCATCAATACCTGCTCACCCATCAAGTTAAATTGATAACTGACGATATGCAACCCCAGCACTAGGATGCCGGCAATGCTGATAAAGAGGGAGAGCGATTTGTTTTTCATGATGTTGTAAATATAAAATTCCAAACCTCAAATTCCAAATAATCCCATTTTAACAAATATAGCCCATGTTTCTATACCCACCCTTTACCCTTTAGCCTTACGACTTATCCCTTTCTCCTTTTGGCTTTTTGTCTTTTGGCTATTAACTATTGGCTATTAACTATTGGCTATTAACTATTGGCTATTAACTATTATCTATTATCTATTGCCTTTCATCTTTCTACTTTCTACTTTTGCCTTTCGACTATCGACTTACTCCTTTCATCTTTCTACTTTCTACTTTCGACTATCGACTAATTCCCCCCACTATCTTCTAAAAATTTCAATATTTAAATTTACCTTTGCACCACTTTTCAAAAAATCACAAACTAAATTTAATAAACATGAAAGTAACAGTAGTAGGTGCAGGCGCAGTAGGAGCCACATGTGCCGACAATATTGCCCGCAAGCAACTTTGCGATGAATTGGTGATTGTAGACATTAAAGAAGGCATGGCCGAAGGAAAGGCGATGGATTTGATGCAAACAGCACAACTTGAAGGATTTGATACCAAAATCATCGGAAGTACCAACGATTATACCAAAACCGCCGGTACTGATGTGGTAGTGATTACTTCAGGCATTCCACGTAAACCAGGCATGACCCGTGAAGAATTAATTGGTATCAATGCAGGTATTGTAAAATCGGTGAGTCAAAATATTTTACAACATAGTCCGGATGCAATCATCATCGTGATTTCAAATCCGATGGATACCATGACCCACCTTGCTTTACAAAGTACGGGTATTTCTAAGCATAAAGTGATTGGTATGGGAGGCATACTCGATAGTGCTCGTTTTAGATACAACTTAAGCAAAGCCCTTAATTGTTCACCCAATGACATACAAGCCACGGTAGTAGGTGGACATGGCGATACCACCATGATACCATTAACCCGTTTGGCTACTTATATGGGAATGCCAGTATCAAATTTTGCCAGTGAAGAAGTGCTTCAAAAAGTAGCTGCCGACACCATGGTTGGGGGCGCTACCCTTACGGGATTGCTTGGTACTAGTGCCTGGTATGCTCCGGGTGCAGCAGGCGCTATGCTGGTAGAAACCATCGTTCGTAATGAAAGACGTATGATACCTTGTTGCGTAGCCCTTGATGGTGAATATGGACAAAAAGACATTTGTTTGGGTGTACCGGTTATTGTGGGTCGTCAAGGATGGGAAAGCATTGTTGATTACAAACTCAATGAAACGGAGCAAGCAGCCTTTGCAAAATCAGCAGATGCAGTCCGCAACATGAACGAAGTATTGAGTACCCTCAATCTTTAATTTTTTTTAAACACATTATTACCATGAACAGGTTTTGGATATTCCAAAGCCTGTTTTTTTTGTGGGTTATTACTTCTTATACCAAATGTATTTAATAAGTAGTCTTAAAAATATTGGTATAATGCCCACACACATTACATTAAAGCTAATTAGTCTTCCCTCAAAAATGACAGGAATTAGGATAGACAATGGTTCTGAGTATTTTATATTGTAAAAATCGACCGAAAAGTTATTAGAATTGGTAAAAAAGTGGCAGATTTGGT
>OEIV010001063.1_pt1 | contig 13307 bp, 9 predicted proteins | sample 1539231 | NCBI WGS metagenome assembly OEIV01 (sample SAMN03794762, study PRJEB22550) | activated sludge metagenome | feature: wastewater treatment plant; material: activated sludge; isolation source: Wastewater treatment plant of a petroleum refinery complex | place: Argentina: Buenos Aires ...
CAACGCGGCCCGCACGCGGCGATAGTAGGCCACCAGATGCCGCCGCGCCGCGTTCACGTCGCTGCCCTCCAGCGGGGCGAAGGCGATGGCCGCCCGGCTGGCGCTGATTGTGGCTAGCAGCGCGCCGGCGGGCGCGAGGTTGAACTGCTCGCGGTGGGCGGCCACCAGCACGCGGGCCATGCGTAGCCAGCGGCGGGCCGGGTAGGGGGGGCCCGGCCCGAGCTCCACGGGGGGGGCGGGGTGGGGGGGGGAGCGGGTGTAGTAGGCGCGCCAGGACTCAGTCTCCAGGTGGGCGACGCGGTCGGGGTCGAAGCGGATAGGACGGATCATGATATCACCTCGTTGGGCAGCGTGGCGGGCCGGGTGTCGGGGCCGAGCTGGGCGAGCTTGCGCCACAACACCGCGCCCAGGGTCAACGTCTCCAGCGTGCTGGTCAGGGCGAAGGCGGCCGGGATGGCCACGACGCCCAGCGGACGCAGCAGGACGGCGATGAGGACGATGCGGCCGATGAGCTGGCCGGAGTTGGTCAGCAGCGGCGTGCGCGTGTCGCGCAGGGCGATGAGGCCGCGCGTGATGACTTCGGTGGCGATGTAGGCGGGCAGGGCGACGGCGTAGACGACCAGCACGCGGTAGGTCAGGTCGCCGGCGGCGGCGTCGAACGCGCCGCGCTCGAACAAAACGCGAATGACCAGCCGCCCCAGCAACAGCAGCCCGGCCACCGCGCCCAGAGCCAGAGTCACGGCCGCCGCCAGCGAAATTGCCTGCGTCCGGCGCAGTTGCCGCCACTCGCCCGCCTCGGCGTGGGCGGTCAGGCGCGGGAAGGCCGCCTGGCCGACGGCCTGACCCAGCAAGGCGATGGGCAGGCCGACCAGCAGGAAGGCGTTGTAGAGCGCGGCCAGACCGGCGGCCTGTGGGGCGCGGGTGGCGAAGGAGGTATCGACGATGAAGCCGGAGTAGTTGACGCCGACGGACAGGCCGTTGGGGATGAGCAGGCGGACGACTTCGCGCAGGCGGGCGTCGCGCGGGTTGAAGGCCAGCGAGATGCGCCCGCCGCGCTCGCGCAGACCGGGCGAGAGGATGAGCACTTGCAGCAGCGCCCCGCCGATGACGCCCAGCGTCGGGCCGAGGATGCCCAGGCCGGGGATGAGGCCGCTGGCGATGATGCCGGCGATGAGGGCGACGTTGTGGCTGACGACGGAGAGGGCGGTCGGCAGGAAGCGGTTGCGGCTGTTGAGCACGGCCGTGGCCACGCTGCCCACAGCCAGCACCAGTGGCTGGGCGAGCATGATCCGCGTCAGGGTGACAGTCAGGCGGCTGGTGGCGGCGTCGAAGCCGGGGGCCAGCAGGTTCTCGACGAAGAAGGGCGTAAACAGGCCGACGATGACGATGATCGCGGCCATGAAAGCCAGTAGGGCCGTCAGCACCAGCCCGACCAGTCGCCAGGCAGCCGTCTCGCCATCCTTCTGGCGCGCGCTCAGCAGCACGGGGATCATGGCGCTGGACAGCGCGCCGCCGGCCACGAGGCTGAACAGCGTGTCGGGCAGGCGGAAGGCGGCGTAGTAGGCGTTGGCCTCGGCGCTGACGCCGAACTGGGCGTTGAACAGCACCTGGCGCACCGCTCCCAGCGCGGCCGAGGTGAAGAACGAGGCCATGAGGATGAAGCTGGCCTCGGCGATGCCGAATTCGCGGTTGAACAGGCCACGCAATCCACCGACCGGGCGGCGCGGGCGGATAACCTGCGTCCAGCGGCGGACGGCCGCCGGGGCGGTGCGGATCGGTTCCAGAACGTCGGCCGCCAGTGGGAAGCCCATCCACGCGCTCTGGGCCAGGGCGGTGATGCCGCCGAGGCGGATGCGGCGCGGGCCGGGCGGGGCAGGCGGCGAACCGGAAGCGGGCGCGGTAATCGTCACGGGCAACTCCTGTGGATGATGTTGCCCCTAGCATACCAGCCGCGCGGCGCGATCGACAGACCATCTGCTGTTCAGTCGCTGTTCAGTTTGTGGGAGGAAGAGCTCACGCAAAGGATGCCAAGGGTGCAAAGGACGCAAAGAAGCGTTTGATTTGCGCTCTTTGCTTCCTTGGCGTCCTTTGCGTGAGGTCTTCCTCCCACACTGCTGACGTAGTGATGACAGAGAGGCATTGACATTTCGGCGCAGATGACGACAATTCCTCTCTGAGACGGCTAAAGCAAGGGGGCGCCGAGGACAAGGCGATGGCCGGTTTTTCGCTGCAACAGCGGTTGGAACAGGCCCGGCGACGGCAGTTTGTCGGCCGCGTCAGTGAGCGCGACCGGTTGCGCGCTGCCCTGAGCGAACCGGACCTGCCCTTCTCGGTCCTCCACATCTTCGGGCCGGGCGGCATCGGCAAGACCACTCTCCTGCGCGAGTACGGCTACATTGCCCATGAGTTAGGCATCCAGAGCGTCCGGCTCGACGGCCGCCACATCGAAGCCGCGCCCGACTTCTTTCTTGCCGCGCTGGGTCAGGCGCTCGCGCTTCCGCCGGACGCCGATGTCGTGGGCCATCTGGCCGACCGGGGCGAGCGCCTGCTGCTGCTGGTGGATACCTACGAGTTGTTGACGCCCATCGACGGCTGGCTGCGCGAGCAGTTCCTGCCGGCGCTGCCCGCCACCGTCCTCGTCGTCTTGGCCGGCCGCCAGCCGCCGGCCGCGCCGTGGCGCACCGACGCCGGCTGGCAGACGATGATGCGCATCCTGCCGCTGCGCAACCTGACCCCGGCCGACAGCCGCGTCTTCCTGGAGGGGCGTGGCGTGCCCGCGGCGCAGATCGACCGGGTGCTCGACTTCACCCATGGCCACGCCCTGGCCCTGTCGCTGGTGGCCGACTTCTTCGACCAGCGGCCGGAAGCCGCCTTCCAGCCCGAGGCCGCACCCGACATCGTCAAGACGCTGCTGGAGGAGTTCGTGCAGGGCGTGCCCAGCTCGGCCCACCGCGCGGCGCTGGAGGCGTGCGCTTTGGTGCGGCTGATGACCGAGTCGCTGCTGGCGACGATGCTGAAGCAACAGGACGCCCACGATCTGTTCGAGTGGTTGCGCGGCCTGTCGTTCATCGAGGCCGACCGGCGCGGCATCTTCCCCCACGATCTGGCCCGCGAGGCGCTGACGGCCGACCTGAAGTGGCGCGACCCCGACGGCTACGCCGAGTTGCACGCCCGCGCCCGCGGCTACTACATGCAGCGCGTGCAGCACGGGGCCGGGCCGGAGCAGCGCCGTTTGCTGGCTGACTACATCTATCTCCACCGCGACAACCCGTCGGTGCGGCCGTTCTTCCTGTGGCAGGAGTCGGGCACGGTCTTCACCGACGGCCTGCGCCCCGACGACGTGGAGGAGCTGCCGGAGATGGTGGCCCGGCACGAGGGGGCGGAATCGGCTGCCCTGGCGGCACACTGGCTGGCCCGCCAGCCGGAGGGGTTCCGCGTGCTGCGCGAGGCGGGCGGCGCGCCGGTTGGCTTCCTCACCTTTGTGCGGCTGGAGGCGACCACGCCGGCCGACCGCGAAACCGACCCGGCGCTCAGCGCCGTCTGGCCCCTGCTGGCCGGCAACCCGCCGCGCGGCGGCGAGACGGCGTCGTACTTCCGCTTCTGGATGGCCCGCGAGACGTATCAGAGCGTGTCGCCGGAGCACACGCGCCTGGTGCTGAATATGATGCAGCACTACCTGGTCACGCCGGGGCTGGCGCTGTCGTTTGTTGTTCTGGCCGATCCGGAGTTCTGGCGGCCGGCGTTCGAGTATGCCGACATGACGCGCTTTACGGCGGCCGACTTCACTGTCGGCGGTCGGCGCTACGGCGTCTACGGCCACGACTGGCGCACCACGCCGCCATCGGCCTGGCTGGCGTTGATGGCCGAGCGCGAGTTGAACATGGGCGCGCCGCCCAGCCGCCCGGCGGCCGAGCCGCTCATTGTCCTCAGCGACGCGAGTTTCGCCACCGCCGTCCGCGATGCGCTGCGCGACTTCACCGACACGGCGGCGCTGACGGCCAGTCCCCTGCTTCGTTCGCGGCTGGTGCTGGGGCAAACGGGCAGCGACGCGGCCACGACGGCGCGCGTGACCGCGCTGCGCAAACTGCTGCGCGAGACGGCCGAAGGGCTGCAAGAGTCGCCCCGGTTGGTCAAGTTCTACCGCGCCCTCTATCACACCTACCTCCAACCGGCGGCGACGCAGGAGCAGGCGGCCGAGGTACTCGACCTGCCCTTCAGCACCTACCGCCGCCACCTGCGGTCCGGCATCGAGGAGTTGACCGGCCGCCTCTGGCTGCGCGAGATCGGTAATTTGGAAGCGTAGGTCAGTATCCGGTGTCCAGTATTCAGTAAGCAGTATCCAGTAGGTGCAGTAAGGAAATCTGACGACTGAACACTGACCACTGAACACTGGATACTGGACACTGCTTACTGATAGGCATTCGCCGGGCGGGCGGTCAGCAGGTAGTACGCCTGGCCCAGGACGAAAAGCACCTGGACGCCCACAGCCGCTGGCAGCAGCCACGGTGACGGCAGCGGGATGCCGACGATGAAGACCTCATAGAGGATCGACAGCCCGGCCAACAGGTGGGTAATGATGCTGATAGTCAATGCCTCGCGCGCGCGTGATGGCCGCCGCGAGGCGACCCAGATGGTCAGCGACAGCCCGATGAGGGCCGAGCCGAGCACCAGGGCGTAGACCCGTGTCTCCGGCGCGGGCGGCGGCCAACCCAGGGCGGTCAGCACGCCGGTCAGGTTCAGTTGCAGCAGCAATCCGGCCAGCAAGTTGAAGACGGCATCGGCGCGCATGATCCAACGAATGGTGTTCTCACTCACGGTGTACCTCCTGATCAGATAAGACGAAGTTTCGCTCTGACAGGGATGATACGCGCCGCCGCTGGTCATTGGACATACCAAAAAGCGCTCATTGGCTGTTCAAAGAATGGAACATGGATGACGCGGATGGACGCGGATAAGAAGGGAATCTCTTCTTATCCGTGTCCATCCGCGCCATCCGTGAAATCCGTGTTCTATTCGGCCCAGTTACTTCTTGTAGCCGAAGAGGCGGAACCACTCATCCAGGTCGTCGTCCTCGTCCTTCTTCGGCTTCTTCTGCGTAGGGGTGGCAGGAGATGGGGCAGCGGGGCGGGCTGGCCGGGCGGGCTTTGTCTCCGGTTCCGGGCCGAACACCTCCAGCCACTCGCTGACCTCATTGGGGCTGATAGAGGGATTGTCACGCGGGTCGGCCGCCGGGCGCGCCGCGCCGGGGAAGGTGCGCTCATTAACCATGGCCGCGGCGAACGCTTCCGAGCGCTGGGTGGGCACGCGGCGGCGCTGGGCGGCGCGCAGGATGGCCCCGTCGCTACTGACAACGGTGTGTTGCGCCGGGTCTTCGATGCCTTCGATGCGACGGATGATCAGGCTGTCAGCCGAGCGGTTGTCGGGGGCGAAGATGGCCCGCACGCCGCCGCCGGACAGGTGTTTGGCTTCGCCGCCGGGCAACCCCTTGTCAAAGATGACCGTCACCTTGCGCCGTGTGTCGGCCGCCGCCCAGCGCTTCAGCAGTTGCAGCAGCTTCACCTCGTCGTCCGGGTCGGCCAGCGACAGACCGGGCACGCGGGCGATCAGGTTGTGGCCGTCAATCAGGTAGTGCATAACGATTCAAGAGGGACGGAACCACAGATTAAGAATAATGATCCGCAGATTGGGCAGATTTAGCAGATTGAAAGAGACAAGAAACCAAATCTCTACTCCTGAAAATCTGCCCAATCTGCGGATGATACCTCTCCAATCTGTGAAATCTGTGGTTCCAACTTCTTACCCTGTAATCTCCAGCTTGGCGAAGGTGGCGGCCAGGCGTTTGATGCCGATACCGGGGAAGGCGACCGTCACCTCCTCATCGTCGCCGCTCAGCTTGCTCTCGATGACCGTCCCGTCGCCGAACTTGGCGTGGCGCACCTTCTGGCCGGTCTTGTAGCGGGTCGTGGCCGGCGGCTCGCGGCGCGGCGCGGCGGCGGCGTTGGGCGTTGGCAAGCGGCGCTCGTCGCTCTCCTGGAATGGTGAGCCGGTCGGCGCGCGGCGCTCCCGGGTCGACCAGCGGTCATCGACTGACGAACGGCTGGGCGGTCGGCTGCCGGCGCTCGGCCGGCGGGCGTCGGATGGCCGCGTGTCGCTCCACGTGCTGGCCCGATCGACGCTCTGCCGCCGCCGCTGCCCGGCCCCGCCGCCGTCGAGCAGCGTCTCCGGAATGTCGTTGAGGAAGCGCGACGGCACGGATACGGAGCTGTCGCCCCAGGTCGTGCGACGGAACGCGTGCGACAGGTAGAGGTGGTCCTTGGCCCGCGTCAGGCCGACGTAGAACAGGCGGCGCTCCTCCGCCAACTCATCTTCGCTGTCCAGCGAACGGCTATGGGGCAGCAGCCCCTCTTCCAGGCCGGTGATGAACACCACCGGGAACTCCAGTCCCTTGGCGGCGTGGAGCGTCAGTAGCGTGGTGGCCTGGGCGGCGTTGTCGAGGTTGTCGGTCTCGGCCACCAGCGCCACCTGTTGCAGGAAGTCGGCCAGGGTTAACCCCTCGTCGATGCCGGCTACACCACGCAACTCCATAACGTTCTCCCAGCGATCGACGCCCTCGTCGGTGCCGTCGTCGAGGTAGACCTGATAGCGCACGTCGCGCAGAATAGCGTCGAGCAGGTCGCCGACGCCGGCGCGCTCGCTCAGGGCGATCCAGTTGGCCAGTTGGCCGCCGAAGGTGTAGAGGGCGTTGTAGGCCCGGCCGGTGAACGGGTGCTGCGCGTCGGCGTCGGTTGCCAGCCGCACCAGCGCCTCGGCCGGTTGTAGCCCCTGCCCGGCGGCCCAGAGGTAGAACTGCTGCTGGGTCGTCTGGCCGATGCCGCGCGTGGGCACGTTCAGGATGCGGCCGAGGCTGACAGCGTCGCGTGGGTTGTGGACGACGCGCAGATAGGCGATGGCGTCCTTGATCTCGCGCCGCTGGTAGAACTGCGTCGCCCCGACGAGGCGATAGGGTAGCCCGGCGGTGACGAACGCCTCTTCCAGCGCGCGCGACTGGGCGTTGGTGCGATACATGACGGCGCACTCGTTGCCGTTGCGCCCTTGGAGCATCAGGTCTTCGATGGTGCTGACGATCGTGGCCGCTTCTTCGCTCTCGTTGTACGCCTCGCGCACCATGATCTTGGCCCCGCCGTGGCGCTCGGTGAACAGCTTCTTGGGCGTGTGGTCGGCGTTGCGGCGGATGACGCCCATGGCCGCGTCGAGGATGACCTGCGTCGACCGGTAGTTCTGCTCCAGCATGATCGTCCGCGCGGCGGGGTAGTCGCGGTAGAAGTTCTGCACGTTGCGGTAGTCCGCGCCGCGCCACTTGTAGATCGACTGGTCGCTATCGCCGACGGCGAAGAGGCTGTTATTCTCGCCGGCCAACTGGCGCAACAGGCGGTACTGAGTGGCGTTGGTGTCCTGGAACTCGTCGACGAGAATGTGCTCGTACCGTTGCTGATACCTGGCCAGTACGTCGGGCCGCTCGTCGAACAGCAGCACGGCCTGCATCAGCAAGTCGTCGAAGTCCATGGCGTTGTTGGTTTGCAGCGCCAGTTGGTAGTACTCGTAGACGCGGCGGGTCACTTCGCCAATGTAATTGGTCGCCTGGTAGGTATCGGGGGTGATCAGGTCGTTCTTGGCGCTGCTGATGCCGTGGAGCATCTTGGCCGGGGGGAACTTCTTGTCGTCGAGGCGCAGCTCGGCCAGCGCCCCCTTGACCACCTGGAGTTGGTCGGCGGTGTCGAAGATGACGAAGTCGCGCTGATAGTGGGTCAGGTTGTCCACTTCGCGGCGCAGCAGGCGGGCGCAGATGGCGTGGAACGTGCCCATATTGAGGCCCTGCGGGCGGCCGTCGAGCAACTGCTCGATGCGGTGTTCCATCTCGCGCGCCGCCTTGTTGGTGAAGGTCACGGCCATGATGTGCCACGGGGAGACGCGCATCTCCTGGATAAGAAAAGCGATGCGGTGGGTCAGAACGCGCGTCTTGCCGCTGCCGGGGCCGGCGACGACCAGCAGCGGGCCGGGCGGCGCGCTGACGGCGTCGCGCTGGGCGGGGTTGAGTCTTGCCAACAAATCCATGCCCCCATTCTAATCCTTCCGGCAGACTCTTCCCACTTTCGAGCACGGATCGTTTATACTCGTGTAAACGTCAATGGCCACTCGCCATTTGTTACAACCTTATGACTTCTCAAATCTTTCTGGAAATCGCCATCCTCTCCCTGTTGTTCTTGCTCAATGGTGTTTTCGCCATGGCTGAGCTTGCGGTCATTTCGTCGCGGCGCGAGCGGCTGCAAATCCTGGCCGACAGCGGCAATGCCGGCGCGCGCGTGGCCATTGACCTGGCCCAGGAGCCGTCGAACCTGCTGTCCACAGTGCAAGTCGGCATCACCCTCATCGGTATTTTGGCCGGCGCATTCGGTGGGGCGACGCTGACCGCGGAGTTGGCGCGGCTGCTCGAGCCGCTGCCGACCGTCGGCCGCTACGCTCAAGGCATCTCCCTGATCATCGTCGTGGCCGCCATCACTTTCGGCAGCGTTGTCCTGGGCGAGCTGGTGCCCAAGCAGTTGGCCCTACGCAATCCGGAGCGCATTGCCGCCACGCTGGCCCGGCCGATGAATACCCTGTCGCGGCTGGCCCGACCGGTCGTACGCCTGCTGAGCCTGGCGACAGCCGGCATCTTGCGGCTGCTGGGCGTGCGCGATGACGGTGCGGCCGCCACCGTGTCTGAGGAGGAGATTCGGATGCTGTTGGAGCAGGGCGCGGCATCGGGCGTTATTGAGCCTGCTGAGCGCGACATGGTAGACGGCATCTTCCGCTTCGGCGATCGACAGTTGCGTTCGCTGATGACGCCGCGCACAGAAGTCGTCTGGCTCGACGTGAACGCCGACGAGGCCACCATCCGCGAGACGGTGCTGCGTACGGGCCACTCTCGCTTCCCGCTGTGCGAGGGGGCCATCGACCGGGTTATCGGCGTTGTACTGGCGCGCGATCTGCTGGCCGAGACCTGGTCAGACCGCCCCATTGATCTGCGGGCCATGGCCAAGCCGCCGCTCTTCCTGCCCGATACGATGCTAGCGCCGCGCGCGCTGGAGCGCTTCAAACAGACGGGCATCCACACCGCGCTGCTGGTCGATGAGTTCGGCGGCATCGACGGCCTGGTGACGATTATTGACATGATGGAGGCCATTGTCGGCGATATGCCGTCGCCGAGCGATATTGCCGAGCCGCCGGTGGTGCAGCGCGAGGATGGTTCGTGGCTGGTCGACGGGCTGTTGGATGTAGAAGACCTGAAGACGCTCTTGGGGACGACCCAGATGCCCGACGAGCCGGACTATCAAACGCTGGGTGGTTTCGTGGTGACGCAACTCGGTCGCCTGCCGCGCGTCGGCGACATCGTTGTCTGGGGCGGATTTCGCTTCGAAGTGGTGGACATGGACGGCAACCGGGTGGATAAGGTATTGATTCAATTGGCCTAGACCTCTGAGGTCTGCGGCAGACCTCAGAGGTCTGCGGCGTTTGACACTTCGCGCCGACTCTGCTAGAATCTCCAACCGTTGGCCCCATTCGTCTAGCGGCCCAGGACGTGGCCCTCTCAAGGCCAAAACAGCGGTTCGAGTCCGCTATGGGGCATCCCGGTGCGACGCACTTTAGAAAGTGCGCCGCACCTTTTTATTGGCCCGCCCTGGTGCGTCGCACCTTCTCCCGGACAATGTCCCAAGAACGTGCGACGCACCCCGGAAGGTGCATCGCACGAAGCCCGCTGCTAGAATAGCCCCATGGGGAACGAGCAGAGCCACATCGACCAGTTGCGCTACCGCCGCATTCTGCGCTTCTTCGCGGGGGTCATCGCCAATATCATCTGGTGGGACCTGATGATGGGCCGCGTGCCTATGGCTCGGCAGCGGGTAGTCAGCAGCCGACCACAGCGGTTGCGCCACATCGCCCGCGAGTTCCGCGGCCTGGCCATCGAGATGGGCGGGGTGATGATCAAGCTGGGGCAGTTCCTCAGCTCGCGCGTCGACGTGCTGCCCATCGAGGTCACCCAGGAGTTGCAGGGGTTGCAGGATGAGGTTCCCCCGGCCGACAGCGAGCAAGTCTTCGCCCTGCTGCGCGAGCAACTGGGCGACCTGAACCGGCGCTTCGTCAATATCGAGCGGCAGCCGCTGGCCGCGGCGTCGCTGGGGCAGGTCTATCGCGCGCGGCTGCGGCCGGCGGGCGCGGCCGAGGTGGCGCGGGTGGTGGTCAAGGTGCAACGGCCGGGCATCGAAGAGCTGGTGCGCACCGACCTGGCCGCGTTGCGCGTCGTCGCCCGCTGGACAATGCGCTACAAGCCCATCCGCAAGCGGGCCAATGTGCCGGCACTGCTGGAGGAGTTCGCCCGCACGCTGTGGCAGGAGCTGGACTACCGCGCCGAGGCCGACAACGCCGAGCAGTTCGCCGAGATCCACGCCGACAACCCGCGCATCCAGATTCCACGTGTCTACCGCGAACACTCCACCGCGCGCGTCGTCGTTCTGGAAGACGTCGAGGCGCTGAAGATCGGCGACACGGCGGCGCTGGCCGCGGCGGGTATCGACACCAAAGACGTGGCCGAATTACTGCTGGAAGCGTACTTCAAGCAGATCTTCGTGGCCGAGTTCTTCCACGCCGACCCGCACCCCGGCAACCTGTTTGTCCGGCCCCGCCCGGCGGCCGAGGCCGCCGGCGATGCGCCGCCCGACTTCCAACTCGTCTTCGTCGACTTCGGCATGGCCGTGCGCCTGCCCAAGGCGATGGGCGAGAATTTGCGCAAGGTGCTCATCGGCGTCACCCAGCGCGACTCGCGCCAACTGGTGGAGGCCTACCGCGACCTCGGGTTCTTCCTGCCGGGGGCCGACGTGGAGCGCATCACCGAGGCCCACGAGGCGATCCTCGACCAGATCTATGGCCGCAACCTGCTCGACCTGACCCAACCCGACCCGCGCGAAATCGAGGCCATCGGCCGCGAGTTCCGCGACCTGCTGTTCGACTTCCCATTTCAGATTCCCCAGGACTTCATCTACCTCGGCCGGGCGCTGGGAATGATCTCCGGGCTGGTCTCGACGCTCGATCCGCATATCAACCCGTGGCGGCAGATCGAGCGTTACGGCCAGCAGTTGCTGCGCGGGCAGAGCTTCCAGCAGTTGCGCGACACGGGGCTGGCCGGCGTGGTGGAGTTGCTGCGGCCGTTCCTGGATACGCCCGCGCGCATTCAACGCCTGCTGGAAGAGGCAGAGAAGGGGCGGCTGCGGGTGCAGCTGAAGAGCGACCGCGACGCCGTGCGCCAGCAGGAGCGGCTGGAGAAGCGCGTCGGTCAACTGGCGTGGAGCATCATCAGCGGGGCGGGCATTCTGTCGGCGACACTGATCTACCTAGAACGGCGGCGGGAGAAGCGGCAGGGGAAGTAGAGTTTTCGCATAGGCGAGGGTGCCTGGCCGCCCAGGCTGCTCGTCGCCCGCGTCCGCCCCGGGCTGAAGCCACGGGGCTATTCAACGGCGGCCCCTTAAGGGGCCTTAAGAGCGATAGTCGTGCGCCACGTTCTTAAGCCGGCCTTGGCCGGCGCTGTTGAGCAGCCCGGTCGCTTTAGCGCCGGGCGGACGAGGCCGAATGGAACGCCCCCGCCGCTCGTCGGCGCTGCCCGCCCCGGGCTGAAGCCACGGGGCTTGTCGACGGCGGCCCCTCAAGGGGCCTTAAGAGCGATGGTCGTGCGTCACGTTCTTAAGCCGGCCTTGGCCGGCGCTGTTGGATAGCCCGGTCGCTTTAGCGCCGGGCGGGCGAGGTGAAATGGATCGCCCGTGGTCAAATGGCTGGCCCAATTAGCTGGTCGTCGCGCCGTCCCCTTCGTCACTTGGCGGGTCGGCCGCCGCCTCTTTGGCCCGCCGCTGCTCCTCAATTAGCGCCTCATATTCCTCGCGCGTGATGTAGCGCCCGCCGGTGATTTCGTGGGCCACCATCTCGTAGCTGGCGTTCAGGGTAACGACCGTCGGCATCGGCCGGAAGCAGCGGTTGTCGACGATGGTTTTGTGCCAGGTGAAGCCGTTGCCCTCGTTGAGCAGGTCGTGTTGCTTGTCGGCCCGCAGCCGGACGGGCGCGCCGCAGCGGTCGCATTGGACGTAGAAGTAGACGCCCTGCGGGTCAGCGTTGGCCGCCGATGGGGATGACTTCGATTCAGCGCGGTCGGAGCCGCCGAGGAGTTTTTTCAGGAAGCCCATGTTCTGCTCCGTTGGAAGAGGGGCGGGAAGGCATCCCGCCCTACAAGGAGGCCACGGTCAGGGCCAGCACCTGACGAATGTCGGGCCGGTCGAAGGCGGCGTAGAGCGGGTAGAACGCTTGCGTCAGGCGGGCCAGATCGGCTTGCTGGTAGTCGCCGTAGATGGCTACCTCCTCCGGACAGCAATCCAGCGCGATCAGCCGCGCCGTGGCGACGCTGGCGTCGTTGAGCAAGCCTAGATGATCCTGCACCAGGCGCGTCATCTCGATAATCGGGCCGCTCGTGTCGCCTAGCAAGTCCTCGAAAAAGGTCAGGGTGTAGCGCAACTCCTTAAACTGGATGCGCAACTGGTGGAATTGGGCCGGCGTGGCCATGGGCAGGATGTCGCCGAAGGCGCGCACCGCGCCGAGGCGCTGGAAGACGAGCGTCGGCAGGGCGTGGCGCACCAGCAGTGGCGCTACCTTGCCGTTGCCGGCGAGTAGCCCGGCGCCGTCCGTCTCGGTGAAGCGGCGATAGCGCTGCAACTGCTTGTGGACTTTCGGTCGCTCCAGATAGCGCCGCAACCGCTTATCGGCCTTGGCCTGGCGGTCTTCGACGTGTTGGGCCAGCCCCAACAACGGTAGCTCGGCCGTCTCGTTGTAGGCAGCCAGCTTCTGGCGGAAGACGGCCAGGTCGCGGCAGGGGGCCAGGCGGCGCATCAACCGGCGCAGTGTGCGGCGGTGCGGCTCCAGCGCTTCGGGCACGAACGTCGGCGCGAAGAGCTTGAAGAGCGTGAACGTGCGGCGGATGGCCTTGCGCGTTTCGTGGACGGCCGGCGCGTCAGCGTTTTGCTGCAACGCCGGCAAATGTTCGTAGACGATAGCCAACTGCTCGGCCATCATCAGGCGCGCCGCTTTGGCGATAGGCAGGTCGGCGGTGATGGGCGTGTGGATCATGGCTTCACTATTCTAGCAACACTACCCACTGTGGCTACTCTATGAAGTCTCACGCAAAGACGCAAAGTACGCCAAGCTAAGAATTCTTAGCTTGGCGTACTTTGCGTCTT
>OEIV010001064.1_pt1 | contig 13288 bp, 11 predicted proteins | sample 1539231 | NCBI WGS metagenome assembly OEIV01 (sample SAMN03794762, study PRJEB22550) | activated sludge metagenome | feature: wastewater treatment plant; material: activated sludge; isolation source: Wastewater treatment plant of a petroleum refinery complex | place: Argentina: Buenos Aires ...
GCCCCGAACGCGACGCGCGGGCGGGCGATCGCCGCCGCCTCGAACACGATGTCGCAGTCGATCTGGAAGCCGTCATGCGGCAGCAGGCGGGCGACCTTGTCGCCGTCCACCACCTCGACCGGGCGCAGCACGCGGACATAGTGGCGCGTCGCCGCCTGCGATTGCAGGCCGGCGGCCTCGATCAGCGCCACGAAGGCGGCCGAACTGCCGTCCATGATCGGAATCTCGATGCCGTCGATCTCGACCAGCACGTTGTCGACGCCGGCGGCGGCCAGCGCCGCCATCAGGTGCTCGACCGTGCGCACCTCGACGCCCGCCGCGTTGCGCAGCGTCGTGCCGTAGGCGGCCGAGGCGACGAGCGCGAAATGGGCGGGGACCAGCGCGTCGGCGTCATCCACATCGACGCGGCGGAACACGACGCCATGGCCGGCCGGCGCCGGACGCAGGGTCAGTTCGGCATCGACGCCCGAATGCAGGCCGATGCCCTTGCAGGACACGCTCTGCTTGATGGTGGTCTGGTGAGCCTTCACGCCGAACTCCCGGTCGAACGCGCACGAGGGAACCGCCGCATTCAGGACAGAGTAAATAGGACTTTGTTTGCGCTGCAGCGAATGAACGAATGTTTCAGACTGTTTCAGTCTCTAAGTCGTTGTTTCTAAATGAATATTACCTGAACGACCGCCACCGCCCGGAAAAAGAAAACCCGCCCCGGAGCGCTCCGGGGCGGGTTTATGGTGAACGGCCTACGAGTTCGCCTGACGGCGCAGGAAGGCCGGGATCTCCAGCGGGTCCTCGGCCGGGCTGCTGGCGAACAGCGACGGCGTCTCGGGCGCCTTGACCGTCCGGGCGCTGGCGCGCGGCTGGCCGGCATCGGCGAAGCGCGGCTCGATCGGACGCGGCGTCGCAGGCGCCGCATCGGGATCGGGCTGGTAGCGGTTCTGCGGCGCCGCATCGGCCCGCTTGGCCTTGCTGCGCGTGAAGAGACCGCCGAGCGTGCCCATCAGGCCGGTGCTCGCCGGTTCGGAGGGCGGGGCGGGACGGCCGATCGGCGGTACGCCGGCGCCGCCGCGCAGCCCGCCCGACTCTGCCGTGATGGCGAAGTCGTCGAACGACACGGTGGGGCGCGGCGCGGCCGGCTGGGCCGGCGTCTGGCGCTGGCGGCTGATCGCCGCTTCGGCCTCCGCCACCCGGGCGCGCGCTTCGGCGAGAGCGCGTTCCTGGCTGGCGAGGTCGGCTTTGAGCTTCTCCTCGGCCGCGCTTTGCATGGCGTGCACCGCGTTCGGCTGGGGCGCCGGGGCCGGCGCCGGTTCGGGCAGCGTCATTTGCGCCGCCGGCGCGCCGGTGGCGACGGGCGAGTGCGCGGCGACCGGCGCGGCCGGCTGCGGCGCCTGGCGGACCGGCGTGAAGCCGCGGCCGATCGCCGAGGCCGCGGGCTGGGCGGCGGGCTTGGGCTGGGCGCGCTCCATCGCGTCGATGCCGGTCGCCACGACCGACACGCGGATGCGGCCTTCCAGCTTCGCGTCGAAGGTCGAGCCGACCTTGATGTTGGCTTCCGGATCGACTTCCGAACGGATGCGGTTGGCGGCTTCGTCGGCCTCGAACAGAGTCAGGTCGGGACCGCCAGTGATGTGGATGAGAACGCCCTTGGCGCCCTTCATCGAGACATCGTCGAGCAGCGGGTTCGAGATCGCCGCCTCGGCGGCATCGAGCGCGCGCTTCGGCCCTTCGGCCTCGCCCGTGCCCATCATCGCCTTGCCCATCTCCATCATCACGGTGCGGACGTCGGCGAAGTCGAGGTTCATCAGGCCGGGGACGATCATCAGATCGGTGATCCCGCGCACGCCCGAGTGCAGCACCTCGTCGGCCATCGCGAAGGACTGCGCCAGCGTCGTCTTCTCGTTGGCGACGCGGAACAGGTTCTGGTTCGGGATGACGATCAGCGTATCGACGATTTCCTGCATCTTGGAGACGCCGGCTTCCGCCTGGCGCATGCGCTTGTCGCCTTCGAAGTGGAACGGCTTGGTCACCACGCCGACCGTCAGGATGCCCATCTCGCGGGCGATCCGGGCGATGACCGGCGCGGCGCCGGTGCCGGTACCGCCGCCCATGCCGGCGGTGATGAAGGCCATGTGGCTTCCGGCCAGGATCTCCTCGATCTCGGCGCCGCTGGCTTCCGCCGCCTGCGCCCCGATCTCGGGCTTGGATCCGGCCCCGAGGCCGAGCGTCACATTGGCCCCCAGCTGGACCTTGCGCGGCGCAAGGTTCTGCGCCAGCGCCTGGCTGTCGGTGTTCGCGACCACGAACTCGACGCCCTGAAGCTCGGACGCGAGCATGTTGTTGACGGCGTTTCCGCCGGCCCCGCCGACGCCGAAGACCACGATGCGGGGCTTCAGCTCGGGCGATTCCGGGGCATGGAATTTAATCGACATGGATTGCCTCCGTTTGAGTCACTTCGCCTGATCCCCGCCATTGATCTTGGCATCCGCCGGCGTGGTCGCCGGTCGAATTGGTGTGGTCGTACGCCTGATGGCGCCTGCCGCATTTCATAGAAACGTCTCCTTGATCCAGGCGCCGAAGCGCCCGAAGGACTGCGCCCGGACGGGCGCGGTGATGATCGATTGCTGCTCGCGCGGCCCGCCGGCCTGGGCGAGCGCGATGAGGCCGGCCGCCGCCGAGAAGGCCGGGCCCGACACCGACGGCGGCAGGGCGTCGAGCCGCATCGGCCGGCCGATCCGCACCCGCTTGGCGAGCGCCCGGCTGGCGAATTCCTGCAGGCCCATCAGTTCCGATGCGCCGCCGGTCAGCACGACGACATTGCCGCCGATCTTGTCGGCGCCGGCGGCCTTCAGACGTTCGGCGACCAGTTCGATGGTCTCCTCGACCCGCGGCTGGATGATCGAGATCAGTTCCTCGCGCGGCACGCGGTTGCCGTCGACGTCGCGCTCCTCGCCGATCTGGGCGACGCGGATCATCTCGCCATGGGCGCCCGGCACCGGCAGCGCATTGCCGTGCAGCGTCTTCAGCCGCTCGGCCTCGCGGAACGGCGTCGACAGGCCGCGCACGATATCGTTCGTAATGTGGCGTCCTCCCACGGGAATCACGTCGCAGAACACCAATTTGCCTTCCGAGAAGGCGGCGATGGAAGTGGTTCCGCCGCCCATGTCGACGATTGTCGCGCCGTATTCGAGTTCCTCGTCGTGCAGGCAGCCGAGGCCGGCCGCATAGGCCGCGACGGCGCGCCCGGCGACCTCGAGATGGCACTTCTCGACGCAGACCTCCAGATTGTGCAGCGGCGCGATCGCCGCCGAGACCATGTGGACCGACACGCCGAGCCGGTCGCCGAACATGCCGCGCGGGTCGCGGATGCCGCTCGCCGCGTCGACCGCATAGCCCAGCGGCGCGCTGTGCACGATCTCGCGGTCCTGGCGGTTGCCCTGCTGGCGGGCCATCGAGATGACGCGGCGGATATCGGCGTCCGTGACCTCGCCCGAGCCCAGCGGCGTCTCGACCCGCACGATCTGGCTCTGAGGACGCCCGCACGAGAACGAGATGAAGACGTCCTCGATCTGGGTGTCGGCCATCTCCTCGGCGCGGGTGACGACCTGGCGGATCGAGGCTTCGACGCGGTCAAGTTCGGCGATCTGGCCCTGGCGTATGCCCGCCGATTCGCCGTAGCCGACGCCCAGGACCTTGGTCTTGGGCCGCGCCCCGTCGCGGCCCGGCTCGACCCGGGCGACGAAACACACCACTTTCGAGCTGCCGACGTCGAGCGAGGCGTAGACGCCCGGCTTCACCGCGGCGCCCGACTTCTTCGCCCGCTTGTCCTTGCTCATCCGGCCGATCATGTGCTCTCGCCCCTCGCGATCGATTCCGCCGCGCCCCCGCGCGGTTTGATCACCAGCCGGTCCGGCAATCTGAGATCGATCGTCTCGATGTCGCGCTCGAAGATGCGCTGTTCCTGTTCCAGGACCGTCAGGCGGTGCAGCGCGTCTTCCACGCCGTCTTCGGGCAGGCGCACCTGGATGCCGTTCTTCAGATGGAGGTCCCAGCGCCGGTCGCCGACCCTGACCGACGCCTTGGTGGCGCGCTGCACGGCCGGAAAGCGCATGAGGACGTCGATCAGTTCGCCCGCGTGCTGCGGCGCGCCGTCGCCCACCACCAGCGGCAGGCCGGCGAATTCGGCGATGTCGTTCTTGGTGATCGGCTCGCCCTTGCGGTCGATCAGCCAGGTCACGCCCTTGGTCTGCCACAGCGCATAGGGCTGCTTCTCGACCACCTGCACCTGCAGCGTCGCCGGCCACAGGCGCGAGACCTTGGCGCTGTCGATCCAGTCGAGCGCCTCGACGCGCAGGCGGATCGCCTCGGGATCGGCGTCGAGCATGTCGTCGCCGGGCTTGAGCCCGATCGCCGCCAGCAGGTCGGCGCGGCGCGTATGATAGTGGCCGGCGGCGAGGATCTCGCCGATCGGGAACCAGGCATCGGCCGCCGCGACCGCGTCCTCGTCCGCCGCATCGCCGCCGAAGCCGAGATGCCCGCCCTGGACGAGGCCGGCGCCGGCCGCGAGCAGCAGAAAGCTGGCCAGGCCGATCGCGCCCGGCGAGACCGACCCAAGGCGCGGCAGCCAGCGCAACAGCCCGCCGCCCGCGCTGCCCCGGCGCGCGCCGTGACGCCCGCCGCGCGCGTTTCTGGCGAGCGTCGGCCGCGCCGCCCCGTCCAGCGCCGCGGCGCGGCGCGGCCGGCGTACCGGCGCGTCGTCGAAATCGGGTTCGCGCCTCACCGCCCGCACGACGCGTCCTCCACCATCCAGGCGCAGAGCTTGCCGTAGGAAATGCCCTTGTAGGCGGCCTGCTCCGGCACCAGCGAGGTCGGCGTCATGCCGGGCTGGGTATTGATCTCCAGGATGATCAGCCGCCGCGTGCCGGGCACGGTGTCGTCGTAGCGGAAGTCGGTGCGCGTCACGCCGCGGCAGCCGAGCGCCGCATGCGCAAGCTCCGCATAGCGCATCGCTTCGGCCGCGACCTCGTCCGGGATCGGCGCGGGGATCGTGTGGTCCGAACCGCCTTCGGCGTATTTCGACTCGTAGTCGTAGAAGGCGTGTCCCCTTGTGGTGATCTCGGTGACCGCCAGCGCCTTGCCGTCCATGACCGCGACGGTGAGTTCGCGCCCGGGCACGAACTCCTCGACCATCACGTCGTCGCCCAGCGCCCATTGCTCCGAGCCGATCGCCCCCGGCGGACGGTTGTCGCCCTTGCGGATGATGAAGATGCCGACGCTCGATCCTTCGGCCACCGGCTTCACCACATAGGGCGGCTCCATCTGGTGGCTCTCGGAGGCGATGTGGCGCGGCACGACCAGGCTTTTCGCAACCGGAATGCCCGTCGTGCGGAACATCGCCTTGGCGCGCTCCTTGTGCATGGCGAGGGCCGAGGCGAGCACGCCGGAATGCGTGTAGGGGATCTTCAGGATCTCCAGCAGGCCCTGGACGCAGCCGTCCTCGCCCCAGCGCCCGTGCAGCGCGTTGAAGACGACGTCCGGCTTCACGCGCAAAAGAATTTCGGCCAGATCGGGCTTTGCGTCGATTTCGCTGACCCTGAAGCCCTCGGCGCGCAGGGCCGCGGCGCACCCGGCGCCCGAGACGAGGCTCACCTCGCGCTCGGCCGACCAGCCGCCCATCAACACCGCGACGTGAGGATTATCCCTCAAAATCAGACCCTTAGGGATGACGATTAGGCGTCGCCGATCCGCTTGATCTCCCATTCGAGGTCCACGCCGGTGGCCGCCTTCACCGCCGCGCGAACCTCTTCGCCCAAGGCCTCAATTTCGTTTCCCTTTGCTTCAGAAAGGTTAACGAGGAAGTTACAGTGAAGATCGGAAACCATGGCGTTTCCGCGCCTCAGGCCTCGGCATCCGGCCGCATCTATGAGTTGCCATGCCTTGCGTCCGCCACTTCCGGCGGGGTCCGGATTCTTGAACGTCGAGCCGCCGGTCCGCGTCTTGATCGGCTGGCTCGCCTCGCGCTTGGCGGTGATCTCGTCCATCGCCGCGCGGATCGCAGCGGGATCGCCCGGCCGGCCCTGGAACAACGCCTCGACGAAGATCAGATCCTCCGGCGCCTCGCTATGGCGATAGGTCATCTTGAGGTCGGCGGGCGTGAAGGATCTGAGGTTCCCCGCCCCGTCCACGGCGAGCGCCTCGACCAGCGCGTCCTTGAACTCGCCGCCATAGGCGCCCGCGTTCATGCGCAGCCCGCCGCCGATCGTCCCCGGAATGCCGCGCAGGAATTCCAGCCCCGCGATCCCGGCATCGGCCGCGACCCGCGCCGCCGCCACGTCCAGCGCCGCCGCCCCGGCGCGCAGGCGATGGCCGTCCTCCGCGCTCACCTTGCCGAACGCCGCGCCCAGACGGACGACGACGCCCCTGACGCCGCCGTCGCGGACCAGCAGGTTCGAGCCGACGCCGACCGTCATCACCGGCACGTCCGCCGGTTTTGCCTTCAGGAAGGCCTGCAGGTCGGCGACGTCGGCCGGACGGAACAGCACCTCCGCCGGCCCGCCGGCGCGGAACCACGTCAGATCGCTCATCGGCGCGTTCGCGGTATAGGCGCCGCGCACCTTGGGCAGGCGTGAGACGAGATCGCTCATGACGCCGCCAGCTGCGAGGGCAGCTTCTTCGCCCAGAAGGTGTTCGAGCCAGCCCCGAGGACGATCACATAGTCGCCCGGTTTGGCGATGCCGCGCACCAGCGCCGGCAGATCGTCCGGAGACGGAAGATAGCGCGCATCGGCATGGCCGTGGCGGCGGACGGCCTCGGCCAGCGCCGCGCCCGTCACGCCCTCGATGGGCGTCTCGCCCGCCGTGTAGATGTCCGAGACGATCGCCACGTCCGCGCCGTCCATGCAGGCGACGAAGCTGTCCCAAAGATCGCGGACCCGCGTGAAGCGGTGCGGCTGCACGACGGCGATGACGCGTCCCTCCGCCACCTGCCGCGCCGCCTCGATGGCGGCGGCGATCTTGGGCGGGTTGTGGCTGTAGTCGTCGATGACGGTGACGCCGTTCCAGACCCCCACCTTGGTGAAGCGCCGCTGCACGCCCTCGAACCCCGCGAGGCCCTTCACGGCGTCGGAATCGGCGACGCCGAGTTCGCGCGCCACGGTCATCGCAGCCAGCGCATTGGCGACGTTGTGGCGGCCCGGCATCGGCAGACGCACGCCCTTCAGAGTCGCCGCGCCGCCGGCCATGCGGGCCGAGAAGGTCACGTCGAAGACCATGCCGTCGCGGCCGGCGGCAAGATTGCGCGCCCGCACGTCAGCGCCCTCGGCGAAGCCGTAGCTGAGGATGCGCCGGTCGCGCACGGCGGCGGCGATCTCCATGGTCGCCGCGTGATCGGCGCAGGCGACGGCGAAACCGTAGAACGGCACGCCCTCGATGAAGCTGCGGAACGCCGCCTTCACGTTGTCGTAGTCCTTGAAGTGGTCGAGATGTTCGGGGTCGACATTGGTGACGACCGCGACGCGGGCGGGCAGCTTCAGGAACGTGCCGTCGCTCTCGTCGGCCTCGGCCACCATCCAGAAGGCCAGCCCGCTCTGGGCGTTCGAGCCGTAGGCGTTGATGATGCCGCCGTTGACGACGCTGGGATCGAGCCCGCCCGCTTCCAGGACCGCCGCGACCATCGTCGTCGTCGTCGTCTTGCCGTGCGTGCCGGCGACCGCCACCGCCTCCAGCGGCTTCATCAGCTCGGCCAGCATCTCGGCCCGTCGCACGATGGCGAGGCCCGCCGCCCGCGCGGCCATGAGTTCCACATTGTCGGGACGGATCGCCGACGAGACGACGACCACCCTTGCCCCTTCCACGTTCGCCGCCGCATGGCCGGCGAAGACGGCGACGCCGAGCGATCGCAGGCGGGCCAGCGTATAGCCCTCGGCCGCGTCGCTGCCCTGCACGCGATAGCCCTTGGCGGCCAGCATCTCGGCGATGCCCGACATGCCGATGCCGCCGATCCCGATGAAGTGGATCGCGCCGACCGCTTCCGGCGGCGGCATCATCGCCCCAGCGCCTCGATCGCGTCGGCCATCGCCTCGGCCGCGTCGGGCCGGCCCAGCCCCTTCGCCGCATCGGCCATCGCGGCGAGCCGCGCGGGGGCGGCGACGAGGCCCTCGATCGCGCGCGCCACGGCGTCGGCGGTGAAGGCGGGTTGGGGAATCATCGTCGCGGCCCCGGAATCGGCCAGTACGCGCGCGTTGTAGCTCTGATGGTCGTCCGTGGCGAACGGATAGGGCACCAGCAGCGACGGCCGCCCCATCACCGTCAGTTCGGCGCAGGACGAGGCGCCCGAGCGGCAGATCACCAGGTGCGCCGCCGCCATGCGTTCGGGGATGTCGGTGAAGAAGTCGGCGGTCACGGCCGCGACGCCGAGCGCCGCATAGGCCGCGCGCGCGCGCTCCAAATCCTCGCCCCGGGCCTGCTGCACGACATGCAGCCGGGCGCGCAGGGCGTCGGGCAGCAGCGCCAGCGCGGCCGGCACCACGTCGCTCATCACCCGCGCCCCCTGCGAGCCGCCGAAGACGAGCAGGTTGATCGGTCCCTCGGCCCCCGGCGGCGCATAGGGCGTCGCCTTCTCGACGATCGCCGGGCGCACCGGATTGCCGACGAGGATGGTTTTCGAGGCGGCGTTGGCCGGCAGCAGATGCGTGCCGGGAAAGGCGACGGCGATCTTCGTCACCCGTTTGGCGACGAGCCGGTTGACCCGCCCGAGCAGGGCGTTCGCTTCGTGCAGGATCGAGGGCGTGCCGGTCAGCCGCGCCGCCAGCATCGAGGGCAGCGCCGGATAGCCGCCGAAGCCGACGACGGCGAGCGGCTTCTCCCGGCGGAAGGCGGCGCGCGCCTGCATCACGCCGCGCAGGATCTCGATCGACGCGGCGGCAATCTTGATGGGATTGCGCCCGCTGAAGGTCGCCGAGCGGATCGGCAGCAGCTCGGCCCCGGGCACCTTGGCGGCGAAGGCCGCGCCGCGCGGGTCGGTCGCCAGCAGCACGCGGTGGCCGCGCGCCATCAGCGCCTGGGCCGTCGCCTGCGCCGGAAATGTGTGTCCGCCCGTTCCCCCCGCCGCGATGACGATGGGCCGGCTCACCGCAGCGCTCTCCTCCGCCGTGCGCCGGGGCGCTTGCGGGTGAGGGCGATGAGGCAGCCGACGCTGAGGGCCAGCGCCAGGATCGACGAGCCGCCATAGGAAATGAAGGGCAGCGTCATGCCCTTGGCGGGAATGAGCTGGAGGTTGACGGCCATGTTGATGACCGCCTGCAGGCCGAGCATCACCGCAAGGCCGGCGGCCGCGATCTGGGAGAACGCATCGGGGCACTGGACGCTGCGATGGAGCGCCCGCAGCACCAGAAAGCAGAAGACCGCCGCCAGCACCATGCAGGCGGCGAGGCCGAACTCCTCGCCCACCACCGCCATGATGAAGTCGGTATGGGCGTCCGGGATGCTCGCCTTCACCGTGCCCTCGCCCGGCCCGACGCCCAGGAAGCCGCCGTTCTCCAGCGCCCGCATGGCGCGGTCCACCTGGTAGGTGTCGCCGCTGTCGGGGTTGAGGAAGCGGTCCACCCGGCTCTGCACGTGCGGAAAGAAGAGATAGGCCATCACGGCCGCGCCGGCGCCTGCCGCCAGGAAGACGCCCATGATCCAGATCGAGATGCCGGCGAAGAACAGCAGCGCGCCGAACGTCGCGGTCACCAGAAGCGTCTGGCCGAAATCGGGCTGCTGGATCAGCATGGCGACGAACGCGCCGTAAAGCAGGAGGCCGGCGATCAGTCCGGCCGGTTTGCCGGTGCGCTGCCACTGGGCGAGGCAGGCGGCGCACAGCACGACGAAGGCCGGCTTGGTGAATTCGGACGGCTGGATCGACAGCGGCCCGAAATCGAGCCAGCGATGCGCGCCCTTGACCTCCGGCCCGATCGCGATGGCGAGCCCCATCAGCACGAGGCCGCCGAAGAACCCGGCCAGGGAGAGGCGGCGTATGTCGCGCAGCTTCAGCAGCGAGACCAGCATCATCACGCTGAGCGCCAGGGCCGCGAAGACGATCTGGCGCGAGACGAAGTGGAACGTATCGTAGCGCAGCTTCTCGGCGATGGCCGGGCTCGCCGCCATGCCGATCAGGACGCCGGCGAACATCAGCGCCGAGACCGTGGCGAACAGCCAGCGGTCGGACGTCCACCACCATTCCGCAAGGGCGCTGCGGTTGGTGCGATCGAATGTCATCATGCTGCGGCCGCCGCTCCCTCGCCCCGTTCGAGCTCGGCGACGATGCGACGGAAATGGTTACCGCGTTCTTCATAGTCCTGGAACTGGTCGAACGAGGCGCAGGCCGGCGACAGCAGGACGACCGGGTTCTCGGCCGTCTCGGCCTGGGCCTCGGCCAGGGCCTCGCGCGCCGCGACCTCCAGCGTGCCGCAGCGGCTATAGGCGACGCCGGCCTTCGCCAGCGTCTCGGCGAAGTCGTCCGCCGCCTGTCCGATGAGATAGGCGCGGGCGATGCGCGGGAAGTAGCGCTTCAGGCTCTCGATGCCGCCCTCCTTGGCGACGCCGCCGATGATCCAGTGGATATCGCCCGGATAGGCGGCCAGCGCCTTCGCGGCGGCGTCGGCATTGGTCGCCTTGCTGTCGTTGAGGAAGCGCACCTTGCCGATCTTGCCGACCGCCTCCAGGCGGTGCGGCAGGCCAGCGAACGAGGCGAAGGCGCGGCCGATCGCCTTGGGGTCCTTGATGTAGCCGCGCACCGCGGCATAGGCGGCGGCGGCGTTCTCCCAGTTGTGCGCGCCGGTCAGCGTGGCGACGCCCTTGAGATCGGCGATCTCGGCCGGCGGCGAATAGAGCCCGTCATAGAGGACGCCGTCGAGCGCATAGATGCCGCGCCCGACCACCCGGTCGACCGCGACCGGCGCGACCGAGGGGCCGCCGCGCCCCGAGACCGCCGTGCAGGTTTCGGCCGCCGCCGGGGTATCCACGCCGATGACCGCCAGATCGCCCTGCCCCTGGCGCGCGAAGATGCGCCGCTTGGCGGCGATGTAGCCGTCCATGCCGCCGTGCCGGTCGAGATGGTCCGGCGTGATGTTCAGCAGCACCGCGACGTTGGGCTTCAGGCTCGGCGTCAGGTCGAGCTGGTAGGACGACAGTTCCAGCACGTAGATCGTGCCCTCGCGCGGGGCGCCGAGTTCCAGCACCGGCTTGCCGATATTGCCGCCGACCTGGGCGTCCCAGCCGTTCCGCGCCAGGAGATGCCCGCTCAGCGCCGTCGTCGTCGACTTGCCGTTGGTGCCGGTGATGCAGATCAGCGGCGTCTTTGCTTTCGAACCGTTACCGTTGCCGTTGCCCCTTAACCCGTGGGTAGGGTTAACCGTTCCTTGCGAAAAAAAAGCCGGCCCGCCGTTGCCGTTGAAGTGCCCCATGGCCTTCAGCGTGCGGCAGAACAGCTCGATGTCGCCGATGATCTCCACGCCATGCGCCTGCGCCGCCAGCACGACGTCGTGCGGCCTGGGGTGGGTCAGCGGGATCCCGGGCGACAGGACGAGCGCCCTGACCTCGCTCCACGACCAGTGCGCGGGATGGACGAGGGGGATCTCGCCATCCGCCGCCGCCCGGCCGCGCTCGTTGTCGTCCCAGGCGACGACGTTCGCGCCGCCCGCCTTCAGCGCCCGCGCGGCGGCGAGGCCCGACCGCGCCAGGCCGAAGACCGCGACGGTTTCATTGGGAAAGAGCGGAACGGGGATCACGGCGTCACCTCAGTTTGAGCGTCGACAGGCCGATGAGCGCGAGGATCACCGCCACGATCCAGAAGCGGATCACGATGGTGGGCTCGGCCCATCCCTTTTTCTCGTAGTGATGATGGATGGGGGCCATGCGGAACACCCGCTTGCCCGTCAGCTTGAACGAGGCGACCTGCACGATGACCGAGAGCGCCTCGACCACGAACAGGCCGCCGACGATGCCCAGCACGATCTCGTGCTTGGTGATGACGGCGATCGTGCCGAGCGTGCCGCCGAGGGCCAGCGAGCCGGTGTCGCCCATGAAGACCATGGCGGGCGGCGCGTTGAACCACAGAAAGGCGAGGCCGGCGCCCAGCAGCGCGCCGCAGATGATGGCGAGCTCGGCCGTCCCCGGCACGGCGTGGATCTGCAGATACTCCGCGAAGTTCAGGCTGCCGACGAGATAGGCGATCAGGCCGAAGCAGGCCGCCGCGATCATCACCGGCACGATGGCGAGGCCGTCGAGCCCGTCGGTCAGGTTCACGGCGTTCGAGAAGAGCACGATGACGAGCGTCGCGAAGACGATGAAGCCGTAGCCGAGGGGGACGAGGAAGTCCTTGAAGAACGGCACCGCGACCCCGCCCGACAGGGCCGCCGGGTGCCACTCCATGATCAGCCACGAGGCGGCGATCGCGCCGGCGAACTGCACCAGCAGCTTCAGCTTGCCCGAGACGCCGTCGGCCTTCTGCTTCGTCACCTTCAGGTAATCGTCGTAGAAGCCGAGCACCCCGAACAGCGCGGTCACGCCCAGCACGATCCAGACATAGCGGTTGGAGAGATCGGCCCAGAGCAGAGTCGCCACGAAGGCCGAGATCAGGATCAGCAGGCCGCCCATCGTCGGCGTGCCCTTCTTGCCGACCACATGGGCGTCGCCCATGAAGTCGCGGATCGGCTGGCCCTTGCCCTGCTTCACCTTCAGCCAGTCGATCAGCGGCCGTCCGAAGACGAGGCCGATCAGGAGCGCCGTCATGATCGCGCCGCCGGTGCGGAAGGTGAGGTAGCGGAACAGGTTGAAGAGCTGGAAGTCGGCGCTGAGCGGTTCGAGCAGAAGGTAAAGCATGGCGGTCCCCTATCCTGCCGCCGCTTCGAGCGCGCGCGCCTTGAGGGCGTCGACCACCAGGGCCATCCGGCTTCCGAGCGAGCCCTTCACCATCACGACGTCGCCCGGCCGGATGTCGGCCGCGACCAGTGGGGCGAAGTCCGCTGAGCTTTGCGCGTAGGCGCCGCGAATCGAAACGGGCAGTGCGGCCCACAGATGCGACATCGACGGGCCGCAGGCAAAGACAAGATCGCAGGACGCCGCAAGGACGGCGGGCGCGAGACCGGCATGCATCGCCGCGCCCTCGGGGCCGAGCTCCAGCATGTCGCCCAGCACCGCGATCCGGCGGCCGCCGGGACCGGGCCTGGAGACACCGAGCAGCGCCAGCGCGGCGGCGACCGAGGCCGGATTGGCGTTGTAGGATTCGTCCAGCAGATCGAAGCTGCCGCCTG
>OEIV010001065.1_pt1 | contig 13277 bp, 12 predicted proteins | sample 1539231 | NCBI WGS metagenome assembly OEIV01 (sample SAMN03794762, study PRJEB22550) | activated sludge metagenome | feature: wastewater treatment plant; material: activated sludge; isolation source: Wastewater treatment plant of a petroleum refinery complex | place: Argentina: Buenos Aires ...
GGCGCCGGCTGCAATCCTTACTTCTTCGCGGTTTCCTGGGTCAGCGACAGCTACTCCGAGGCCACCGGCAAGAACATGACCGACAAGGGCTACAAGAACGTGTTTGTCATCGCGCCGAACTATCCCGGCGGCAAGGATGTGGTGAACGGTTTCAAGCGCTACTACAAGGGTAACTATGCCGGCGAGGCCTATACCAAGCTCGGTCAGCTCGATTACGCGGTGGAGATTTCCCAGATGCGCGCCGCCAAGCCCGATGCCGTGTTCTTTTTCCTTCCCGGCGGCATGGGCGTCAATTTCCTCAAGCAGTGGCAGCAGGCGGGCATGAACAAGGACTTCCCGCTATTCGGCACCGGCTGGTCGTTCGATCAGGACACGCTCGCCGCCGTCGGCGAGCCGACACTCGGCGCCCTGAACACCTCGCACTGGAACCTCGATCTCGATAACGCGGCCAACAAGAAATTCGTGGCCGACTTCGAGAAGAAATACGGCCGTCTGCCCAACGAATTCGCTGCCCAGGGCTACGACGCGGCCTTGCTGCTCGATGCCGCCGTTCGCGACGTCAAGGGCAAGATCGAGGACAAGGCGGCCCTGCGCAAGGCATTGGAAGCCGCCAACTTCAAGTCGGTGCGTGGCGCATTCAAGTTCAACAAGAACCATTTCCCGATCCAGAACTACTACTTGCGGCAGGTGGTCAAGGACGACAAGGGCCGTTTCGTGAACAAGACGGCGGGCACGGTCTTCACCGATCACCAGGACGCCTACGTCTCGGCCTGCAACATGTAACTGGCCCATCGACGTCGTTCGGCGCGCCTTGCCTTCCGGCCGGGCGCGCCGGTGGGCGTCCGCCGACCCGATGACCTGGATTCTCTTTCTCGAGCAGTGCCTGAACGGCTTGCAGTTCGGGCTGATGCTATTTCTGCTGGTGGCCGGACTGACGCTGATATTCGGCATCATGGACGTCATCAACCTGGCGCATGGCTCGCTGTACATGATCGGCGCCTATCTCGTGGCGACCTTCACGCAGGCCACCGGCTCGTTTCTGCTTGCCGTGCCGCTCGGCCTTGCCGCCACCGCCGTCATCGGCATGATCATCGAAGTGCTGGTACTTCGAGGTCTATACAAGCGCGACCACCTCAGCCAGGTGCTCGCCACCTTTGCGCTGATACTCATCGCCAACGAAACGACACGCGCCATCTGGGGCCTGCAAGCGCTGACGCTCAACGTCCCCGATGCCCTGTCCGGTTCGGTGCAGCTGTTGCCCGGTCTGCACTACTCGGCGTTCCGGCTCGTCATCATCGCCGTCGGCCTCGTGGTTGCCGCCGTGCTTTACTTCGTCGTGGTGCGCACGCGCATCGGCATGCTGGTGCGCGCCGGCGCCTCCAACCGGCAAATGGCGACCGCCATGGGCACCAACATCAAGTGGCTGTTCACCGCCGTCTTCGGCGCCGGCGCGGCCTTGTGCGCGCTGGCCGGCGCCATGCTCAGCCCCTTGCTGGTGGTCCAGGTCGGCATGGGCGAAAGCATCCTGATCCTTGCCTTCGTCACCGTCGTCATCGGCGGCATCGGTTCGATGCGCGGCGCCTTCATCGGCGCCTTGCTGGTCGGCATCGTCGATACCTTCGGTCGCGCCTTCATCCCGCCGATGCTGAAAACGATCCTGCCGCCGGCACTGGCCGACGCGGCCGGCCCGTCGCTGGCGGCGATTTCAATCTATTTGCTCATGGTGATCGTTCTGTTCTGGAAGCCGCAGGGACTGTTCCCTGCCGGGAGTTGACCATGGCATGGCTGAAGCGTCATGGCTGGCTCGTCGCCGCCTGTCTGGTCGGGCTGGCGCTGCCCAAGCTGGCCACGATGATCGGTCAGGAGTTCTACATCTCCGTGGCCAGCCGGGTGCTGATCTGGGCCTTGCTCGCCACCAGTCTCAACCTGCTGGTCGGCACCGGCGGCATGGTCAGCATGGGCCATGCGGCCTTCTTCGGCTTTGGCGCCTATGTCGTCGGTATCGTCGCGCTCGACGCGCCGCAATGGTCGTCGGCGCCAGTGGTATTGCCGCTGGCGCTGGCGGCCACCGGCCTCCTGGCCTTCGCCATCGGTTCGGTCTGCCTGCGCACGCGGGGTGTCTATTTCATCATGATCACCCTGGCCTTCGCCCAGATGCTCTTTTACATCTTCATTTCGCTCAAGGGCTACGGCGGCGACGACGGCCTGCAACTCGCCAAGCGCTCGCCGCTCGGCGCGCTCAAGATGGCCGACGACACGGTCTTCTATTACTTCGTGCTGGCGATCCTCGCGGTTTGCCTGGTCGTCCTGGCACGCCTGCGCGACTCGCGCTTCGGTCGCGTGTTGCGCGGCATCAAGGACAACGAAACTCGCATGGAGTCGCTCGGCTATGCCACGTTTCGTTTCAAGCTCACCGCCTTCGTCATCGCCGGTGCGCTGGCCGGTCTGGCTGGCGCGCTGATGGCCAACCAGAACGGCTTTGTCAGCCCCAACATGCTGCACTGGGATCTTTCGGGCACCGTCCTCGTCATGGTCATCCTGGGCGGCTTGGGCAGCCTCTGGGGCGGACTGGCCGGCGCGGTGGTCTTCATGGTGCTGGAGGAAGTGCTGACGGCGTTTACGCCGCACTGGCAAATCATTCTCGGCCTGATCCTACTCGGGGTGGTGTTCTTCGCCCCCAGGGGCATTGCCGGCCTGTTTGCGAGGAAGGCACGATGAGCGCCACGCTGCTCGAGACGCGCGCCCTGTGCAAGCGCTTTGGCGGCCTGATCGCCACCGATAACGTCTCGCTGGAGGTAATGCGCGGCGAATGCCATGCGCTGATCGGGCCGAACGGCGCCGGCAAGACCACCTTCATCAGCCAGCTATCGGGGACCCTGAAACCGGAGGGTGGCTCGGTCCATTTCGCCGGCCGCGACGTCACGCCCCTCAACGCCCACCAGCGGGCCATGCTGGGCTTCGCCCGCTCCTACCAGATCACCAGCATCCTTAACGAGTTCACCGTCGTCGAGAATGTCGGCATCGCGCTCCAGGCGGTGAACGGATCGAGCTTCCGTTTCTGGCGGTCGGTCGCGGCCGAGACGGCGCTCGAGGACGAAGCCATGGCCATCCTGCGCCAGGTGGGCCTGGAGGCGCTGGCCGCCCGCCAGGCGCGCGGGCTGTCGCATGGCGAGCACCGGCAGCTCGAGATTGCGCTGGCGTTGGCCACCAAACCGCAACTGATGTTGCTCGACGAACCGATGGCCGGCATGGGGCCGGAGCAATCCGAGAACATGGTCGAGCTGATCACCGGCCTCAAGGGCCGCTACACGATACTGCTGGTCGAGCACGACATGGACGCGGTCTTTCGGCTGGCCGACCGGATATCGGTGCTGGTGGCTGGACGCATCATCACCACCGGGCTGCCGGACGAAATCCGCAACAACGCCGCGGTCAAGTCCGCCTATCTCGGCGAGGAGACCACCCGTTGAGCGACCTGCTCCAAGTCGAAGGTCTGGAAACCTATTACGGCGCCAGCCAGGCGCTGTTTGGCGTCAGTTTGCGCATCGCGCCCGGCGAAATGGTGACATTGCTCGGCCGCAACGGCATGGGCAAGACCACCACGGTGCGCAGCATCACCGGCCTGATCCGCCCGCGCCATGGCACGGTGCGGTTTCGCGGCGAGCCGATCCATGGTCTCGAAGCCGACCGCATCGGTCGCGCCGGCATCGGTCTGGTGCCGGAAGGCCGCCAGATTTTTCCGAATCTGACCGTGCGCGAGAACCTCGTGGCCTGGGCATCCAACCGCAGTGGCGCGGCCGATCCCTGGACACTCGAGAGGGTATACGAGTTCTGTCCCCGCCTGGCCGAACGGCAGAAGAACATGGGTAACCAGCTCTCGGGCGGCGAGCAGCAGATGCTGGCCATCGGCCGCGTGCTGATGACCAATCCGCATCTCATCATCCTCGACGAGGCGACCGAGGGTCTGGCGCCCCTGGTGCGCGAGGAGATCTGGCGCTGCCTGGCCACGCTCAAGCAAAAGGGCCTGGCCGTGCTGGTGATCGACAAGTACGTGCGCAACCTGGTCGCCATCGCCGACCGCCACTACATCATCGAGCGGGGCAGCGTCCGCTGGGAAGGCAGTTCCGCGCAACTGTCCGCCCAGCCGGAGATCTGGCACCGCCACCTCGGCGTTTAGGCCCGCCGACTCAGACGACCATCCCCGCGCCGACGGTATTGTTGGTCGTCTCGTCGATGACGATGAAGGCACCGGTCGCACGGTTACGCTCATAGGCATCCACTGCCAGCGGCGCCGCCAGCCGGAAGCTGACTTCGGCGATATCGTTCACGCCGAGCTGCGCGGCCTGCTGCCGCTCCAGCGTATGGATGTCGAAGCGATAGTGGACGGCGGCCAGCTTGGCCTTCACGGTGCGCGTGGTATGGCGGACCAGGTAAGTCCGGCGCGGATCGAGCGGCGTTTCCGAAAGCCAGCAGAGGTCGGCGCGCAGTTCGGAAACGACACGTGGCGTGTCGCCATGGCTGACTTTTCCGGCCACGATCAGGTCGCCGCGCGAAATGTCGATCTCGTCCTCGAGCAGCAGCGTCACCGACTGCCCGGCGACGGCGCGTTCGAACAATTGGCAGCCGAGGTGAATGGCCTCGACGCGCGTCGTCCGGCCGGCCGGCAGGATGGCGACTTCGTCGCCGACCGCGATCTCGCCCGACTCGATGCGGCCCATGTAGCCGCGGTAGTCGTGCAGTTCCGGGTCGGTGGATTGCCGCGGCCGGCAGACGTACTGCACGGGAAATCGGAAAGGCTCGTCGTGTTCCGAATGCGCGACCGGCGCGCTCTCCAGGATTTCCAGCAGTGTCGGGCCCGGGTACCAGCCGAGCCGCTCGCCGCGCTCCACCACCATGTCGCCATTGACGGCGGACATCGGCACGAAGCGCACATCGCCGATGCCGGCGCGCATCGCGAAGTGAAGATACTCGGTCTCGATGTTGCGGAAGGTGGCCTCGTCGTAGCCGACCAGGTCCATCTTGTTCACCGCCACCACCAGGTGCTCGATGCCCATCAGGTGCGCCAGCTTCGAGTGGCGCTTCGTTTGCGGCAGCACGCCGCGCCGCGCGTCGATGAGGATGACGCCCAAGTCGGCGGTCGAGGCGGCGGTGACCATGTTGCGCGTGTACTGCTCGTGGCCCGGCGCGTCGGCGATGATGTACTTGCGGCGGCCGGTGGTGAAGTAGCGGTAGGCGACGTCGATGGTGATGCCCTGCTCGCGCTCGGCTTGCAGGCCGTCGGTCAGTAGCGAGAGGTCGGCGGCCGTCAGGCCGCGCCTGGCCGAGGTCTTCTCGATGGCGTGCAGGGTGTCGGCAAGGATGGCCTTGGTGTCGTAGAGCAAGCGCCCGATCAGCGTGCTCTTGCCGTCGTCCACGCTGCCGCAGGTCAGGAAGCGCAGCAGGCCGCGGTTTTCTCCTGGTGGGACATCGTTTTCGAATTCAGGGATGTGCTCGATCGCGCTCATCAAAAGTAGCCTTCCTTCTTGCGTTGTTCCATGGCGGCCTCCGAGGCCTGGTCGTCCAGCCGCGTCGCGCCACGTTCGGTGACGGTGCTCACCGCCGTTTCCTCGATGATCTTCGTCACGCTATCGGCGGTGGATTCGACCGGCGCGGTGCAGGTAATGTCGCCGACGGTACGAAAGCGCACGGAGAGTTCTTCGATCGCGTCGCCGTCCTTGGCGGGGGTGAGCGGCGTCACCGGCTGCAGCAGTCCGTTCTTTCGCACCACCTGGCGGCGGTGCGCGAAGTAGATCGAGGGCAGTTCCAGCCCCTCGCGCTCGATGTACTGCCAGACATCCAGCTCGGTCCAGTTCGAGATCGGGAAGGCGCGGATGTTCTCGCCCTGATGCACCCGGGCGTTGTAGAGGTTCCAGAGCTCCGGACGCTGGTTCTTCGGGTCCCACTGGCCAAAGCCGTCGCGGAAGCTGAATACGCGTTCCTTGGCGCGCGCTTTTTCCTCGTCGCGGCGGGCACCGCCGATGCAGGCGTCGAAACCGAATTCCTCGATGGCTTCCAGCAGCGATACCGACTGGTGCTTGTTGCGCGATTCGGTCGGCGACTTCAGCACCACCGTGCCGCGCGCCATCGAGTCTTCCACCGAGCGCACGATCAGGCGCTCGCCGAGATCAAAGGCGCGGCGGTCGCGGAACTCGATCACCTCGGGGTAGTTGTGGCCGGTGTCGACGTGCAGCAGCGGGAACGGAAAGCGGCCGGGCCGGAACGCCTTCTCCGCCAGGCGCAAGAGGCAGATCGAATCCTTGCCGCCGGAAAAGAGCAGCGCCGGGTTGGCGCACTGGCCGGCCACCTCGCGCAGGATGTGGATCGCTTCGGCCTCCAGCCAGTCGAGATGGCCCAAGCCATCCCGACTGGCGATCGCTTGCGGTTCTGGCAGACGTGCGGTCATGCCGCCACCTTCTGCGCCGCCGGCGTGTCGCCATGGCTGACTTTCGCCGATGCCGGCGCGACTCTTTGCAGACGTCCGTCGACCACGTGCAGGCCGCATTCCTTGGTCGCCGGACTTTCCCACCACCACCGTCCGGCGCGGATGTCCTCGCCCGGCCGCACCGCCCGCGTGCAGGGCGCGCAGCCGATGCTCGGATAATCGCGGTGGTGCAGGGCGTTGTAGGGAACCTGTTTTTCGTGCAGGTAGATCCAGACATCGTGCTCGCTCCAGTCGGCGAGCGGATTGATCTTGACCAGGCCGAAGCCTTCGTCGAAGGTCACGGGTTTCAGCGCCTCGCGCGTCGGCGACTGTGCCGCCCGCAAGCCCGTCACCCAAGCATTCTTGCCGTCCAGCGCCCGCTTCAACGGCTCCACCTTGCGCGCATGGCAGCACGCCTTGCGCGCCTCCACCGAATCGTAGAAGCCATTGATGCCATGTACACCCACCAAGGCCTCGACGCTCGACCGCTCGGGGTAGAAGATTTCCAGCCGGCGCCGGTACTGGCGCTCGGTCCTGGCGATCAGCTCATGGGTTTCGGCCGGCAGGCGCCCCGTGTCGAGCGAAAAGATGCCGATGTCCGGGCCGTCGGTGCCCCGCCCCCAGATCAGATCGGTCAGGACCATGTCCTCGGCGCCGAAGCTGTTGGCGAACACCACCGGCGCGTAGTCGCGAGCGGCTTCGCGCAACAGGCGGGCCGCCTTTTCGGCTTTCCCGGCAACGCCGCGCACTGCCTCGGGCGTCGCCAGTTCGATGAAGTCGTCTCGGGTCATGACATCCTCCTCGATCAGGCGGCCAAGGCCGGCGCGCCGGCGCGGCGGAACCAGGGCAAACGGCCGTCGGCGGCAGTTTGATAGGCGTCGGAGAAGTCATCGAGACTGTCAATGGCGCTTTCCGGATCGTTAACCTCGAAAGCATCGAAGCCGACGCGGCGCAGAAAGTGCAGATAATCGCGCCCCACGGCGCCGATGGCGCGCAACTCGCCGGTATAGCCGTAGCGGGTCCGCAACAGTGTCGCGATCGAGTAGCCGCGGCCATCGCCCGCCAGCGGGAAATGCACGCCGATGGCGCTGAAGTGCGCGAGATCGGCGGCGAGTTGGGCGGGGTCGTCCTTGGGGCCGAGCCAGATCCCCAGCAAGTGGCCCTGGTCCCAATGGCGCCGCACGAGATCCCATTTCCGCGCCCGCCAGACGGCCAGCGGCACCAGGGCGTTGCCAAAAGGCAATTTTGCCGCCTCGGGCGACTCACCCTCGGCCAGCCGCAGAACCTTCCATTCGTTGGCGACGACGCTGTCGCCCTTGATCAATGTCTTAGCCATTGGCAGCCTCTCTCTCATTCTCGAAGTTGGGAAAATCTCTTGCATATGCGGCACTGGCGAAGCTCTTGGCGCCGATGCGCCGGATCGTGTCGATGAAGCGTTCCTTCGGGCGCCGACAGCTTCGGTAATGCTCGACGATGCGCTCGACCGCCGCCGGCACTTCGGCCGCCGGCAACGACGGTCCGATGATCGAACCGATGGCCGCCTGTTGTCCGGTGGCGCCACCCAGCGTGATCTGGTAGCGCTCCTCGCCGTTCTTGTCGACGCCAAGGATGCCGATGGCACCGACGTGATGATGGCCGCAGGCATTGACGCAACCGGAGATGTTGAGCCGCACTTCGCCGATGTCGGCCAGTACCGCGCGATCGGCGAAACGCGCCTGCACCGCCGCCGCCAGCGGCAGCGAGCGGGCATTGGCGAGCGAGCAGAAGTCACCGCCGGGGCAGGACACGATGTCGGTCAGCAAGCCGACGCTCGGCGTCGCCAGACCGGCTTTCTTGGCCTCCTGCCAGAGGTTGTAGAGATCGCGCTTGCGCACGTCGGGCAGGATCAGGTTCTGGGTCTGCGCCGTGCGCAGTTCGCCGAAGGCAAAACGCTCGGCGAGATCCGCGACGGAGTCCAACTGCCTCGCCGTGGCATCGCCCGGCGCCCGGCCCGGCGCCTTGAGCGACAGTGTCACCGCCGCGTAGCCCGGCTGGCGATGGGCGTGCGTGTTGGTGCGGACCCAGGCCGCGAATTCTTTGTCGAAGCGGCGCGAAAACTCGAAACGCGAATCCAGCCGAGGCAACAATTCGTAGTCCGGCGGCGCGAAGTGCGCGGCGATGCGTTCGACCTCCGCGTCGGTGAGCGTCTGGATGCCGTCGCGCAGATGCCGCCATTCGGATTCGACCAGCCGCCTCATTGCCTCGATGCCGACCGACTGGACGAGGATCTTGATGCGGGACTTGAATGCGTTGTCGCGGCGACCGTTCAGGTTATAGACGCGCAACAGCGCTTCGGCATAGGTCAGCAGATCCCGCCAGGGCAGGAAGTCCCGCACCACCTGGCCGAGGATGGGGGTGCGACCCAGCCCGCCGCCCGCCCAGACGCGGAAGCCGAGACGGCCGTGATCGTCCCGGATCAGCTCGAAGCCGAGATCGTGGGTGCGGACGCTGGCCGCGTCGTCCGGCCCGCCGGCGAATGCCACCTTGAACTTGCGCGGCAGGGCGACAAACTCGGGATGCAGGGTGGACCATTGCCGAAAGATTTCCGCCCACGGCCGCGGATCGGCGATCTGATCCGGCGCGACGCCGGCCAGTGGATCGGTGGTGACGACGCGGATGCAGCTGCCGGAACTCTGGATCGCGTGCATGTCCAGCCTGGCCAGCTCGGCGAGGATGTCCGGCACCCGATCCACCCGCACCCAGTTCAGCTGAAAGTTGTGGCGCGTGCTGAAGTGGCCGACGCCACGATCATAGGCGCGGGTAATCCGCCCCAGCAGGCGCATCTGCGGCGCCGAAACCTGGCCATAGGGGATGGCGATGCGCAGCATCGGATTGTGCCGCTGGAAATACAGGCCGTTGTGCAGGCGCAGCGGCCGGAACTGGTCCTCGTTCAGTTCGCCGGCCAGATAGCGGCGGGTCTGATCGCGGTACTGGGCAACGCGTTCGGCGACGAGACGGCGGTCGGTGTCATTGTAGGTGTACATGCGGGGGTTCCTCGCGGTCTCGATGGCTATCAGGCGGCGATCAGCTTGCCGCCGGCCAGCACCAGCACGCCGGCCAGGGTTGAACGCAACAGCCGCTCCGGAATGCGGTGTGCGAGGAGGCTGCCGATCAGCACGCCGGGCAGCGAGCCGACCAGCAGCGTCGCCAGCAGCATCCAGTCGATGCTGCCCAGCCACCAGTGGCCGAGGCCGGCGGCCAGCGTCAGCGGCACGGCATGCGCCAGGTCGGCGCCGACGACGCGGATTGCCGCCAGGCCCGGATAGAGCAGCAGCAGCGCCGTGACGCCGAGCGCGCCCGCGCCAACCGAAGTCAGCGCCACCAGCGCGCCAAGCAGCGCACCGACCAGCACGGTCGGCCACGCCCGGGTCGACGCAGGCGCCAGCGGCGCCGACCCGGCACGACGACCGACCCAGGCCAGCAGATGCTTCCGGAACAGCAGCGCGCCCGCCGTCAGCAGCAGGGCGGTCCCCAGCGAGCTGGCGATCGTCTTCTGGGCGCCCCCGAGGCCGCCGGGCACGAAATTCGCCACCAGCAGCAAGGTCAGAATCGCCGCCGGCAGGCTGCCGGCGGCCAGGCGTCGCACGATCGTCCAATCGACCCGGCCGTGCCGGGCATGCACCCAGGTGCCGCCTGATTTGGTGATCGCCGCGTAGAGCAGGTCGGTGCCCACGGCCGTGGCCGGCGCGACGCCGAACAGCAGGACCAGCAAGGGGGTCATCAGCGCGCCGCCTCCAACGCCGGTCATGCCGACCAGCGTGCCGACGGCGAAACCGGAGAAAACTTGCGCGATGTCCATGATGGGGCCGATGTCCGTGAATTGAGCGATTTCGGCGCATCGTAGCGGCTGACTTTCAGCATGAAAAATACTTTATAGTCACATCCATATAACAATCGGCTATATATGAACCTCCAGCAATTGCGCTACCTGCACGAGATCGCCCGCCGTGGTCTCAACATTTCGGAAGCGGCGGCGGCGCTATTCACCTCGCAACCGGGCGTCTCGAAGCAGGTACGCCTCCTGGAGGAAGAACTGGGCGTGACGATCTTCGAGCGCAGCGGCAAGCGCCTGACCGGCATCACGGAACCCGGACGGCAGGTGCTCGACATCGTCGGCCGCATGCTCGACGATGCCCGCAACCTGAAGCGGGTCGGCGAGGAATATGCCGGCGAGGCGAGCGGCACGCTGGACGTCGCGACCACCCACACCCAGGCGCGCTACCTGCTGCCGCCCGTCGTCAAGCGCTTCATGGCACGCTACCCGCGCGTGCGCCTGCGGCTGCACCAGGGCAATCCGCATCAGGTTGCGGACTGGGTGGTCGACGGCGAGGCCGATCTCGGCATTGCCACGGAAGCGCTGGCCAGCGCGCCCGGCCTGGTCACCCTGCCTTGCTACCGCTGGTCGCACATCCTGGTCGTGCCGCGCGGCCATGCCCTGGACGATAGCCTGCCGGTCACGTTGGCCCGGCTCGCCGAATGGCCGCTGATCACCTACGACTCGACGTTTACCGGCCGCGCCCGCATCGACCAGGCCTTCGAACGCGCTGGCATCGCGCCCAATATCGTGCTCACCGCCGTCGATTCGGACGTGATCAAGACCTATGTCGAACTGGGCCTGGGCATCGGCATCATCGCCGAAATGGCCTTCGATCCGGCGCGCGATGCCGGCTTGACGGCCATCGCCTCGGAACACCTGTTCGAGGCCAGCACCACGCGGTTGGGCATCCGACGCGGCGGCTGGCTGCGCCGTTTCGACTACGATTTCATCGAACTGTTCGCACCCCAACTGAACCGGCGCATCGTCGAGATGACGCGCAAGGGCGGCGGCGAGGATCCAGGCTTATAGCCTCCGCCGGCGCGGCGGCGCTTCACTCGCCGGCCGAACTCCGCGCCGCCCACAGATGGGCCGCCACCAGCGCCCGCCACGGCGAAAACGCCGACAGCCAGGCGCGCGCCTGTGCTTCGCCGACCTTGCCGGGCATATCGAGCAGGCATTGGAGGCCGCGCCGCACCGCCACATCGCCGTGCAGCAAGCCGTCGAGCCAGCCGAAACCCCGGAGCAGCGTGTAATCGACCGTCCACGGCCCGATGCCGCGCACCGCCAGCAAGCGTTCGCGCGCCTGGTCGGCGGGAAGGCCTGCCAGCCAGTCGTCGAGCGGCAGCGAACGGTCCATGACCTGTCGCGCCACGGCGAGCAAGGTGGCCGCCTTGGCGCCGGAATAGCCAGCCAGCCGCAACTTCTCCTCGCCCAGCGCCGCGACCCGGCCGGCATCCGGATAGCAGTACAGGCCGCTCGAGTGCCGTGCGCCGGCCGCCACGATCAGCTTGCGCCGCACCGCCACGGCAGCCTTGACGCTCACCTGCTGGCCGGTCACCGCCCAGGTCAGGGCCTCGAAGGGCGTCGCCGCAACCGGGACGCGCAGGCCGCGATTGCGTTTGATCAGAGGAGCCACCTGCGGATGGCGGGAAAACTTCCTTTCGAAGCCGTCGATATCCTGATCCAGGCCCAGCATCCGTCGGGTCAGCCGTTCGAGTGGCGCCTCGTCGGACGAACCGGCGTCGCCATCGACGGCGAGTTCGGCGTCGACCTTGCCCGGCTGAAAGCGGAAAGTCAGCCGTGACGGCACGCCGTGCCAAAGGATGCCTTTTTCCAGCACGCCCATGCCGGCCCGCTCCGCGACTTCCTGCGGGTCGCGCCGATGGAAGGCGAGGATGTCGTCCGGCCGGAACCGGCGCGGCAGCGGGATGGCGCAGCGCAGCCGGCGGCGACTCAAGGTGTCAGGCGCTTCGGGATCAGGCGCCGAAGCAGGCCGCCGAAAAAGTTGCGAAAGCCGACACTGTGCAGGCAGGCGCCGCCGAGCAAGCCGAACAGACAGCCGAGCAGGGTATCGAAGAAGCGCGCCTCGAGCATGATGGCTGGCGAGTTGCCGCCGATGCCGCTGGCTTCAGCCAGCAGCAGGGTCAGCGGCGTGATGAAGACCACGGCCAGGCCGTAGTGGCGCACCACCAGCGTCTCGATCAGAAAAGTGAGGACGGTCATCGACAGCGCCACGCCCCAGTGGCCCAGGGGCAGCGCCAGTAGCCCCATCGACAGCAGCACGCCGATGCCGGTACCGGCGATGCGCTGCAACTGCTTGTTCCAGACCGCGCGCAACGACATTTCCTGCATGACCGCGAGGCAGCTCACCGGTACCCAGTAGGGCCGTTCGAGCTGCAAGGCCTGCGCCAGCGCCAAGGCCATGGCGACGAAAGCGCCGATCACCACTGAATCCAGCACCACGTAGTCGAACGTGGCGGCCGGCAGGGGCGCCACCGGCTCGGGCGCCTGCAAGCGCAGGATATGCACGCTGTAGAAGAACGCCACCAGAATGGCGAACAGGCCGCCCATGGCGAACAGGCCGACGCGCAGCGGAATTTCGGCAAGCTCGCCGGGGGTATAGGCGGCGATGGCGGCCGACATGACAAAAAACATGCTGCCCGGCGGCCCAACCCCATAGAAGCGCAGCACCATGGTCGCCAGGACGGTGGTGAATGCCAGCAGGAGCACGATCAGCGGTGGGAAAAAGTAGCTCATCACGCCCAGCGCATGGCATGCCGTCATGCCAAAGGCGCAGGCCATCAGCCAGACCATGCGGTGATGCAGGGGCGTGCGCGGCATGTAGACGAAGGCCAACCCACCCAGGGACGCGATCAAACCATGATCGAGGCGGCCGAACCAGGCGCCGGCCATGAGCGGCAGGCCAGCGGCCACGGCGGCGCCGAACGGCATCTGCCAGCG
>OEIV010001066.1_pt1 | contig 13275 bp, 8 predicted proteins | sample 1539231 | NCBI WGS metagenome assembly OEIV01 (sample SAMN03794762, study PRJEB22550) | activated sludge metagenome | feature: wastewater treatment plant; material: activated sludge; isolation source: Wastewater treatment plant of a petroleum refinery complex | place: Argentina: Buenos Aires ...
CCGCACGCGAGCGATCGCCTCTTCGCTATTCACTCTGCCACTCTGCCACTTCGCCACTCCGCCACCCGACCACAAGGTCGCTTCATCCCCGCCTTCACTTCGTCTCTTCGCCTCTCCGTCTCTTCTCGTCCCTGCTCTCACACTTCCACACCCTCGAACCGGATCCTTCCGTTGTCGAGGCGAGCGAAGTACCCTTCGACCGTGTCGATGCCGGTCACGCGGCGCACCACCGCCGCGGCACGCACCAGGTCGGCCCGCTGCACCAACTCCAGGCGCCGATCCTTCAGATCAAGTCGCGACGAGTAGAACGCGCACGAATCGTGCGCGATGAGCACGACCCGCTTCAGCCCGTGAACCTCGACAAGGAAGTGCAGCTCGTCGACGACGCCCTGCTCTTCCAGGTGCGCCTGCGGGTGCCCCGCCAGGCACGCCGGCCCGCCCGGCAGCGCCACGCGGTCATACCGCGGCAGCCCGAGGCCCTGCTGAAGAAAATCGTCGAAGTGCTCGCCGATTCGTCCGTCGGAGCAGTAGATCGCCGCGGCCCGGATTCGCGTCTTCTCATATGGGATCGCGCTTTCGTACACGGAGACCTCCGGGTGCGGGCGTGAAAGCGTCGTGACGACCTCAAGCGGCGTGTGGTCCTGCGTCTTGGTGGGCATGTCCTGAAGTTTAGCGAACTGGGCGGGCAACCTCACCCGCTCGGGCGGATTTCCCTGAACTACCCTCCCCCGAGCGGTCGATGTTCTAGGACGCGCTGGGTCGGGTTCGTTCCGGGGAGAGATCAGCGGATGCACAACGTCGAAATGAAGGCCGAGCTCCGCGACCTGCCGCTGGCACGCTCGATCTGCCACGCGCTGAAGGCGACCAAGATCGCCACGCTCGAGCAGACCGACACCTATTTCAAGCTCGCAACCGGCCGCCTCAAGAAGCGCGAGTGCGCGGGCGAACCGACGGAATACGTCTTTTATGACCGCGACAATCGCGCCCGTCCGCGCCTGAGTCACTTCACGATCTACTCGGAGAACGAGGCCGCGGAACGCTTCGGCTCCACGCCGATGCCCGTCTGGGTCGTCGTGAAGAAGACTCGCGAATTGTGGATGCTGGGCTCCGTGCGGATCCACCTCGACACCGTCGAGGACCTCGGGGCGTTCATCGAGTTTGAGGCGCTGGTCTCGCCCTCGAACAACGTCGCCCGATGCCACGAGACCGTGGCCGCCCTCCGCGGCTCATTCGCGCCCGCCATGGGCGAAACAATCGCGGTCTCCTACAGCGACATGATCGCGGGGCAGATCGAATCGCAGACCTCGCCCGAGGCCTGACGCCGAAGCTACACCGATCCGAGAGCAGCGAAAGTTCCGCAGCAACGCAGCCGGTCGCGGAAGTGACGCGGTGTAGACACCCGCGTGTCGCGAGGACCAGCGCCGCTCCCGCCGGCCCAGAGAGCCAGAGCAATCAAGCCTGGACTCGAGCGTGATGTGGAGAGGGCCGGCAATAGGAAGACGGATTCGGCCATCGCGGCACGCGCCGCTTGAATCCCACGCGGCCTAGCCCGGAAACTCCCACGCCTTGCCCGGCGTGTAATCGATCAGGTCGTAGAGTTCCTTGCGGGTCTGCATCGCGTCGATGAATCCGCTGACCGAGCCGTCGCGCCGGAGCTGCGTCAAGGCCTTGCTCACCGCGCCCATCGCGACGCGCAGCAGCGACACCGGGAATATCACGCACGAATATCCCATCTCTGCGAAACGAGAGACGGGGATGATCGGCGTCTTGCCGAATTCGGTCATGTTCGCGAGCAGGTACGGGCCGCGTTGCATGTTCCCGCGGCGCACGCCCGCCACCGCCTTGGCGAAGCGGGCGAACTCATCCTCGCTCGCGAGCCCCTCGGGGAAGATCATGTCCGCTCCCGCGAGGACATACGCCGCCGCACGGTCGACCGCGGCGTCAAACCCGTCCACGCCGCGCGCGTCGGTGCGGGCGCAAATGATGAACCGCCCGCCGTCGGCCTCGGTCGCGGCCTTGGCGGCCCACTGCACCTTCTCGATCATGTGATCCGTCGGCACAAGCTCCTTGCCGTCCAGGTGCCCGCAGCGCTTGGGGAACTTCTGATCCTCGAGGTGAAGGCCTGCGGCGCCCGCTCGCGCGTACTCGACCACCGTTCGTCGCACCATCTCCGCCTCGCCGAAACCGGTGTCAGCGTCGGCGATCAGCGGCAGACCGCTCGCGTCGGCGATCTCTCGAATGACGCGGCAGAAATGCTCGAGCGTGAGGAGCCCGACATCGGGCACGCCCGCGGAAACGCTGGTGGCGGCCCCGGAGACATAGCACCCCTCAAAGCCGGCGCGGGCGATCGCCCGTCCGCACAACGCGTTGAACGCGCCGGGGAGCGCGACGCACTCCCGATCCATCGCCCGCCGAAGCCGCTCGCCTGGGTTGGTCTGTGCCATGCGGAACGCTAGGTTGCGGCGGCGCGGCGAGCCAGCCGGGTCCACACGAACCGCACGCCGGAGCCGCGCGGGTGCGGCATTCCGCGCGAGCCCCTAGACTGCGTGCGCGACAGAACTCCGTGCGAAAGGGAGCCCATGCCCGCGATCTATCCGTTCCGTGCCGTGCAGTACCACCGTGGCGAGGGCGACGTGAGCAAGCTCGTCGCGCCGCCCTACGACGTGCTCGACAGGGCGGCCAAGGACAAGCTGCTCGCGCACGACCAGCCGAACATCGTCGCGATCGACCTGCCGCACACGCCCGCCAAGGAACTCGGCCCCGTTGAGACCTACCAAGCCGCGGGCGAGCGATATCGCGCGTGGCTCTCGAACGGCACGCTCTCGCGCCGCGCGACGCCCGCGATCTTCGCCTATCGACAGACCTTCGCGTTCCAGGGCGCGATGCACCAACGTTGCGGCATGGCGTGCACGCTCGATGCCGCCCCGTTCGGCCCGCGCGCCGGCGGCGGGATCCTCCCGCACGAAGAGACGTTCTCAGGCCCGAAGGAGGACCGCTTCGCGTTGATGAAGGCGACACGCGCGCAGCTCTCGCCGATCTTTGGTTTGCACGCCGACGAAAAGGGCAAGGCCGTCGCGCTGATCCATGAGATCATGAAATCGGCGCGTCCGTCGCTGACCGCGAAGATGGCCGACGACGTGCTGCACGAGGTGTGGACGATCGATGATCCCGCGCGAGTGAAGGCCTACGCGGACGCGCTCGCCGGTGAGGACATCTTCATCGCCGACGGGCATCACCGATACACGACCGGCCTGAACTACATCAAGCACCTGGAGTCGGCGGGTGCGCTGCCCTCGGATCATCCGGCGCGGCGCAGCATGATGGTGCTCGTGCCCATGAGCGACCCGGGCCTGGTGATCGGGCCGACGCACCGCGTGCTGGGCGGCATGAAGGGCTACGCGCTCGACGCGTTCAAGTCGGCGGCGAGCGAGCATTTCTCGTTCCGGGAGATCGCGGGCGACGCGTCGGCGCTCCACGCGGCCCTTGTCGCGACGCCGCGGAACGAATGCCATCTTGGGTTCTACGACGTCTCGAGCAAGCGAGGCCTGTTCGGCACCCCAAAGTCTTCCGATCCGCTCGCGACGAGATTCGCCTCCAAGCCCGCGGCCTGGAGAACGTTGGATGTCGCGATCATCCAGTACCTCGTGGTCGAGGCGATCTGCCAGCCCAAGCTGAATGGCGGCGACGCGGTGAAGTGGGCGTTCCCGCACTCCGTGGATGAGGTGCTGGAGATCGCGCGCGGGCACGAGACCGGCGCGGGCGGCGGGGCGGGCTTCGCGCAGCTGGCCGTGATGGTGAGGCCGACGCCGCTGAGCGCCGTGCGCGATGTCAGCCGCGCGGGCGAATTGATGCCGCAGAAGTCGACGTTCTTTTATCCGAAGCTGGCGACGGGGTTGTTCGTCAATCCCCTGGAGTAGCGAGACTGCAGAACACCGAGCCAGCGAAACAGCGAGAAAGTTCACACCCGTAGTAAGGTCAGTTCTGAACCAGCGGCGTCCAGGGCCTGACCCATTCCATGAACTCGTCCGCGCTGGCGGCGCCGGTGAGCCGCGCGACTTCCTTGCCGTCTTTCAGCAGGATCGTCACGGGGATCGACGCGATGCCGAGCTGCTGGGCCTCGAGCTGCTGGCGATCGATGTTGACGTACACCGGTTCGGCGTGACGCCGGATCCACGCCACCACGCCGTCGTCCACCAACGTCGTGCTCTTGTACGTCTGGCACGGGCCGCACCACGACGCCGATCCATACGCGATCACAAGCTTCCCCTGCTCGCCCGCGCGATCGATGCCTTGCGCGAGCGACAAGCCCTCGTCGAACACGGGCGGCCTGGGTGCAAAGCTCCCGCGCCACTGCATGTACACCAGCACGCCCAGAAGCGCCAGGAGCAAACCCCAATTGGCCCAGTTGGGACGGGGTTTGGACGCGGGGCGAGCCTCAACGGACGCGGTCGCGTTCGCCCCGGCAGACGCCGGAGAAGTTTGGTTGGAATCGCTCGCGGACATCAGGAGGTCATCGTAGCGCGGCCATCGAGAATTGCAGGCGATCCGCGCAAATCTCGAGTTATCGAACGTCCCCGCGGCCCCATTGTGCCGCCTCAATCCGCGCCGACGATCACCAATCGGGCAATTCACCCGTCAACGGCTCGACCAGATCCTTGGCGGTGACCAGACCGATCGGGCGCGCATCGTGCTCCACGATCCCCAGCGGCGCGTCCGCGCCCCGGATCCGCCGCAGTGCCTCGAGCACTCCCATCGACGGACTGAGCATCGCTGCGCGACGCAACAAGCTCTCGATCGGCGCATCGGGGAAGGTGTGAAGATCGATCTGGCGCAGGACGCCGAGCACGCGACCCTTCGAGTCGACGACCGGCAGGCGTGAGCTCGCCTGTGCGGCCGCGAAGCGAACCATCTTGCCGCGGTCCCAGTCGATCGAGAGCGTGCGCACTTGGGCCCAGGGGATCATTTCTTCGGAGATGAGCGTGGAGCGGAAGGTGAGGGCGCGATCGATGAGCGAACTCTGGGATTCGGAGAGGACGCCTTCGGACCCTTCCTTGAGCAACGTGGCGATGCGCTGGCGGGCGTCGGCGATGTGGGCATTGTCGCTGGGGATGCGGAGCACATACTCGATGACGCGGGCGGCGCCCATGAGCGCGGGCATGACGCCGGTGTAGGTGAGGACCACGCGCAGGGCCGAGAGCGGCCACGCAAACTTGTAGGTGAGTCGATCGGCGTCGTTTCGGAAGAGTTCCTTGGGCATCGCGTCGCCGAAGATGAACATCAGCGGCGCGACCGCCAGCGCGTTGAGCGCGAAGACCTCCCCCTCGCTCCGCTGGCCCAGAAGCGCGACCAGCGCCTGCGTGACCATCGCGCCGGCCAAGGTCTGGGCGATCATCAGGGTGGAGAGCAGGCGGTCGGGGCGTTCGAGCTCGGCGCGGATGCGCCGGGCGGCATGGTCGGAGGGTGCTTCGGCGCGAATCATGAGGCGCACGCGGTTGAGCGAATAGCAGCCCATCTCGACGCCGCTGGAGAGAGCGGAGACCAACAAGCCCATCCCGAGCAAGGCCCACCAGCCAAGCCGCTCCCAGTCGAGGGTGATGACGCCAAGGACGCCGAGACTCATCGGTCGCCCTCCGGGTCTGGGTGGCCCGGCTGGGCCAGGAGACTGACCAGCACGCGATCGATGACGCGTCCCTGCATGGACTCGACTTCGAGGCGGAGGTTGCCGAGTTCCACCGCGTCGCCGGCGCGAGGGATGCGTCCGAGTTCCGCGAGAATCAGCCCTCCGACGGTCGCCACGCGCCGAGCACGCGTGCGCCTGCCAGATTTGCCGAAGAATTGCTGCCAGTCGCGCACGCTCAGACGCCCGGGCACCAACCAGCGATCGGTGGCGATCTTCTCGACGGCGAGCATTGCCTCGTCGGTCGATTCGGCGATGGGCGGTACGATCTGCTTGACGACGTCTTCGACTTCGATCAGTCCCGTCACATGGCCGGACTCGCTCACGCACAGCGCGACGTGTGCACGCTCCGCGCGGAAGCGGTCGAGGAGCTGGTCGAGGCGTGAGTTTTCGGGGATGTACACCACGGGCGTGACGGACTCGGCGATCGATTTCGTCGTACCACCGCCCGCGAGAGACGCGAGGAAGCGCTTGCCGTTCAGGAGGCCGAGGATGGAGCCGTCGAGCGAGCCCTTGCACACCGGGAACTTGGTGTGTCCGGTCTGGCGGATGAGATTGATGAGGTCGCCGGTGGTGGCCTTGGCCTCGAGCCAGGAAAGATCGACGCGCGGCGTCATGACCTCGCGGACCCGGAGCGAGCCCAGAGCCAGCACCTCGCTCAGGATCTCCTGATCGTCCTCGTGGATCAGCCCTTGCGAGGTACCGACGTCGAGCAGCGAGGAAAGCTCCCCGACGGTGATGATGCGCTGGTCGCCCTCACCGCCGCGCCCGAACAAGCGAACGAGCGGGCGCACGATGCCGGCGTCGAAGAACGTGCAGATCGGTCCGAGCACGCGCTGCGCCCAGAGCAAGGGAGATGACAGCCAGCGTGCGAACCAGACGCGATTGGTCGTCGCGACCGCCTTGGGGAGAATGTCGCCAAACAGGATCAGCAGCAAGGCTCCCGCGAGGCTGAAGATGACGCTCCCCAGGTCGCCCTGAGAATCCGGGGCCGCGATCGCGGAGAGCGCGAGAAACGCGATGTTGATCGTGTTGTTGAGAAAGAGCACGAGCACCAGCAAGCGGCTCGGTCGCTCCAGCAGCGCCGAAGCCGCCGTCGCAGCACCCGGGCTGAGGCGGCGAAGACGCACCTTGTCCGTTGGCGTCAGTGAAAAGAGCGCCGTCTCGATCGACGAACAGCACGCCGACGCCGCCAAAAGCGTCGGCATGAGCACGAGGTTGGCGATGGTGGTTGCGTCGATCACGGCGGGCTTCCGGGGGTCGCCAAGCGACCCGGCATCCAGCCGCTCCATCACGCGCCCCAACGACCGCCCCGCGTTCAACTGCACGCGGATCTCGTGCAGGAGCCGCGTCTCCGGGGACGTTCCGGCGGCCAGCGCTTGGGCAAGGAGCTGCCGACAGGTTTTCACGATCGACTCGCGTCCCTCAACCGCCCACGCTTTCCAACGCGCAAGCTCTGCCGAATCGCCCGAGGCCCGCGCGGCATCGACTCCCTCGCGCGCCTCCATGACTTCCATCAGAAGTGTGGAGGGGAGTGACTTCTCTCTGTCGGCGGGTGGTCCGCCTAAGCGAGCGAGCAGCAGGTTGGCGCGGGGTTCGGGGTCAAGGAGCGCACGTTTGGCGTCATTGAGTCGGGCTGAAAGCGCCTCGGCCTCGGAGGCCCCACCCGCCATGTCCGGATGTATCGAAACCGCTCGAGCCAGGAAGGCCCGGTCGATGACGCTCCGGTCAAGGTCGAACGCCGGAGCAAGTCCCAGGATGTCGAAGGCATCGGTGCGCATGGCGTGGGATCGTTGCAGGGTCGCACGCCTCGGGCCGCCGGTCTCTATCATGCGTCTAGGAGCACACCCGTGAGCACGATCTCCTCATCCACGAACGGGCCGAACAACGCGGCGAGCCAGCGGCACATCGGGGTGGTGGGCGTGAGCCCCGAGGGTGCCGCGGTCTTCTACACCCAACTTTTTCATCACGCCTCGCGGAAATTGACGCCTCACCAGCAGCCGCGCGTGACCGTGCACACCGAACCCTTGGCCGGGTACCTGGATGCGATCCGCAAGAATGATTGGCACACGGTGGGGCGATTGCTCCGTCGATCGGCGGACCTGCTGGCCCGCTGCGGCGCGGAGTTCTGCGTGACGCCCGACAACATCGTGCAGCACGCTTCGCACCTGGCCGAGGCGGGCTCGCCCGTGCCGTGGCTGTCGATGACGGACCTGGTTGCCAACGCCGTGGTTCGGGACGGGCGGAAGACGGTGGGGGTGATCGGCACCAAAATGGTGACGAGTTCGTCGATTTATCAGACCCCATTGGGAATGCGCGGGGTTCATGTGCTCCCACCCCAGGATTCCGAAGCAGACCAACTCGACCAGATTATTTTCGGCGAGTTGCTCTACGGGCACATCCGGCCGGAATCTCGCCAGGCGATCCTGCAGATCATCTCCAACCTGGCGTCCCGAGGGTGCGAGGCCGTGATTCTGGCCTGCAGCGAGGCCCCGCTGGTTGTGACGAGCGAAAACTCTCCAATTCCGGTGTACGACGCGACGGACCTTCTGGCCGAGGGCGCGATCCGCCGGGCGATGCCGCCGGGCTGAAGCCGGTCGCACGGGCCAGTTGGGTGTGCGTTTTGGAATCCAAAATGAGCGGGCGAATGGAACCCGGACGCGAATCGGGCGTCGAATTGGTCGGGACGCGTCGTTTTCGCCATGCACGAAGGGGAACCTCGTGGTACACTTTGGCGAAGGGTGCGTAGCGGCAAGGGGTGCCCGTCGCGCGGTGTAGCCGCGCGACGGCTCGGGTGGTATTCGCGGTCACGGCCTGATCGCGAGTCGTCTGGGTTTCAGCGCCCGAGGCCGATTGGTCTCCCGGCCGCCTCTCCCCGATTCTCCTTTCCAGAGATTCACGGGAAATGGCGAGGCTGTACACTCGTCTCTCTGCGCCATGGCCATGACGGCCAATCGCGGAGGAGCGTGGTCGGGACTACGCACCTGTCTTTGGTGTCCTTGGGAGCCCTCGATGAGCCGCTGGGACCTGCGTTCTCTCTTCGGAACTCGTCCGAATTCGTCTTCCTTCCGTTCCGCGCGCACCCCCGGGCGGCTGGCTCGATTGGCCGGCTCGCGGGCGTCCATGCGCCAGGGCGGCGTCGAGACCCTGGAGCCTCGCCAGTATCTGTTCGGCGATCACCCGAGCTTTTCGGATTTCCCGAGCGCCGACGCGATCGCGATCAACGGCACCACGGGTCTTGGCTCGCTGGCGGGCGTCATCGAGCAGGCTGGGACGGACGATCTGTTCAGCTTCGTGGCGCCGGCGAACGACTTCGTTTCGATCCTGGCCGACGCTCAGAACGCGGCCAGCACGCTGAACAGCCAGCTGCGCCTGTACAACTCGTCGGGTCAGCAATTGCAGCTTTCGAGCGGGAACGACACGCTGACGGCGGGCACGCCCACCGACGCATGGATCGGCTTCGTGGCGACCGCGGGCCAGACGTACTACGTCGGCGTGCGGGCCGACACGAATTCCGGCAACACCGCGACGGGCGCGTACACGCTTCGGATCGACGCGATCACGACCAAGATGAGCGTCAAGGCGACGGCGCCGGGGCAGGGCAACCTGCACCTCTCGTCGCTCGCATCGACCCGGGCGGTGACCGGCGGGCTCACGCGGGTCCAGCAGGACGTGATCTATGAGTTCACGACCCCCAGCGGCGATGAGTACGACTCGCTCTCGACGGTCAACGTTCAGCGCGATCCGGCGGACACCACCCATCAGCTCGACACTCGCCTGGAAGTCTTCGATTCGACCGGCACGCGGCTGGTGTTTGACAGCCCGGCCGGCCGCGCCAACGACGCGTTCGCGGCCCTCAAGACTCTTCCCAATCAGAAGCTCTACCTGCGCGTGCGCTCCGACGAGTTCCTGACCACACGGACGTCGTTTGGCACCGGCAACTACATCATCACGGCGGACGTGCTGGCCGAGCAGCTCGGGGCCCCGATGGACGCGGTGACCCGGCGTGGCAGCGACCAGGGGGTCTCGTTCTTCTCGTATGCCAACCCGGACGCGGGCAAGGCGTTCCAGACTTCGATGTACCAGTTCGTGGCCCAGGGCACCGGGCTGGCGTTCATCACGGCGATCGGCGGCGGGCTGAACCCGGTGATCGACGGCGCGATGCGCGTCTACAACGAGTCGGGCACGCAACTGGCGTACAACGACAACTTCGCCAGCGCCGATCCTCAGGTTGCCATCACGCTCCAGGGCGGCAAGCGCTACTTCGTCGTGCTCGACGGCTTTAACATCGGCGGGACCGACTATTCGATTTTCGTCGAGTCCAACCACACCTTTGACACCACGCAGCCCATCGACGACCATCCGAACACGACCGATCCACGCCGGGCGAGCGAGGCGACGACACTGGTGTGGGGTTCGCCGTTCGCGCTCGTGGACCAAGCGGGCAACGTGCTGGAGGATCGAAGCCTCCGCGTGGCGGCGCTGGGGACCGGGCGACTCTGGAGCGCGGGCGACACCGACCTGTTCAAGTTCATTCCCCAGGTGGACATGCTGGGGTCGTACGAAGGAAAGAACGACGACGTCGGCACGGCGGTTTTCGCCGGCGGCAGCTTCACCCGCGCGGGCACCGTGAACACGGCGATCCCGACGACGACGTACGGGGTGGCGGCGTGGGACGCGCGGGACTGGTGGTCGGCGCTGGGCGGGCTGTGGGGCCCGGACGTTGACGGGAATGGCGATGCGCTGCCGGGCACGGTGTACGCGCTCGCGGAGTTCGACATCACCGGCGACGGGCGGACCGAGCTTCTTGCGGGCGGCAGCTTCACGCTGGCGCGCAATACGACCGATCCCGATGATGACATCCAGGTCGACGGCCTGGCGGCTTACACTTGGAACGCGCTCACCGGTCAGTACGAGTGGGCCGCGGTCCCCGGTTGGAACGGCGGCACGGTCTACGTGATGACCATTCACGACGGGACGGCCCCTGCGGACGGCACAGACCCCGAGCCGGTCGTCATGATCGGCGGCGATTTTGGCATCACCTATATTGACTCCGCGCTGACATTTGATGGACAGGGGATCACGCTGCCCGGCTTGGGGGCCCAGGTGGTGCGTGCGATCGCGAGCGTGCCGCTCGACTTGCCGGACCCCGACGGTGACGGCTCGGAGGAGGACCCGGAGGCGTACGTGGCGCTGGTGGTCGGGACCGGCGACGCGACGACCGGCGATCTTTGGACCATGCAATCGGGCTCGGAGTCGTATGAGAGATTCCAGCAGTTCGACGGGCGAACGCTGAACGGGGCCGTCCGCGCGATCGCGCCCTTCAATTACACGGACGCGTTCGGCACGGCCTATCAGGGCTTCGGCTTCGGTGGCGAGTTCACCACCATGACGAAGACGAACGATCCGAACGATGTCCTCAATCTGCGGCGGGCGGCGTACTTCCGCTTCGGCGTGGAGGACCCGACCGAAGAGTTGGTGGAACTCAACGCCAACGGCAACGTGTACGCCATGGCGTACTACGACGCGCCGGATCCGGACGGCGCTGGCGGCGTGGATGACCCGGCGCCGGGGCTGGTGATCGGCGGAGCGTTCACGAACATCGGTTCGAGCGCGAACCGGTCAAAGATCGGCGTGTGGGAAGGCACCGGCTGGCGCAGCCTCGGGCGCGGCTTCAACGCGACCAACAACCAGGACGTGTACGCGCTGTCGGTCATCGCGGACGAGGACATCGGCGTGCCGGTCGACCCGGTGCTGTACGTGGCGGGGTCGTTCCGCACGGCGCGGAACGTGCTCGGGACGGTGAACGCGAACCGTGCGGTCAAGTGGCAGTTCAACGAGCTTCTCGGCGACTTCGAGTGGGTTGCGATGGGGAGCGGGACGGGGAGCCCCACGGCGAACGACACCAACTCTTGGCCGACGGAGAACGGGACCGACAGCACGATCTATGCGCTGTCGGCGTTCGATGACGGGAACGAGAATCAGTGGGACCGTCACAGCCGTCGTTCGACGCGGTTGTCGCTGCTGCTCGCGGGTGACGCGGATTCATTCGCGAACTATTTCATTACGGTCTACGACTCGGACTTCACCGCGATCTATACGAACGACACGATCTCGCCGCCGTTCCCCGATCCGGCGGGCGCGATCGACTGGTCGCTGCAGCCCGGGAGCTTCCAGTTCGAGGGGCCGACGGTGTGGGGCGGCGAGACGTATTACATCGAGGTTCGCGACGTAACGGGGTCCGGTACCGGGCGGTACACGCTGCAGGTGATCGCGGACGCGTTCACGCAGGACGACACGAATTCGGCGATCTTCGACCCGGTCGATCGCGATGATTTCTCGGACAACCAGGCGTATTTCGGCAACGCGATCCAGCTCGGGCAGCCGGTTGGGACGGGCGACACGCGCAATTTCTTCACGCTGCCGAACTCGGCGCCGACGGCCAGGCAGTTCCAGACCACGCAGGACAACATCACCCAGGTCCACTTCTCGGAGCTTGGGAACATCCCGACCATCGACAACGACGACCTGTTCTCGTTCCGCTCGCAGGCGACCGGCTATGCGGAGATCAGGATCAACACGACGCTGCTGGCCGATCACTTCGACGAGTACCTGGGCGGCGGGCCGATCAACAGCCAGAGGACGTACAGCAGCAACTTCGACGCGGCGCTGCGTATCTATGACGCGGACTTCACGCAGATCGCGTATGTGAACGACGTGGGAACGGTGACGGGTGAGCCCTCTGGCAACGACCCGACGGGCACATGGATCGGCCGGAACTTCCACAAGCGCGATCCGCGCGTGGTGATCCCGGTGGTCGAGGGTGAGTTCTATTACGTGGTGATCGAGAGCGGGCAGCGGTGGATGGACGGTTCGCCGGCCGCCATCGCCGACCGCGTCGCGCGGACGGGCGAGCAGATCGACCTGGGCAGTGCGACCGGCTCGTACGAGCTGTTGATCAACGGCATGCCGGACCTTGATCCGGGCACGGACGATCACGACGCGGGCGTCAGCGCCACCGACGGCTCGAACCTGGCGACGCCGATCATCGTTGGCGAGAATCAGGCGGACTCGGCCTCGAACGGCAAGGGTTCGATGACGGGGACGATCAACGACGGGGCCGACGTCGACGACTTCTCGTTCGTGGCGTTCTCGCGCGGGACGGCGACCTTCAGCTTCAGCCGGCCCGAGGCCTCGACGGTCACGGGCGTTGTCAGCATCTTCACGGTTCGGAACGGGCAGACGAACGTTGTCGCGAGCGGGACGGCCGGCTCGGCGGGGACGATCCAGCTCACCTTCCCGATCACTCCGGGCGAGCGGTTCTTCATCCGTGTGAGTTCGAGCGCCGGCAGCACGGGCGACTATCGCTTCGACCTGACCACACCGGCCTTTGTCGATGATTTCGCGGACCGCAAGGACCTGGCGCTGGCGACGGACCTTCCCCAGTTCGACTTCCTGGGCACCGGGCAGTCGGACGGGAAGCTCGAGCAGCCGGGCGACACCGACGTCTTCCGCTTCACGTCGTACGACTACCAGACCATGACGGTGCTGGTCGACGGAAAGTCGGCGAGCACGCTCAACCCGTACGTCACGGTGTA
>OEIV010001067.1_pt1 | contig 13270 bp, 9 predicted proteins | sample 1539231 | NCBI WGS metagenome assembly OEIV01 (sample SAMN03794762, study PRJEB22550) | activated sludge metagenome | feature: wastewater treatment plant; material: activated sludge; isolation source: Wastewater treatment plant of a petroleum refinery complex | place: Argentina: Buenos Aires ...
CCCGGCGCAGCGCCGCCAGACAGAAGGCACCATCGAGCGTGTTGGACAACTGCCAGGCCAGGACGAAGCGGCTGAACCAGTCCATGACGACCACCAGGTACATGAAACCCCGTGGCAGCGGCACGTAAGTGATGTCCGCCGCCCAGACCTGATTGGGCCGGTCGATGTCCAGTCCGCGCAGCAGATAAGGGTATTTCCGGTGCTGTGGCTCGGAAACCGACGTGCGCGGGCGGGGGTAGACCGCCCGCAAGCCCATTTGTTGCATCAGCCGGGCCACGCGCTTGTGGTTGACGGCATAGCCATGCTGTTGGTTCAGTCGCGCCGTCAGCTTTCGATAGCCGTAGAACGGCGCGCGGGTGTATTCCCGGTCGATGAGCCGCATCAGGGCCAGATTCAACGCCGACTCGCTCGCCGGTCGCCAATAGTAGGTTGCCCGGTTGAGGTCGAGCAGTTGGCACTGGCGGCGAATGCTGAGCGTCGGGTGGTCGGTCTCGATCATCTTCCGCTTCACCTCAACCGAACTGGGCAGCTTTTTTTTTCAGCCACTCCAACTCCATCTTCAGCCGGCCGATCTGCTCGTACAGTTCCGCTTCCCGGCCCGCCTGCTCGCCCTGGTCGTGGGCCGAGCCATTATCGAACACAGCCGGCCCGTCAGCCAACAACTGCTTCTTCCAGGCGCTGACCTGGTTGGGGTGGACGTTGTACTCGCCGGCGAGCTGGTTGACGGTCTTGAGTCCCTTGACCGCTTCCAGGGCGACGGTGAATTTGAACTGTCCGCTGAATTGTCTGCGCTTTCTGCCCATCTGGATGTCTCCACAAGCCTCGGAATGGTACTCCATTCCACTTAAGCTCGTGGTCTAGTTTTTGGGGTTCACTATAGACCCTATTTAAAGAAATCCTCGGCGCTCTTGTCTACCACATCTCTTCCGTACTTGTAAACCAGCGACCAGTAAAGTGCTGCCCACCCCATTGCCCAAAGCTTTTCTTTAGCTATGAATTCCCACACAGCGTCAGGCCGCGCATCTATAATCGGAAAATCTCGTACCTCCCATTTTCCAGATGCCCCACGTGTACGTCGACGAAGCGCTTCTTGAGAAGTCATAGGAAGGTTGGCCATACCTATAAGATTCCACTGGTAATAGTCGTGATCCACTCCAAAACCGAGAAGGTGAAAATCTGGCGGTTGGAGGTCAATCCCTACTTCTTCCTCTGCGCCGCGGATGGCACTACTATATACGTTGGGACATGTACCATCTGAAGTCCTATCAAGCTGGGCGTGTATGCCTTCGACAAAAGAGATGTCTAACTCTCCTGGACGAGCGCTGGCATGCGAACTTCGACGGCTTAGTATAAGCTTCTCGTCGCTTGTGAATAGTACAAACGCTACTCCAAGACCTATTGCCAGGAACGGGATCGGATCCTCAGGAGCAGGATTGAGATATTTCTCTCGTAAGGTTTTGCCATCTTTCAACGGGCGGTCAAGGCTGAGAACTGTCGCTCGAAACGTGTAGTAGTCGGTGTTTTGTAGTACAAGATGAAGCTCCATCTTTTCATCTGGTACGGTTCTTCCAATCCTATACCTCTTAAGTGCCAACTGCGGACCGTTCCAATGAAAGTGCTCACCCGCCTTCTTCTTAGCCTCTTCTTCCATCATCACTTCAGCACGAAGAGCTTCGACATCAGGTGGAAGCTCTAGTGGTGATGGGTCAATCGCACAAGTTATTGTCGAAGGGGTATAGGTGAGCACCCCATCCCCATCTATGACTTGAAAGGGAAAACTTCGGTTCCCAAGTGTAAACAAGTCAGAATATACTGTTGCGTTTATCTTGGTATCCTTGCGCAGTTCCCGCTGCAAGTCCTCATACATTTGTGGCCGCGCCTTAGACAACTCTCTGAAGAGTTTAGAATGCTTTCGATGCCGGTGGACGTAGCTGAGCAGTTCAGTTATTTTGGCATCCTTCGACATCTGTGAGCTAAAGTCATCATAGACGTCTGGAAAGTAGTCATAACAAAAGCTATCTATCTCGACCTGGCTAAAATGATCCTTAAAGAATCGGCGTAGTCTATCGTTTGGAATGTCCATGATGTTGCATCAGATTGCACTATGACATGGGCACAGATCGCCCCTACTAAAATGGCTGGCTTGGACATTATAACTTTTGTGCCTCTATTGTGAAGTAAATTCCTCACAAGAGTTTGAAATGGTGGTGCCGGAGGTGTAGTGAACCCCAAAAATTGGACGGGTAGGTAAGTCGAGTATGATGATTAGGTGGAGGGTACAAAGGGCCCCCCGGGTCAAGCCGGAGAACATCGTCCGCTGGAGGCAGTTCGTGGAGAACCCGCCAGTGTGTGCGAGAAGCACAAGGGCCTGAATGACGAGCATTGACTTCGATTTGCGACTTTAAGTCCAGCTTTTTGGGTTGATTATGGAGGAGCTACCAAGGATTATGAATTCTGATGAAGGCTTCGAACTTCGCTTTCCTTATAAGCCGTTGCACTGGGTGACTGGGCTTGATGCTGATTACGAATTTGAAGTTGATGGTCTACAAGGTCTTATTCGGGCTGAAAAGCCTTTCCTGGTAGTCAAACTACGTTCGTTCTCCGCCGAACAGGAAGCGCTAGACTTCATCCCAAGAATCTGGGACGCTTTAGCGCGGTTGGCTGTTGAACGGGGGTCAGGCTTTGTCGCTGACATGACGACGGATAATGTGACTTATGCTGCTGATCCCGACAAAGCAGCAGAAAATCTATCGAAGAGTTTTGGCGTTCCGAATACTGGGCCCGTTCATGGGATTGTAAATGGCAATTTACCCAGTGTTATCCCACTTGGAAAAACAATACGAACATTGAAGGCTGGCGAGCTAACAGCAACAGTCACTTCGTCTGCTGAAATGTATGCTCCTGCATTCGTTAGTGCGTTGAGTCAGTCCAAAGGCGGTGCTATCTATAACGATGAAAGACTGCATACGGCAATTGATCTTTTGTGCGACATTCAGCGAGAGGTTTCCTTAAGATCAAAATTCCTCACATGTGTCATCGCACTAGAGGTTCTATCAACCCGACTGAGGAAGCACGCTGTTGTTCAAGAGCTACTGGACGAGCTTGATGTAAAAGTAAAGAGGAAAATCAAAGATTATGATTCTAAAAGCGATGAGTATCACGCACTGGAATCGTTACAGCGTGAGCTTCTATATCGTCGAGAAGCTTCTTTGCGGTCTAGTATAAGAAGACTTGTGTTGGATGGCCTTAGCGACTTACCAGACAACGAATTGCAAGCGAGAATTAAAGATGTGGTTTGGGCTTATGACATTCGGGGGAGCCTAGTTCATGATGGTGTGGTTCCTGAAAACGATTTGCACAATGCAAATCGCATTGCCTATGAGGTGCTTACAGATCTACTGAAGAGGAGGCTAGGTATTACCTAGTTAGATGTTTATTCCCTTGTAATTGAGACGCTCGAAAGAGTGAAACGTGTAGAAGCGATTTAAGAGCAAACGACAACTATATTTCCCATAATCCGAGGCACTGTGACCACTCAAGCAAACGGGCAACAGAAATACACACTTGAGGCGATTGAACAAGACACCGAATCAGTTATGGCTTTGTTGCATAGCTTTACAGTTCATCCCAGTGCTGCGCTGTTGTCTTTTAGTCTATTACCGCCTTTGTCGATGTATGCAGTCGAAAGCTATCGAGCCTTGAAGACTCAGAATCACCTTGCTCCTACACAACTCGAAAAGTTGTTAGAAATTCTTAAACCATTTCGGCATCGAGCAAAGCAGTTAGATTCTCCCGAAAAAACGGTTGAGCAAGTCGCAATTGATCTGTCAGAGTTTGCCGAGAGTCAAAGGAGATTTTTCCTTGACTCCCATACAGGATTTCTTAGCTCTCTGAAGAGAGCGCTACAGCCAGACCTTGGATTGTACACTTACGATGGACACATTATCACAACTACACACTCGATAGCTTTTAATTTCGGTCAAGACTCTGATGTCCCTAAAAAGGGGTTTGACATAGGAAAGGCTCTTGGTGCTTATACAAAAGCTATGTGTGATTTCCTTGGGATCAAATCGACAAAACCTGAAACCGGTTCAACGAATCTGCCCGCTCCTGTTGAGATGCGAGATATAAAGTCGCAGGCACTCTATAAACGAGGGCCACTTGGGAGATTACCCGCTGAAATGGCTGTTGGCCTAACCTATTTACTTGGCAATCTGAATAACATGAGCCTGGTTATTCAAAAGCTCTTACCGGCCGGAGGTCATACTCAGTTTCGCCTCAAGTTCATTACTGCATATCATGCGGACTCGAATTTAAAAGCGATACAAAGTCGCTTCATTAGAGAATCAGCACTGGCCTATGGCTATGGCGAAGTATTCAATGAAATCCTTGGAAACTCCGATAGCAGATGGTTGCGAAAACGAACCTCTCTAAGAAACCTGCTTGTCCATTATATGATAGACGAACCTCTTGCTACAGGTCTGCTACCAACAGCAAACTGGGCTCAGGCCATCGAGCATTTTGGAAGTCGTCTGACCTATGAAGCAATGGATTCCCTCCTTGATAGGCATGTTAAACGAATGTCTTCTGCAATCGAGATGGGCTTTGAACTGGACGGCGACCCTTTCTGGTACGGGCGAGTTGTCTAGCCAGTAGCTTGCTGTTCTTCATACACGGGATTGCCCAAACAACAGATAATCGCAGAAAGTTAGAATGTGTCTGGCTCAGCCGCCATGCCTGCCTAGCTGTTATGGGGCAGCATTGACTCCGATTCACGCTCATTGTGTCCACCTTTTGGGAGTCAGCAAACCGTTTCACTTTACGCACACCGCACATGCTCTTGTGTTGCCGTTTACTGCTGATTTCTAAACCTATAAAGCCTAGTGCCCCAGAAGCAGCGCCGCGGTAAAAACAACCACTAGCCCCCTCTACAATCGGCCATAGACCTGCAAATCCAAGCAGAGCCTACAGGAGACCGCTATGGCCGTAACCCAAAGTCACATCCCCACCATCAGCGATGCCGTCGTTGAACTGGACCTGTCCAACCCCGGCACGTTCACCGCCCAGAACACGATCACCACGGCCATCGACTAAACCTATGAAAACCATCGGCTACCGCCCCGTCGTCTCCGCCCAGGCCATCATCGACGAGATCGCCGCCGCCCTGACGCCCGTCCTGGTTCCCGCCCGGCTGGATCAGCTCTACCCGTTCCGCTGGCAGCCGTCGGGCACGATAGCCGGCAACCGCATCGGCTACCTGACGTCCGTCGGCGGCATCCCGACCGACTCCACCGAAAACAACAGCTTCCAGGACATCATCCTCATGGTCGCCGTCCGCCACGACGGCACGCCGGGGACGCTGCAGGCGGCCGAAGCGACCCTCAACGACATCGAGGCCGACGTCTGGAACACCCTGGTGCCCCACAACGCCACCCACTGGAATACCGTCGAACCGCCGCGCCAATCCGTGAAACCGGGCGCGCCGGAGGGGCAGCCTAACTGGCGCGCCATGTACATCTACATCCGGGCCCGTAGCGCCTGAGCGCCACGGCAAAAACGGGCCGGCCTCGCCCATACAATCGGTCTAAAACGCTATCCGCCCATAACCCACAACCCACATAGGAGAAGCATATGACCGTTGTCCAAGCAGACATCCCCAGCATCAAGAACGCCAAGGTCGAACTCGACCTGTCCGGTCTGGGCACCTTCACCGCCGGTAACACCCTCAGCATCGAAGGCGAAATCACGGAAGTGGCCGTTAGCGGCGGCGACTTCACCACCTCCAACCTGCCGGTGCTGAACGGCACGACCTTCACCTCCACCGGCGAGAAGCAGCCGTATGAGATCACCGTCACCGCCGTCTACACCGAAGGCCACGACGCCCACACCGCCCTGTCCGGCAAGGATCTGCAGGAGGGTCTCATGGCCGTCCACGGCGACAGCGCCATCGGCATCCGCTGGGCGCCGGCCGGCGCGGGCACCGGCAAGCGGCGCTTTAAGTGCATCGGCTCGCTCTTCCGCGTCATGCCGCCCGCCTTGCAACGCAACGGCGACATCCTCTACACCTTCGCCATCCGCGGCGACGTCGAAGACGAGACCATCAGCTAATTTCCAACCCGGCACGAACGCCGAAGGAAGCGCAACCCCATGTCACTTATCTTTCTGGACGGCAACACGGCCACTTCCACCATCGAGGGCTTCGAGGGGCGCATCGTCTTCCCCGAGGTCATGGACAAGCAGACCTATAAGGAGTACCGCGCCTACCTCCGAGAACGGGACGCCAAACCGGGTGGCGACGACAGCGACGACGATATCGCCCGCGTCTACGTCACCCTGCGCGACCCGGCAAGCGGCGAGGAGCAGGAAGTGCCGATGGTCTTCTCCTTCAGCGTGGCCGAGATCGGCTTCAAGCTGGCCCGCTTTGAAGGCTTCCCCGAAGGCGTCGAGAGGCTGCTCGGCCCGCACAACCCCGACGGCCGCGGGCTGCCGCTGACCTTCATGGGTCTCATCAGTCGCGCGGCCGGGGAGTGGGTCAGCCGCCAGCTTTCCTTTCGACTGGATAGCGGCCCAATCCCTGCTGTCTAAACGCCATCTCGACCCGCGCTTCCCGCAGAACTACGCCTTGCAGCTTTACAACCTGCAATCGCTTTACCACGCCCTGCCGGAAACGGGCGGCATTCTGGAGCAAGACCTGCGGCTGCTGGACATGATGTGGCACGCCTACTACACATCCGAGCTACACGACAAGACGCTGTCTGAAATCGCCAAAGACGGAGCTTTGGAACTCTACAAGCAGACCAACGCGCTGGCCGACCTCATCGAATCATGGCGAACACCACAAGCCGCATCCTGATCGAACTCGTCGCCAAGGCCGACACCACCGAATTCAACAAGGTGATCCACGGCCTGACCCAGGTCGAGACCAAGGCCAACGACCTGGCCACGGCCATCGCCAAGAGCGGCAACACCGGCGGCTACGGCGACACCGTCCGACAACTGCAAAAGGTCGTCAGTGGCTTCAGCAACGCGGCCGAGACGGCCGGCCTCCTGCGCCGGGAACTGCAAAGCCTGCAAGAGGCGAAGATCAGCGGCATCCTGACCGACGAGGACGCCCGCAACGCCGAGCGCCACATCGGCCGGCTGGCGGAGAAGCTGCGCGAGTTCGTCGCCCTGACCGAGAGGCGCATCGACGGCGGCCTGCAACGGCAGCTGCAAGACCTGGCCGAAGTCCCCATCGACACCATCCCGGCTATTCTGCAAGACATCCGGACGACCCTGGGCTCCGTTCAGCCGCCCACGGAAGTGGATGCCGCCTTCCGGAAGATCCTCACCACTGCCCAAGACCTCATTACCTATCTCGACCGCACCGCCACCGGCGTGGAGAGGATCGACAGCGGCCGCCTCTACGACCTGGTCGAGGGCCTCGTCCAGGCCGCCGCGGAAGCCGAAGATACCGTCGGCGGCTTCGACAAGCTCAAGCAAAGCCTCGTCGATCTTTCCAACCAGAAGACGGACGCTAACTTCTGGGACCGTCTCTTCGGAACCCTGGAAGGCGACCGCATCTCCGGCCTGACCGGCGGCATCGACAAGGTGCAGGAGATGGCCCTCAATCTGGGCAAGCTCCTGCGCGACGACGAGAGCCAGCTCAAATACGTTCGCAACAACACGGCCGAAATCCGCGACGCCGCCCACGAGACGGGCATCGCCTTCCGCGGCACCGCCCAGACCCTGCAGGACCTCTACGACATCGCCGTCAAGTTCGCCGCGACCATCGGCGACGGCATCAACCCGGCCGGCACCCGAGCGCTGGAAGCGGCCTACGCCGATCTCATCACCCTGCTCCGCCGCAACCGCGACGCCTTCACCCTGGACTCGCCCAACGAAGCGGCCTTCCAGACCATCGCCGCCTTCCGCGATCTGGACCGCATCATCGGCGACATCGGCGAGAAGCGGGCGGCCAACATCCTGGGGCTGAAAGAGGAAGAGATCGGCGGCATTCGCGCCACGGCGGCCTACCTTGAGGACGCCCGCCAGAGCGCCGGCCTCATGACGGCCGAGCTGCGCACGGTGGCGCAGGAACTGTCGCTGGTCGAACAGAAGCGGCTGGACACGACCACGACTACGCGCTCCCTCCTGTCGCGCACCGAACTGACGCAGGACGAGGAGCGGCAGGCGCAGGTGCGTCTGGCCATCCTCAACCGGCTGTACGCCGCCTCGGAAGCTCTGGAAACCTCCGGGCAGCCCATCGCCCTCAATGACGAACTGGGCAAGGTTGAAGTCCGGGCCGAGCGGGCCACCAAGAGCCTCCCGGACACGGCCGAAACCGCCCAGAGCACCGCCCAACGGGTGGCCGGCATCGGCCAGGCCTACGGCAACACCGACGACGACCTGGCCCTCATCAGCGCCGCCTTCGGCGACTCCATCGACGATGTGGGCGCGCTCATCGACGAAACCCACGCCTTCGGCCGGGCGGCCGGTCAGGCGGCCACCGAGCAGGTCGACGCCTCCGCCCGCGCCGCCGGGGCCATTCAAGACCAGACCCAGGCCCTGCGCGATTTGCACGAGGAACAGCGCCGGCCGGCGCTCCCGGCGGCCGGCCCCAACATCCCCGACGGCACCGACGATGAACTGCCCCATCTCTCGCTGGAAAAGCTGATCGGCTTCCAGAAGCAGCTGCTGAAGGACATCTACGCCACCAACCAGGCGGCCGAAGCGCAGCAGGCGGCCTTCGCCGGCATCGCCGATCGCATCGCCGCCCAGGAGTCCAAGTACAAGAGTGCCAGCGACGGCTCGCTGGAAAATATCCAGAAGGCCAGGGACGCCTGGACCGACGTCACCGCCGCCGCCGAGCGCTACGGCCAGGCGGTGGCCGAGACGACGCTCGCCACCCGCCTGCTCTCCAAGCCGTTCGCCGACCTCTCCGGCGAGATCGAGAAGGCCCGGGCGGCGGCCGTCGACTACGGCGACATCACCAAGCTGACGAACCTCAGCCACCGGCACAGCATCGACCTGGTCGGCGAGCTGGTCGCCCTTGAGAAGCAACGCGGCCGCATCACCGGGAAACTCAGCGGCGACGAAGAGCAACTCAGCAACCTGGCCAAGCAGGCCAGAATCCTGCAAGACGCGATTGATGCCGGCAAGGACTCCTCCGGCGCGCTGAACAAGGCCCTGGAAGGGGTGCAGATGACGATGGCCAAGATCGCGGCCAAGACCGACGACGTGCGCAAGGAAGTCCTCGGCCTGGTCGTCAGCCTGGCCAACCAGGGCGAGAACCTGGGCAGCAAGCTCTTCAACCCGACCGCCCTGCAGGGCTACAGCGACCTGCTGGCCAGAATCAAGAAGCAGCACGACGACCTCCGCGCCGGGGCCAACGGCGCGCCCGGAACGACGACACTGCCGACCACGTCGAGCCCGGAAACGACCGAATCCATGGCCCGTCTGGCCCAGCACATCAAGGATGCGGGCGAAGCGGCCGACAAGACGGCCGCCGATCTGCGCGCCTACGGCGCCACGCTGCAGGACACGCGCGGCGCGGTGGAGCAGTTCATGACCACCAACGAAGGGGCCCAGAGCGCGCTGAACGGCGTCGGCCGGGCCATCCAGCGGCAGCAGGAGTACATGAAGGACGCCCAGCGCACCTGGGATCTGCTGGCCGCGGCGGTGCAAGAGTACGACGTCGTCATGGACAAGGTGGCCGCCAACCCGGAGCTCGTCACGCCGGAGGATTACCAGAGCATCGCCGAGATGCGGACCAAAATCGAGATGCTTATCCTGAGTATCGGCGAGCTGGCCAACCAGAGCGACAAGTTGGAGGGGATCAACATCGCCGAGGCCATCCGGCGGGGCAATGAACTGCAGAAGGCGGAAACCGAAACCCGCAATCTCAACAAGGCCATCGAGCAAACGAAGACGCGCATGGAGGCCCTGAAGCACGTGGGCAAGAACATCTCGCAGATGCTCTTCGGCAGCGACCTCAAAACCATGCTCCTCACCGGCACGCTGCTCTCCTTCGGCCGCGAGATCGAGAACATCTTCCAGGGCATGGCCCAGAACATCAAGGAGTGGATCGATACGGCCAGCCAGCAGTTCGACCAGTTCCGCGAGAAGAGCATCCAACTCTTCGCCGCCATGCCCGGCGCATCGTCCATGGCCCGCGACGCCGTCATCGGCGACATCCTGAAGATCGGCGCCGAGTACGGCTATCTGACCGACGAGACCATCCCCGCCGCCTATCGTGCCCTGCAGCTCGGCGTGCCCGAAGGCAATCTCTACGAAACCATGTCCGCCGCGGCCGAGACCGCCCGTGTCACCGGCGGCGACTTCCTGGGCACCCTGGAGAGCGGCCAGAACATCATCAACGCCTACGGCGGCAAGATCACCGACCTCAACAAGATCTACGACCTGCTTTTCTACGCCCAGCAGAACGCCGGCGTCAGCGCCGATGGCCTGACGCAAGCCCTGGCGCCGGTCATCGCCGTCACCGGTGACCTGGGGGTGTCCCTGGAAGACATCATCAGCGCCATGATCACCATGAGCCGCCAGGGCGACGATCTGGAGACCATCTCATCGCTGCTTTCCAACATGTTCACCCAGATCCAGATTTCGGGCACAGCCCTGGGCGGTGTCTTCGAGGAGGCGGCCGGGACGGACTTCCGCACCTTCATCGCCAACGGCGGAACGCTCATCGAGGCCATGCAGCTGATCCAGAAGCAGGCCGAAGTCACCGGGACTTCCATCCCGGCCCTGGTCGGCGGCGATTCGAGCTTCTACCGCGACCAGCAGGCCATGCTGGCCGTCCTGGAACTGAACAACCAGCACCTGGCCGAGCTAATCAACATCTCGACCGGCGTCCGCGCCGCGCAGGACCTCATCGCCGACGGCTACAGCGACATCGCCGACGAAGCGTTCCTGAGCAACCAGCAAACGGCGGCGCAGATCGAACAGACGAACCTCAAGGCCGCCAAGTCGTGGGAACCGGTTCGTCTGGCGTGGAGCCAGTTCAAAGCCGAAGCCGCCGCCGGCGTCGGCGAGATGTTCAGCATCTCCCAGGCCAACAAGGAGTGGGATGAGTTCGCCCACACCCTGAGCACCCTTCCCCGCGACAACCCCATGCACCGCTACGCCGCGGAACTGCAGATGATCCAGGAGGCGCTGGCGGTGGGCGCGAACGAAGACCATTGGTGGGACGGGGATCATCTCAAGTCATCCTCGGTGGCCTGGGCCTATCTCAACGGCAACCTGACCTCGGCCGAGCAGCGCGTCAGGCAACTGGCCATCGCCGAAAAGCTGCTCTCCGAGAACGCGGCCGTCGGCAATCGGGAACTCGTCAACGCCTCCTACGCCATCTACGACATCGTCACCGCCGCCGAGGCCAACGAAAAGCCCACCGTCGACATGATGAACAACCTCCGGGAGTTGACGGCTCTGTTCCCGGAAACCTACAAGGAGGTGCGCAACTTCCTGGTCGAGCTGGGGCTGGCCCCGCCCCTCATTGAAAAGACCGCCGGGGCAGCCCTCTTCCTCAACAACCAAATCGAGAAGCTCGGCCTCCCCGCCCCGCAGGCTGATCCGTCGCGGCCGACGCCGCTGGCCCCCTACAAGTACATGCTGGAAGAGATCGCCGAAATCATGGACGGCGACACCTTCAAGGCCATCGTCGCCGGTTCCACCAACCCCATCACCATCCGGCTGCCCCACGTCGACGCGCCGGAGATCCGGCATCTGGACGAAAACGGCAAACCGGTCGGCGACAACGAAAGCTACGGACAGGCCGCCCGGCGCTTCACCGAGGAGTGGTTCATCGAAGTCACGGACCTGGAAGTGTCGGCCGACAGCGCCGTCGACAACTACGAACGCTCGCTCAGGACAGTGAAGGGCAAACTCCAGGGCCAACAGCGCCAGCTGCAGGAAGACCTCCTGGCCGCGGGTCTGGTCATCCCCCTGCCCGTCGAAATCACCCACAACCAGGCCAAGTTCGACGAACAGATGGAGATGGCCATCCGCGCCGCCGAACAGGGCGCGGGCATGTTCCGGAACCGGCTGGCCCAGGCGATGTTCCTGGAAGGCTCCATTGACAGCACCAAGGAGATCGTCGAAGTCATCGAACTGCAACGCAACTACTTCCCGGAGGGCCTTGAGTACGCGCGCCAGATGACGGCCGCCCAGGAGGCGCTCAACGACGCCACCGGCGAGTACGTCGATACCTACCGCGACAACAGCGCCCGCATCCGGGAGCTGGAACAACAACTGCAGAGCGACCTGACCGACACCCAGAAGAAGGAACTGGACAAGCGCCTGGAACAACTCGACATCAACAGCGCCGAGGCTATCGCCATCCGGCAACAACTCGCCGCCGACCTGACCGATAACGAGCGGGCCAAGATCGACATCGAGATCGGGGAGCTACGCGCAACCGACGGCCGGCGCACGACCTCCTACACCGGCGACGTCGAAGCGGCCGAAGAGGCGGCCAAACAGATCGAGGAAATCCAGGCCGACATGCGGCGCAACCTGGAAGAGCATGCCTACACGCGCCTGTTCGACTTCGAGGGCATGACGGCCGAGATGGGCGAACTGGCCGTGGCGATGGGGATCATGAGTGAAACGGAGGCCGATATGGCCGTCACCTTCGCCCAACGCAAGGCCGCCCTCGACATGCTGCCGCAGGCCTTCGCCGCCGTCACCCTGTCGGCCGAACGGGAAGCCCAGGCGGTCAGGCTCATCATCGAAGGCTCCGTGACCACGGCCGCCGAGGCTATCCGTCGCGTCCAAAACCTGCAAGAGGAGCAGGAGTGGTTCGATCTCAAGCCGGGCGAAACGTTCTCCACCGACGTCTACTGGCAAAGGGCCGGGATGGAAAGGCCCGAAGACCAGGTCATCAACAGCATCACCTTCGCCCCCACCCTCGACGATGTCGCCCTGGAGCAGTTCAACCAGGAAATCGAAGAGTTGCGCAACGAGAACAAGAAGTACTACCTGACCCCGGCCGACAACCTGGAGTACACGCGCTACCATTACCGCGCCGGCCTGCAAACCTTCCTCACCACTAACCCTGTGGACGCCAGCGTCGGAGCCGACACCCTGCCGGCCCAGGAGGACGCCGATGCCTTCAAGGTCTGGCTGGGCACCCAGACCTACACCGTCAAGGTCCATGCCGAATTCGACACCGACCCGCCGCCCGACCGCGACGGCGACCGGGCCGGCGGCGGCCACGTCAGCGCGCAGGGAGCCTATTGGGTCGGCGAACTGGGCCCGGAGCTCTTCGTCCCCT
>OEIV010001068.1_pt1 | contig 13257 bp, 11 predicted proteins | sample 1539231 | NCBI WGS metagenome assembly OEIV01 (sample SAMN03794762, study PRJEB22550) | activated sludge metagenome | feature: wastewater treatment plant; material: activated sludge; isolation source: Wastewater treatment plant of a petroleum refinery complex | place: Argentina: Buenos Aires ...
TAGCCGTCGCCGTTGGCGCTGATGGACCGGCCAGCAGGGCGGCGGGAGGGGGGTCAGTTTGCCGACAGCCGGTGATGGTCAGGAAGAGGAGAAGGGGAAGGAGAACGGCCGTTAGTTTCTTTTGTTGAAGGTTCAAACATGCGCTCCAGGTATCGGTTTCTTAGCCGTTATTGTACGGAAGAAAGTTTCCCTGGCTATCAACGTTTACGCCCCTCTAAAGAAGAAAAGAGCGCACCGTCCTCACGGTGCGCTCTTTTTATACCAGTACTTGTTGGCAAGATGGGTCCAATCTCCAAGATGGGACCCATCTAAAACCGTTCATTTGGTCATGATGTTAAGCGTTAGACGAATCCGACGTGTCTGCCGGGGCTGACGTGTCCGGGTTGGTGTTGTCGTCTGGGGTGATGGTGCTGGCGTCACAATCGCCGGGACCAAACCCACCGCGTCCACCACCGTGCCCGCCATGCCCGCGCCCGCCGCCAGACATGCCGAGGCCGAGGCCGCGGCCACGGCCGTTCGCCAGCGCGTCGGCCTGTTCCTGGGTGATGATGCCATCGGTCACAGCTTGCTGCACGGCGGCGGTATAGGCTTCTTGTACGGCCGTTGCCAGCTCTTCGCGGCTTAGCCCGGAGGCGTCTACCAGGTCTTGCACAGTGTGGGCTTCTTTGGCCGCCTGGTACTCTTCAACCGTCACGCCCAAGATTTCGGCGATGATGGCGTCCTGGTCAATGGCGTCTTTTAACGCCTGCGCCGCAGCCATCTGGTCTACCTGTTCCTGGGTGATGAGGCCCTGATCTACCGCTTGTTGTAAGGCAGCGGAGCGGGCTGTGACCTGGGCAGCGTTCAGTTCTTCAACTGATATGCCTAACGCTTCGGCCAGATAGGTGTCATGATCTGTGCCACCCAACCGGAGGCCGTGGCCGCCAAACCCGCGCAGGCTGGATTCGCCGCTGAGCAGTTCGTCTGCCTGTTCCTGGGTCAGCAGGCCATCGGTGACGGCTTGTTCGATGATGGCCGCGTGGGCGGCGTCTTTAGCGACCTGCAATTCGTCGGTGGTGATGCCCAGGGCGTCCGCCAGGAAGGCTTCGGTGTCCAGGTCCAGACCGCCACGACCACCCAGGCCATGATGTCCACCGAAACGGCCGTTTCCCTGTTCGGATGAATCGGGCGCTGTTTCGTCTTGAATCGCGTCACCGGCTTCGGGAGTCGCTGTGCTGTCGTCGGTTGTCTGGGCAAAGGCGGCATACCCACCAAACGCAAGAGCCAGAGCAATGATCCCGCCTAAAAACATATACGATAAACTTTTTACCATATTAAATCTCCTTGTACAGTTAAGAATTGCACCCTCATGGGTGGAGGCCATTCATTGGCCTCAGTTGTTCATGCTTATAAGATACCGGGTAAATGTAAAGGAAAGGTAAAGACGGGATTGAGATTCTGTATAGCTTGCCTAAGCGCCGGCTAAATGGATGATGTGCAGAGTCTATGCCGCTCGGTTATAATCCTGCGGGTCATTCGTAAGCCGTCATCCGTTGTCAGTCATCCGTGAAGTTGAACACGGCACACGGAATACGGGATACGACACGCGAAATACGACACAATTCACCAACAGCAATGGAAACAGACGATGACAGAAGAAACAAGCAGTTCTAACTTCATTTCCAATATTATTGACGAACATATGGCGAACGGCCGTTTTAACGGCCGTGTCCAAACCCGCTTTCCACCTGAACCCAATGGCTACCTGCACATCGGCCACGCCAAGTCCATTTTGCTCAATTACGGCCTCGCCCGCGCCTTCAACGGCAAATTCAACTTCCGCTTCGACGACACCAACCCGCTCAAAGAAGAGCAGGAATTCATAGACGCCATCACCGACGACGTGCGCTGGTTGGGCGCTGATTGGGAAGACCGCCTCTTTTACGCTTCGGATTACTTCGAGCAGCTTTACCAATGGGCCATCCAGCTCATCAAAGACGGCAAAGCCTACGTAGATGACCTGACGGCCGACGAAATCCGCCAGTATCGCGGCACGCTGACGGAGCCGGGCAAAAACAGCCCCTACCGTGATCGCCCCATTGCGGAAAACCTTGACCTGTTCGAGCGCATGAAACAAGGGGAATTCCCCGATGGCTCGCGTGTGTTACGCGCCAAAATAGACATGGCCTCGCCCAACATCAACTTCCGCGATCCGGTGATGTATCGCATTCTGCACGCCGAACATCCGCGCACCGGCAACGAATGGTGTATCTATCCCATGTATGATTGGGCGCACGGCCAGTCCGATTCCATCGAGGGCATTACCCACTCGATTTGCACGCTGGAATTTGAGGACCACCGGCCGTTGTACGATTGGTTCATCGAAAATTTGGGCATCCATGCGCCGCAGCAAATCGAATTTGCCCGCCTGAACCTGACGTACACGGTGATGAGCAAGCGCAAACTGCGCCGGTTGGTGGAAGAGAAGTTTGTGGATGGCTGGGATGATCCGCGGATGCCGACCATTCGGGGGATGCGCCGGCGCGGTTATACGCCGGAAACCATGCAAAAGTTCGCCGAGCTGATCGGCGTGGCCAAGGCCAACAGCACTGTGGAGATCGAGCTGTTGGAACATGTGCTGCGCGACGATTTGAACCAGTTTGCGCCGCGGGCGATGGCGGTGGTACGGCCGTTAAAACTCATCGTCACCAACTACCCGGAAAACATGGTGGAAGAATTTGAAGTGCCCACCCATCCGCAAGACAAAGACAACAACGAAACGCGCATTGTGCCCTTCTCGCGGGAAATTTACATCGAACAAGAGGATTTCCTGGAAAACCCACCCAACAACTTCTACCGGCTGGGGCCTGGCCGGGAAGTTCGTCTGCTGGGCGCGTATCTAGTGACCTGCGATTCGGCTGAAAAAGATGCGGATGGCAACGTCACGGCCCTGCATTGTACGTATGATCCGGCGTCGAGAGGGGGGAATCCGAGTGACGGCCGTAAAGTCAAAGGTACCATCCACTGGGTATCCGCCCAACACGCCGTCACCGCCGAACTGCGCCTCTACGACCGCCTGTTCACCGACCCCTTCCCCGAAAGCGCCGCCGAAGGTCAGGACTTTACCGCCAATCTCAACCCCAATTCCCTGGAAATCCTCACCGGCTGCCAGTTGGAACCTGATCTGGCCACAGCCAAAGTAGGCGACCGCTTCCAATTCATGCGCCAGGGTTATTTCGTGGTAGACCAGGACAGTACCTCGGACAACCTGGTCTTGAACCGCACCGTCGGCTTGCGCGACACCTGGGCTAAAGTGCAGAAGAACAGTTGATAGTTGGGAGTTGATAGTTGTTAGCGGGAGTTTCTTCACTAACCACTATCAACTAACCACTAACCACTTCCTAATGACCAAACGCTTCATTCTCGTCGCCGGCAACATTGGAGCCGGCAAAACGTCTCTTACCGAGCGCATTGGGGCGCGATTGGGCTGGCGCACCGGCTACGAATCGGTGATGGACAACCCCTACCTGCCCGATTTTTACGGCGATATGGGGCGGTGGGCGTTTCACTTGCAGGTCTTTTTTCTGGGCCATCGCGCCCGGCAGCACGTGGAATTGTTCGAGAAGCCAGAATCAGCCATCGCCGACCGCAGTATTTACGAAGACGCCTACATCTTCGCCCGCGCCCTGCACCACATGGGCAACCTGAACGAGCGTGACTTCCAGGCGTATCGCCAGGTGTATGAATTGGTGGTGGCCGGGCTGCCTGCGCCCAGCTTGCTGCTTTACTTGCAATGCCCGGTCGCGGCGCTGATGGAGCGCATCCACAGCCGCGGCCGTGAAATGGAAAGCGGCATCACGGCCGAATACCTGGGCCTGCTAGAAACCTTTTACGACGAGTGGCTGAATACCTTCGACCTTTGCCCTGTCCTCACCATTCCCACGGCCGATCTCAATTTTGTGCAGCAGCCGCGCCACCTGGACATCGTCGTCGAGCGCATTCAGGACAAACTCGCCGGAAAAGAAGCCGTGATCTTTCCCGATAGTTAACATAATCAAACGCTTGCACCGATTAAATATGGAGTGCGGCGCTGAACAGCGTCAATCCGAAATCCGAAATCCGAAATCTTCACAGGAGTGCCATGTCTAATTCACCCGAAGCTTTATTAACACGATTGGATGACATTGGGCGGTCGTTGGCGCGCAGCGGCCAGGCACTGGCGCTGCTGGGCCTGGGGTCGTGCGGCGCGGATCTGGCGCGGCTGGATGTGTATTCCGACCTGGATTTTTTTGCCGTTGTGCAGCCGGGCAGCAAGGAACATTTTTTGCAGGATTTGAGCTGGCTGTCTGACGTGGCCCCGGTTGTCTATGCTTTTCGCAACACGGCCGATGGTTACAAATTACTGTTCGCTGACGGCATTTTCTGTGAATTTGCAGTTTTTGAACTGCCGGAAATGGTGCAGGCGGTGTATACGGCCGGTCGGATTGTCTGGCAGGCCGCCGATTTTGACGCCAGACAGTGGATTGTGGAAGGGGAACGGCCGTCTCCCGCCAGGCAATCACCCCTGGACGTCGAATGGCTCGTCGGCGAAGCGCTGACCAATCTTTACGTGGGTCTGGGCCGATTCCATCGGGGTGAAAAGCTGTCGGCGCTGCGCTTCATCCAGGGTTATGCCGTGGATCGCCTCGTTGAACTGGCGCCCTTGCTGGAAACCGCACAGCCTACCATCTCTGATCCCTTTGCTGCCGAAAGGCGTCTGGAGCAGCGCTTGCCGCAATTTACCCATCATCTGCCCGCATTTATACCCGGCTATGAATACAGCCCGGTGGCCGCCCGCGCCATTCTCGCCTTTTTGGAACAACACTTCACGGTCAACCCGGCCATCAAAGCCGAGATTCTGGCCCTATGTGATTTGTAGGCAAGTTGGTTGGTTGGCTGGCTGGTTTGTTAGCCAACCAACTAACCAACTAACCAACCCTTTTCTATCTACCCGTTAGCTTAATAAATCTTGCGCCCACCTATTGAGTGTGCTAGTATCCAATTATCCCTGCGATGTGCGTGATGGGCTTCTAAGTTGAGCCAACGCCACTTGATAGGGAATCGGACAATACGTAGAGGGGATGTAGTAGCCTAGCGGCCAGGCAGAGTCCTCGCGAAAACGTTCCCACCTGCTAATGCAGGTTCAAGCATCTGAGGTTCACACGGCATGGCGGGGTGTCCCTTTCTCTTTGAGAAAGGGGCCAACCACTCTTCATGAGCACAGGTTAAAGGCCCCTGATTTCCTTATCAGGGGCTTTTGTTTCTATTCATCTCACCAAAAAGGACATTGGAATTGCCTTATGATTCGTGAGCGTATCGCTGACGACATCTACGTCTTTACGAGCAAGCAATATGCTCAGGTGACGGCCGGAGCCATCATTACCAAGGAAGGTGTTGTCCTGGTTGATACGCTTTACTACCCGGAAGAGACGTTGGCGATCAAGGAATTTTTGGAAGAACGTCTCGGCCATACAGTGAAGTATGTGATCAACACGCACTATCACGCGGATCATTCGCAGGGCACTTATTTGTTCCCCCATGCGCAGGTGATCAGTCATCGGATGTGTCGGGAATTGTTGGATACGGTGGGGCGTGAGGGCTTAGAAGATGCGCAATCCCAACTGCCGGACCTGGCAGACGTGCAAATTGTGCTGCCGGACCTGGTGTATGAAGATGGCGTGATGAATTTGTACGTGGGCGGCAAGACCTTGTCTTTGCACCATTTCCCCGGACACAGCCCGGACATCACGGCCGTTTACGTCACCAATGATCACATTTTATTCGCCGCCGACAATGCCATGCCGGTTCCCACTTTCTTCGATGGCAGTTACGCCGACCTGGTGAAATCTTTACACGCTATCCTGAAACTTGAACCGGACACTGTTGTGCGCGGGCATGGCGAAGTGATTTTGCGTGGCGAAGTGCAGGCGGTGATTGAACATGACCTGGCGTATCTAACGGCCGTAAAAACGGCCGTTACCCAAATTCTAGAGCGCGGCAAATCAACGGATGCGTTAGCGAAAATTGATATTGAAGCCTGCGGCAAGTCCCGCATTCCCCTGAACGGACTGGTGGTAGACCTGCACCGGGCCAACCTCAATCGTCTATACAAAGAGCTGCAATAACGCGGCTCAACCCCCCAACAACGTCAGTTTTCCCGGTAAAACTTCATACGTGATGTACTCGGCGGCTTCGCTGAGAATTTCGCCGTCAGAATGAATGGGCGTGCCGGGCTGGCTGCGAATTTCCAGCCGCCGCGTCGCACCGGACGAGATTTGGGGGTGTTCCAGGTGCGTGCCGCGCATCAAGCGCAGCAGCATCCCCAGAAACGTCACTTTGCTCACTTCGGGGGCCAGCACGTAGTTCAATAGACCATCGTCAAACTCGGCGCCGGGCGACATCATAAAACCGCCGGTGCGCGGCCCATTGCATACAGACAGCAGGAAAGCCGGTCCATCGTAACGGCCGTCATCCCAGGTGATTTGCATTTGCCAGGCTTTGAGCTTGATAATGCCGCGCACCAGCGCCACCAGATAACGCATCTCGCCGCTGATGCGGGTGATTTTGATGTGTTCCAAAGTCACCATCGGCTCCATGGCCAGGGCGCTGTTGTTGTTGAAGTAGTGGACACGGCCGTCCACGTTGATGCGCCCTACGTCAATCTGGCGCGTCTTTCCCGTCGCCATGAACCGGGCGGTCGCTTCCAATTCCAGCGGGTAGCCAAGCATTTTGGCGAAGTCGTTGGCCGAGCCAATGGGGAAAATGCCCAGAGGAATGGTGGTTGCTTCGGCTGAAGCCACCGCCAACAGGCCATTGGCTACTTCACTGATGGTCCCATCACCGCCGGCGGCAATGACGGCCTCATAGCGGTCGGCAACGGCCGTTTTGGCGACCTCTATGGCTTCACCCGGACGTTGGGTGACGTGGATGTCAAATTCCAGGTTGGCAGCGCGACAGGCGGCAGCGACGGCCGTTTGTCGCTCCTTCGCTCCCCAACGATTGGCATATGGGTTTAAGATGACTTTTACCCGCATCAGGCTGCTCCTTTTACCGGCCGTTCAGGCTGGCCCGAACCAAAGCCGGTTTATTGGTGATAAGGCCATGAACACCCAACGCCACCAGACGGCGGGCTTCGGCCGGATCATCTACCGTCCAGACATTTACCTGATACTTACGTTTCCTGGCCCAGGCCATGTACGTGGCATCCACGAGGGTGTGGTTCGGGTGGTCGGCCTGACCGTCGGCCAGCAAATAACCATATTTCAACCAGCCAGCGTCACGAATCAGGGCGATGGGGACCCGCAGCGGCAAGCAGCGGCGCAAGCGCCGGAGCGCCAGGGGGTTGAATGAAGAAACCAGGACGTTTTCCTCAAGATGATGGGCTAGAATGCGGTCGGCAACGGCCGTTTCCGTGCCTCGTTCGCGCCAGCCAAAATCTTTCACTTCGATGTTATACAAAAGCTGCTGACCAAACGTTTCCAGCACCTCATCGAGCGTGGGAACCCGCTCCCCTTGTTGCATCTCCAGGCTTTGCAGCGCTGCCAGAGACATGTCCGCAACACGGCCGTGGCCCGAAGTCATCCGGTCAACCAGGGCATCATGCATCACCACCGGCACACCATCCGCCGAAAGCTGCACGTCGAACTCAATGCCGTCCGCCCCTTGCGCCAGTGCCAGACCAAAAGCCGCCAATGTATTCTCCGGCGCATCAGCGCTGGCCCCGCGATGTCCAATCACAAGTGGGCCTGAAGAAGTAAGCCAGTTTGTCATGGGTTGTTTGTCATAGGCTGAAGACTAACATGGTGAGTGAGTCGGTTGATTCTTCGCAAACCACCCCCGACACCCCGCTTCACCATTACAGATTGACAAAATAGGCGTCGGCTGCTCAACGCCTAAATAATCGGCGATGTCGGCCAATTGGTCCAATAAGTCGCGGGGATGGCTGGCGCGCAGCTTCTGGTTGCGTTTAATGTAATACTCTTGCAAAAGATAACGCACAATTTGTTCGTCATAACGCACGTTCCGCGACTGGCAGGCGCGTTTAAAAATTTCCCGGTAGCCATCAAAAGAGGGTGACGTAATTTCAATCTTGTGGCGAATTCGGCGCAGGAACGCCTCGTCTACCAGGTCGCGCGGCGGCAAATTGGTGGAGAACACGATCAAGACGGCAAATGGCACTTCAATTTTGCGACCGGTATGCAACGACAAGAAATCAATATTCTTCTCCATAGGCACGATCCAGCGATTCAACAAATCGCGTGGGCGAACTTGCTGGCGGCCAAAATCGTCAATGAGGAACATGCCACCGTTGGCCTTCATCTGAAAAGGGGCCTCGTAATATTTGTTGATGGTGTCGTATTTTAGTTCCAGGCCATCCAGGGTTAATTCGCCACCCACCATGATGGCCGGCCGCTGTATGCGAATCCAACGCGCATCTAGTTTGCGTCCACTCAGCGAACCGGTATTGACTCGTTCGATGGGGTCTGTGACGACGTTATGATTGATTTCGTCGTAGACTTTGATGATTTGCCCGTCTACTTCCACGGCATACGGGATGTACATGTCGTCTTTAAGAATCATCCGGCCGATGGCTTCGGCGATGGTAGTTTTGCCATTTCCCGGCGGGCCATATAAAAACATGGATTTTCCGGAGTTGGCCGCTGGCCCAATTTTATTGAAAACAGATTCTTCTAGAATTATGTGGGAGAGCGCCTTTTTCATGGAAATGGGGTTGACTGTCAGGCGTTTGGCTCTTTGCGCTTCGATGGCTTTGATGTAGTTGTCCCAGGGCACAGGCGCGGGACCGACGTAAGTGGTGCGTTCCATCAATTCTCGTGTGCGGGCCATACCTTTGGTGGTGATGACGTACTCGTAAGACGCCGGACCCAGGCTGCCGGCGCCTTTGACCTCGCACATTTGCTCACGCTTTAAAAAATCAAGGGCAGGACTCACCACCCCTTGAAATGGCAGATGAATGGTTTCAGCAATGACACGGCCGGTAAGCTGGCCGCGTAAATACATGACCTTCAGGACCAGGTCCTGGATAAAGGTAGTCGTCAGGCCAGTATCTTCTAATGTGTGAATGACGCCAGGCTCCCACTCTGAGCGAGGATACGTCTTCTGTGAATCTTGAGCCATCTTTTTTCTCCTATGATTCGACAAGGACACCTATAGATTATACAAGATTCAGGTCGGGATCAGGAAAATTCGTGAATTTGGATCAGGTTTGTCGGTCCGTTGGACCCAAATGGCACCCCCGCAGTGATGACGATTCTGTCGCCATTTTCCAGGCCAAACGGCCGTAACACCGCAATCGTTTGTTCTAACAAATCGTCTGTGTCTTCGACGTCATCTACCAGCCAACAATTCACCCCCCAGACCAGCGCCAACTGCCTTTGCGTCGTCGGCGAAGGCGAGACCGCCATGATCGAAATGGGCGGGCGGTGGCGGGCAATTTGGGTGGCCGTATACCCCGTCATCGTCGAGCAGACGATGGCCCGCGCCTGGATTTGCTCGGCCACTTCACAACTGGCGGTGCTAATGGCGCGGGGGACGCCGGGTGTCGCCGCCTGCTGCCGTCGCGCCCGCCAGGCGTCATAAGGGAACTCTTTTTCGATGATCTCGGCAATTTGCGTCATCATCATCACCGCTTCCACCGGGAATTTGCCGGTAGCCGTTTCGCCGGACAACATGACCGCGTCTGTGCCGTCCAGAATGGCGTTGGCGACGTCACTCGCTTCGGCGCGGGTTGGCCGGGGATGCTCGATCATGGATTGCAGCATCTGGGTGGCGGTAATGACCGGCTTGCCCAGGTCGTTACAGCAGCGGATGATGCGTTTTTGTAAGACAGGCACGTCTTGCGGTGGTACTTCAATGCCCAAATCCCCGCGGGCGACCATCATCCCGTCGGCCGCGTCGCGGATGGCTTCTAGTTCGGCAATGGCTTCGACTTTTTCGATTTTGGCGATGATGGGAATGCGCACGCCCAATCCATCCATTAAGGATTGCAATTCGTAAACATCTTGGGCTGAGCGCACGAAGGAGAGGGCAACGTAGTCGAGGCGCAGGTCGCAGATAAGGCCCAGGTCTTCTTTGTCTTTGTCAGTAATGCTGGAGATGGGCAGGTCTGTACCCGGCGCATTGACGCCTTTGCGTGATTCCAACAGTCCGGCCACCGTGACAATGCAGCGCAGTGTGTCGCCTTTCTTTTCATCTACCACAAACTCCACCTCGCCATCGCCAATGACCAATCGCCCGCCCGGCTGGATGACTTCGATCAGGTCTGGATGGGGAAAGTGGATCATGGCCGGTTGGCCGCGATGGGGGGTGAGGATGATCTCGTCGCCGAGGGCGAGTTGGATGCCCCCGGATTTAACGTGGCCCAGGCGAAGTTTGGGGCCTTGCAGGTCGCCCAGAATGGCCAGAACTTTGCCTTCCGCTTCGGCGACTCGCCGAAGCATTTTGACGGTTCGCGTGTGTGAGGCGTGGTCGCCATGGGAGAAGTTAACACGGGCGACTGTCATACCGGCGGCTAACATGTGCCGGATGGTTTCCGGGTTGCTGCTGGCCGGCCCAATGGTTGCGACAATTTTTGTTCTAGCCATAGTAAGCCTTGTTTTGTGTTGGGTTTGCTGTTGTTGGTCCACAGCAAATAACCCCAACGTTCAGAGAAAGTTACCACGTGGGGCGTTGTCACGTTGGCGTGTTTGACCCCAAAGAAAAAGGGCGTCCATACTAACGCCCTGTTGCTTTATTTCTGTGAATTGTACGTGGTGTTGGTGACGGCCGTTACTCGGCGGCTTCACTCAACGGCCGTAACGAAATCTGTATCTCGTCTTCACTCAGCTTGCGCGCGGTGACGTGAATCTGGTCTTGTACGGTGAAATTCTCTTCCAGCCACTCATGCAAAGCAGGGCTGAGTACCAGGCGCGCCCGGTCGTTGGGCAGCAGCCGCCAGACTGAAGATTCCTTATCATACAATCCTTCATAATAAACGGTCACTGCCCGCGTTTCTGTGCGCGAATTAATCTGGAAAAAGGGCCAATGTTTGGGCGTCAGGTTAATAAACCCCTGGCGAATGTGAAGCGGTTTCAAATCGGCCACGTAGGTGAACATTTCGGCCGTGTCCGGCTGGTCGTCATTAATCTCGGCGGCGGGTTCAACGGCCGTTTTCGTTCTCGTTTTCGGCTTGGGCTTCTTCCGCGCTACTTTGCCGGTCAGGAAATCCAAAATCGGCATGAGCATCGTCACCTGTTCACTCATCACCTGGGTAAGCGCGGATCCCATCGCCGCCACACGTTCCGAATCGAAGCGCCGGTAAAGGTAAAAAGGCATCAACCAGCGCGGATCGCTGTTCAGGTAAGCCGCTTTACTCATCACGGCCACCGACGTTGCCTCATCAAGCGCCGTCACACTGTCTTTAAACAAATCCTGATAATGGGCTGTTTCACGGGAATCGTCATCTATTTGTAACTGCTGAACGCGCAAAGACCATTCCGGGCCGGATTCGGTAATCAGACGGTGGCACAAGGCCGGTTCTTTTTCCGCCTGACGATAAATCTTAGTCAAAACGGCTTCGTTCGAGATCGTCATCTGCAATTCCAGACTCATGGGCCGGGCAAAAAAGGAAATGAAAGCATCTTCGCCCATATTTTCCGCAGCAGAGAGATAAACCGACTGGTTTTCTTTGCTTAAACCATAATAAGGGAACTTTTCCTGAACCTGGCGTGGCAAGACACGGTGCAGTTCGCGGATGAAAAGCTCCAACTGAGACAATGCATATTTAATGGCTGTTTCTTCGCCTGCCCAACCAAACGCCGTAAACACAGGCATGGTAAGGCCCGAAAATTGATTTGATGATTGCATACTCTTTAAACCTTATGTGGACAAATCCAAAGATTTCTGGGACGTGCCAGACTCAACATTTTAATCCTTTTGCGGATTTTCCGCCAAAACGGATCGTTTCTCTAGCACAATATCTAGGCTGTCGGCTAAGAATTGATTCTACCAACTACTACCTAACCGATCATGTTTGTTAAACGTCATTCGCTATTTGTGGTGTTCGTCTGCGATTAAAATTGTGAAAGGGGGTAATTCGTTGAGGTTATACCGCCTGTTAATCTTGTACTATTAATAACCAACCTTGCTCAAATGTCAAGGGTGGGAAAAAGCAGCGTTTGCTATTTCAATTATGCACCCTTACAATTTTGTGGGTGGCTTTAGGAGACCGACTGCTTATGAACAGGCTGATGACAAGGTTCAACTGCGCGCCCCGAATTGCTCTGGTCTGGTTTGTGTTGCTGATTGCCGGTTGCCAGACGGAGATGCCTTTGCCGACGCGGGCGAACATTGTGGCTACCGTTGACCTGTCTTTGGCTTCTGAGACTGGAGGGGCTGGGGCGCTGGCCGTGCCGCCAACCTGGACGGCCGTTCCCCTCAATTTCGCTACCCCCACCCCCCCGCCCACCGGCGGCCCACGCGCCACCGCGACGCCCTCAGCGACATTCCCGCCCAGCAAAACACCCACCGGCACGCCAACATCCACAGCAACGGCCGTGCCCCCCAGCGAAACCCCCACAGATACCCCAACTGCCACCGCTACCCGCGACCCTAACAACCTGGTCTGGGGCGGCAATCTGCTGCCCAACGGTTCCTTTGAAGATGGCGACTATCTCCAGGGGGGCCAGCCAGAGCTGCAACTGCCCACCGGTTGGTCTTTTGAGTACTACGAAGGCCCGACAAATTATTGCACGGAGATTTGGGACTTTTACCTCCGGCCGGAAGTGCGCGTCTTGTCAGAGCGCTTTTTGCCTCTCCCCGAACACGCGCTTTTCATTTGGGATGGCGTTCATACCGTCAAAGCCTTTAAGGGTAATGGCGCCATTAGTTTCCGCCTGTTCCGCGAAGTATACCTGGAACCGGGAGTGTATAAGCTGGAAATCAACGTTTTTCCAGACCTGGTGATGGGCTGGAACGGCGACCAAAAAATCTGGGCTGACGATCCGTTGTCGGGCGAAGTGCGGTTTATTGCGCCGGGAGCCGGCGAATGGATGCTGCCGTTGTTCGGTCGCAAAAACAGTTTTACTTACCAGTTCACCCTCACCGAAGCGCAAACGGTGCGTCTGGGCGCCGCTATTCGCGGCAACTTTGCCATCGCCAATGATGGCTGGTTTCTGGATGATTGGTCTTTGCCCCGCGCCGAAAATTAAGCTGCAACCGCACCCTTGCAATCTCGTATAG
>OEIV010001069.1_pt1 | contig 13254 bp, 7 predicted proteins | sample 1539231 | NCBI WGS metagenome assembly OEIV01 (sample SAMN03794762, study PRJEB22550) | activated sludge metagenome | feature: wastewater treatment plant; material: activated sludge; isolation source: Wastewater treatment plant of a petroleum refinery complex | place: Argentina: Buenos Aires ...
CTGTTGATAAAAATCCTGCATATATAGAAACAGTTAAAACGAAAGTGCTTGACTTTACTAAAAAATATAAATTGGTAAATGGAGAATATGTAGCTGTATCGGGTGACGAAAAAGGTTATCCTGCTGCTTTTTATAGTTATTTTGAAATGTTGGGTAAATTTATTGAGAGTTTGAAAGAAAAAGGTGCTAAAAGTTTAGAGAATAAGTTTAAAATATTTGTATATGGTGGTGTAAATAAATTTACTGCAAAAGATGGTAAAGAAATAACTACACCTTTACAATTAATAGATTATACTAATACTAATCGTAGATGGTTCTTTCCTTATAGTGATAAACTTAATAATGTGTTTCCTAAATTGTTTGTACAATTGGTAAAATATGATGGAGAATTAATGGAATACAATAATACATCTAAATTAAATGAAGGACAAAAAGAGTATTTTAAATTAGTTGGAGAAAGTGAAAATAATGGTGCTACTAATTCAGTAAGTAAAAGTGAAGATACAGATGTGTTAACAATGGATGATGATGATGATTTACCATTCTAAATAAGTTGTGAGATATATAGATACTAAAATTTTATTAAATATTCCTTTATTTGAAGAGAGTGTTTATAATTATTATCTAAATATTAAAATCAATAATTTACCTATGAAATTACAATCTCCTTTCTACTATGATAAAAATCCTTCATTTAGTTTATTTTATCACGATGATGGTAAGATACTTTATAAAGATTTTAAACATGATTGGACAGGAGATTGTTTTTCATTTGTAATGAAATTATTTAAGATTACATACAAAGAAAGTGCATATAAGATAGCAAAAGATTTAAATTTATTACATTTATATGATGCAGGAATATTAGTAGATATTGGTAATTGTACTATAAATAAATCAAGTAATGATATTAAGAATAGAACAGTTGATTATAGTTATAAATATAAAGCATATACAAAATATGAAATAACTTATTGGCAAAACTTTGGTTTAATAACTAAGGAACTATTATTAGATAATAATATATATAGTGCAAGTAAGATATATATGATAAAAGAAGGCAATGTGTTTATAAATTTATATAATTATAATTATTTATTAGATGTAAGGAATAAAAATGTATGTTGTCTTAGTAAAGACTTTGTAGAAGATATGAAAAAAGCAAATCTTTGTTTTGTGTATGATTTTGATAAAGACTATAATTATTATAATGAAAGTAAGATAAAAATATATAGACCTTATTGTAGTAAAGACAAATGGAGAGGTAATTGTAATACAAAAACAATAAGTGGATTAAAACAGTTATCTTATGATAGAAATAGAATATTGATAGTAGCTAAGGCTAAAAAAGAAGAGATAGCTTTAAAATCTTTACAACCATTTATAGATATACAATATGATGTTATTAGTACTATAAATGAAGGTTCATGGTTTAGAGAGAAAGATTGGAATATATTACAACAATATTATGATAAGATAATAGTATGGTTTGACAATGATATTACAGGTATAAATACTTCTTACAAGATTAGCCAAAAATACAATATTCATAATTTAATATTTGATAATCCTTATAAAAACATTACTGATTTATATCAAGGAGAATTAGTAAAAAATAGTAGATATATAGCAACTAATGAATCGGTAAATTTAATTAAATATTATTTAAATGGATATTAAATATGATAGTAATGAAGAATTATATTTTAGTTGGTATTTAGAGACATTATTAGAAAATAATTTGATAGATAGTTGGGAGAAAGTTACCACTTCTATACAAATATGTGATAAAAAGACATTTAATTTTAATAATAAACCTAATCATTTATTAAGAGATTTAAGCTATACTCCTGATTTTAAAATAGTTTGGAATAATAATGCTAAAAATATATTATATATAAATGAAAGTAGTATAAAGACTAAAATTAAATACAGTGAAATCCCTTTTAAAGTGTATGGTAATGTAAGTTATATAGATGTAAAAGGTGAATATACACATAGAAATAGGGTAACAGACGTTACATTTCCTATTATTCAGAAAATACTTTTTGAATATAAGGATATGTATATACAAAAGATTAAACCATTGAGTTTAATGGATATGACATTTCATTCAGATAAATATATTGATGAAATGAAATATAAAATTAAAAGTAAGTTAGGTGAGAATAAGATAAAAAAAATCACTATCTTTAAAGACTGGTTTAACAAAAATCAAATAAGATAGTATGACAAGTTTAGGAATAATAGATGCAGATAGTATTATTTATATCTTATGTTATGGAAATAAAGATACAGATACATTTGATGAATTTATAAATATTATTGATAGTTATTGTAATAATATAGAGCATGAAATGGAATGTACTGACTATGTGTATGTGTTAGAAGGAGAAGGTAATTTTAGGTATGAATTTGATGAAAATTATAAAAGTGGAAGGAAAGATAAACCTTTATTTTATAAAGAGACAAAAGATTACTTAATAAATAATAAATCAGTATTATTAGCTAAGAATATGGAATCAGATGATTATTGTCATATATTAGCTAATGTATGTAGAAATCATGGATTATCTTATGTAATAGGTTTTGTAGACAAAGATTTAAAACAGATACAAGGTATACAATATAATTACAAGAATAGAACTTGGGATAATGTAAATAGTTATAAGGCATTATATAATATATGTATGCAGTTATTGACAGGAGATGCAACAGATACAAAGATTGCAGGATTAAGAGGCATAGGAAAGAAAAAAGCTCTACTATTATTAGAAGAGGTAGAGGAAAAGGATTTACTTGGTGTTGTTTTAAACAAGTATATGTCTTTTTATAATAACAGACGAGAAGCTGTGGAAAAGTTTTATAATTCGTTTAAATTGTTAAACCTTATCGATTATGATGAGGAAGTAGTTAACGAATTTTTAAACTTTTTAAAAATTTCAAATGTATTTAAATCCGAAAATGAACAATAGTGTTGGGTATTGTCTATTACCTATGTTGAATATTGATATAAAATTAGAATATATTGTTGATGTGAAAAAGCATGATGATAATACTATTATATTAGTTATATATAATACAGGATTAAATTCTTGTATTAAATATATTGAATATTTAAGAACTAAATCTAATTATGTCAAAGAAGAAGATAATAGATTTTATTTTAGAATATATGATAATTATATTAAAGATTATAATAATATTGTAATTGGAGAATATAAAAATATTAGTAGTAGTTATGTAAACACTTACAATAAATATTTTGATGATATATCTAATAATAAAGTATACCATAAATATATAATAAGATTTGCAAGAAGAATTGTAAATAATAACAAGATTACTTGGGAAACTTATTGGAAACATAAATTAAAAGATTTAGATGTTACGTCAATAAATTGGATATTAAAATTAATGGATAAAAATGGAAATTATTACAGTAAAAGTAATGATTGGTATATAACAAACACATAAAGAAAAATAAGTATAATGAAAATTATCAAAGCAAATCAATTAGAAAAAGACTATAATGTAGTAAATGGTGTAGAAAAAGTGAAAGTGTTAGTAGAAGGTAAAGTTGATAAAAGAATGAGAAAAGCGAAATTTAATGCTGTTGTCAATAAAAAAGATGAAGAAGTTATTCCTATGAAAACAAAAAGAGGATATATTGTATTTGATACAGTAAATGGAGTGTATGCGAGTAGATTTTTTACTGTTCAAGAATATGCTGATGCTAAAACAGAAGCTAAAAGATTAGCAGGAGAACATCAAACCCCTTATGAATTACATACTATGTATTGTACTAATGCAGAAAGAAGAGTAAAAGGTACAGCAGTATATTTTCCATCAGCTGTAAATGCACCTGTATATGAAGAAGTATATGTAGTACCTACACCTAAACAAAATGTTGGAGTAGATGTAATTGTAGATTAGTATATCTATTAAATTAAAATAATAAAAGCAGCAAGTGTAATTACTTGCTGCTTTTTTATATATGTATTGATATATAACTATATCTCTTATGAGTTGCAGTAACGAATATAAAATAACAACTCAAATGAACGAATATTATGTATATGTTTATTTAAATCCTACTATAAAAGGAAATTATAAATATAAACTACAAAACAACGAAAGTATATCTTTTAACTGTAAACCTTTTTATGTAGGAAAGGGGAAAGGAAATAGATTTAGCTATCATTATAAAAATTGTGAAAAATCTGAATATAATTGTGTTAAAAATGATTATATATTAGATATGAAGAAAAACGATATATCTCCTATGGTACAAATAGTTAAAATGGGTCTAACTGAAAAAGAATCTCTAAATTATGAAAAATTGCTTATACATAACATAAAAGATTTAACAAATATTCAGATACCTAAAATGTGTATAATAGGGGAAAGAATAGGCATAAAAGTATTTGAAGTAATAGACGGAATAATTAACAAAGTATATAGTTCTGTTAAAGATTATTTGATAAGTAATTGTATTAGTAAATATACTTTCTACAAAATAAGTGAAAAAGTGAGCGGTTGTTATTATATTTGCAAGTAATATAACAAATATAATAATAATATAAAGATGCAACATGCCATTTACACGATGAATAGTTATGGAAAACATTTGTATTTTTATAACTATAAAGATATTAAAGAATATTTGTCAAGATATTTTTTAAATTTCTTACATCGCTTAATTGTATCGTTTGCAAGGAATACTAAGAGAGAGAATAGTTATGAAATAGAAATAAAAGTCGAATATGTTTCTACAACAGATAGGGAACAGAAAGTAATGTCAGAGAAAATAATTATACATAGAAAAAGAATTTACATAACAAAAAATAAACCTTTTTTTGGAAAACAATATTTATATGATTAATAATTCCATAAGTTGTAATTTACCTGCAATAGGTAATACAAACAATCAAGATTTGATATTACAAACAGAAGAATTGACTTACAGTTTATCAAGATATTTTAAAAATAGAAAACCTAATAAAGATAACATAATAAATTTTATCTCTTATATTAAGAATAGTAAAATTATATCTGATAAAGATAAAAGTTTTGCTACTCCTAATAGAATAATGGAAATTTTAGATGCTTATACTACTCATTCAGTTAACGAAGAAGACTTTGTTATGAGTGATGAAGATGAAAAAGGTTTTGAAGAAATAGATGATACTGCTGACCATGAAAAAAATCTTCTCAGTTTTGTAGATAAATCTGTTGTAGAACTATTCGATAATATTCCTGTATTAGATAAAGATAAAAAAATACAAAAGAATAGATTTGGTACTACAATATTTTATGATTTTAAAGATGTTTGGGAAACATTAATATATGTTGCTAATATATCTTCTAATAATGGAGAAATATCTTTTGAAAATATTATAGAGAAATTGAAAGATAGTAAAACTATAAGCGAATTAAGTTTAAATAGTAATATGATTAAAGATATATTGAATACAAATAGTGAAAATAAATTTTCTAAATTGTTTGATATAATCACTAATAATGTTATTATAAAAGACCAAAGTTTAGTTAATAAGTTATTAAGTAATATATCTAAACCTTTAACAACATTTAAGAATATAGAATTATTATTAGAAAATGGTGCTTTTTCTACAAGCCAATTTATAACTAATAGTACAAACACTACTGATGAAAAAGCTAAAAGATATGCAGATACAATTACTGATGCTAATAATATTTATATCTCGTTATTAAATTCAGGTGAATTTGTATGGAATATAGAAAAAGTGAAAGAAGGTTTATTTACTGTTGAGAAGAAAGGTAATTATTCTATAAGTGATGCTAATTTGCTAAAACTGTTAAAATTAACTCATGTCTTAAAAGATACAGCAGAAATTAACGATTATAATGCTAAATATAAAAATAATAATGATAAAGATAATTTAAAAAAGAAAATAGTTACTTATTTCACTGAAATGTTTAATAGTGATATTGCTGATAAAAGATTTAATAGAAAATATTATAATATACCTGTTATACATAAGTTGATACCTGAAAATAAAGCTAAATTAAATTTATCTTTTGTTACTAAAACTTTTAAAAAAATGTATGCTGCTTTAAATATTAATCATCAAGCTAAGATGTATAGAAAATATAAGCAATCACACCTATTCAAAGTTAATTTTGCAACCATGTCAAGAGAACTTAATAATTTGCAAAATGAAGACCCAACTTTAAAACATTTACCATTTATAAAATTAGTACAAAAAGCAAAGAATAATAATCAATTAGAGAAAGCTCTGATAAATTTATTAAATATGTCTAAATTATCTATAATAGATACTGTTGTAGAAAATGATACACCTTTACCTGTTGAAGAATTATCAGAAGTATCACAATTGAAGTTTAGATTAGGTATTAGTCAATTAACTTATGCAGGAGATATAACTAATAAAACTGATAAAAATCAGATAAATTCTTTTTCTTTTATATTACCTACTAATTCTTCTAATAAAACTGTAAAAGTGTCAGAAGGTATTCAATATGTTAAAGATATTGTTGATAATAAACCTGTATATGCTGTTGATGATATAAACATAAAAACTACTATTATTAATAATGAATTTAATCGTATTATTCATTATTTTAATAAATTGGTGAATTTAAGAGACAAAGAGAATGATACAGAGATAGAAGTTACAGAAAAGATTAACAATATTAAGATATACAGTAAAAACAAGACTTTTAATAATCTATTAAACTTTTATTTTTGTGTATCTAATCAATTACCTGAAATAAACAAGAAATTTTTCATATCAAAAGATAAAGTAAAAGATAATCCTTTATATGTTGATATGATAAAAGATATACCTGTTGAATTATATGCTACATTAACTAAATTACCAAATTTAGATTATTATACATACAGTTCTGATACAGGGTTGGGTATTAAAAATGATGTAGCTATTCAAGATTTATATAATATATATGAAAAACAATTTGAAGCAGAATTAACAGATTTACGTAAAACTCTTGAAAAAAGTGGTTTAGTAAATTTTGATAGTGCTGGTGGTATTACTGATATGATACAATTTGCAGATATAAGTACATTGATAAATGTTAATAGTGCTTATTTAAAAGAAGTACCACATATACCTCAATATAAAAGTGATATTATTAAACAGTCAATGAAAGATTATGAAGATACTGCAACTGCTATATTAACTGAAAAAATAGATAAAGATAGACAAAATACTGATTATGAAGAATTAAGTGCAGAAGATTATAAGAAAAAACTTAATAAAGAAATAAGAGCAGTAAAGAAGAAAGCTGAATTATTTATGCTATTGGAAGCATACATAATAGTTCATAATTATCAAGATAGTTCTAATGGATATAGTGCAAATAAGGGTAAAAGTCTATACGATTTTTATAGTAGAATATTTCAAGAAAAAGATAATTCAGAAAATAGTTTATTATCTAACTATAATGAAATATTTAATGCCTTACGAGAAACTATCGATAGAGGAAGTATGGATGAGTTTATTGCAAATGATTATAAACGTGATTTTAATAGTTTCAATACAGAAGATTATGGTGTAGATAATGCTTTTATTAGTAAACCTATTGTACTTTCTGATATATTAGATATGTTAAATAAAGTTAATAATGGAGAAACTGCTTACAAATATCATGTTGTTGTAGAAAAAGGAAAGTTGGTGTTAAAAGTGATAGCAATAGAAGATTTACCATTATTTGGTAAAGAAGTGTATGATAAGATAGTTGGAATGAATTATTATAATACTCTTATGAATATATATGATGATTTAAATTTAACAGTAGGAGATATGCCTTCTTTCTTTAAAGGTGATGCAGATACAGGTTGGAATGTAGCAACTACATTTACAAATTTATATAAAAGGTTAAAAATAATAGTATCACCTACTGTACCACATGCACCTCATGTAATATTACCTAATGGAAAAAAAGAAACAACTTTCAAGAATGTTGTATTAAAGTCTCATGTAACATATACACCACAAGTTAGGGGTACTACTATTAATCTTAATCAAAAAATCACTAATAATTTAGATACTGTTTATAGTGATAATTTTTTAAGTTATGTATTAGGAAATAATACAGAATTAATACAAAAAGTTAAAGATAAAGCTATTACTTTATATGAAGCTAATGGATTACTAAGAAGAGAAGAGCAAGACATTTTAGATAAAGATTTTATATCTTTATATAAGGATAATAAAAATGAGATAAATCAAGAATTACTTAATTTAGGGTTTGACACATCATATTTTAAAGTAGATTTAACAGATGCTTTTGATATGAGTACGTTATCTTTTGAGTTAAAAAGAGCTATGTTATATAATACAGGGAATAGTACTATATCTAATGACATGTATAATAAGTTATATAATTGGTTACATGAACCTATGAGTACAAATGAGAATGATACTGTTAAAATAGGAAATTTTGATACAAAAGTAAGAAGATTACGTAAACATACATCTTACAATTTAGATGAATTTGAAGAGTTATTGAATAACAATGAAAAGAAAGACTATGATAGTTTTATATTCTATTTAAGAAAAGATATTACAGTTGATTTTGTTAAAGACAATTATCTTAATAATAGAATGATATTCACAGATAAAAATTCTGCAAGAGTGTTATTACCAACAGATATTCATGGAACTCCTATGGATTTGATAAGACTATTTATGGAAGTATATGATATAGGAAGAATGTCACATGATAGTGCTATAAAAATGTCAAGTAGTAGTATATATCCAATAGAGTTTTGGAATAATTTAGATGATTTTAACTCACAAGAAGATGCTTTTAAATTTCTTTTTGGTGAATTAGGAGGAGTTGAAACTATTCCTAACACAATAGTTAATAATTATGTTAACGTAAAATGGGAAAGTATGGGAGAACAAGTATCTCAATCTGAAAGTGATAAGTCTTTAATATCAAGTCAAAGTAAGACATTAGTTTTTCTTGGACAAAAATATGTTCCTTATACTAAGCTATACTATAATGGAAGACAAGTTGATACTCCTACAATTACAGGTAAAGAGTTGTATGAAAAACAACAAGCTATATGGAAATATATTTATTATAGTAAATATCAAAAATTTACAGATAGTATTCACATCAATGGCGTAGTTAATACTGAAAAATTAAGAGAAACGATTATAGATAGCTTCGCTAAAACAGATAAATTAAAACATAATGATATGCTTTCATTAAATACTAAGATATTAAATATAATAGACCAAATAAAAGAGTTAATACTAAGTACAGATAATGAATATATAAAACAAGATTATGTAGATACTTTAAAACTAATACAAGAATATATAAATACAGACTACAATAAGAGAAAACAAGACGATTTAGACACTATCATTAACAAACTTATAGATTATAACTTTATAGATAGATTAGATGCAAGTAAAGAGAATTTTTTATTTGAATTTATACTACCACTATTTTACAATACAAATTCTGTAAAAATAGAAAGTTTATTTACATCTATTATCAATGATTTATTAAGAATAAAAACAGCAGGTGTAAAAGGAGCTTTAACTCCTAATACAGATATTATTAAGACAAATTTCATTACAGGAGAATTGTTGAGTAGTATGGTATTAGTAGACCCAAATGATTGGACACCTGAATTACATCTACGAAGTACATCTTATGCTGATGGTAATATTACTTCAGATGAAATAGCTACAAGTTGGAACTTTAAAGGAGAAGTAAAAGATTATTACGTATTAGATGAAGAAGGCGAATTTATTTTATCTAATGACCATTTTGGTAATGTATCTGAAATAACTTTTAAAACAGAAGTATTTAATACAGATAAATTAGATTTCACTAAATCAAAAAATGAAAATGTAAAAGAATTTACAGAAGAACTTTTAAAAGAGATATGCGATAACTATTCACCTGATATTCATTCTAATATAACTATACATTATAATAAAAAAGATGAAATAGTTGCTATTAGTCTTACAAGAAAAGAAGAAGGTGTGTTAGATATATTAGATTATTGTAAGAAAGATAAACATAGAATAAGTAATGGAAATAACTATATTGATTATCCTGTATTAGACTTAAACAAATTACCTAAAAGAATATTACAAGGATTTGCTAATCGTATTCCTACGCAATCACCTAATAGTATGTCTTATTTTAATATAGTGGCATTTTTTCATGGTAAGACTAAAAGTACTGTTGCTGCTCCTGCTGAATTTATTGTACGTATGGGTTCTGACTTTGATATTGATACATTGTATTCTTTTATATATAATTTTATGTACAATAGAAAAAATAAGTCATTTTCTTTTGCTGAATTTACAGAGAATGAAAAAGAATTGTTTGATTTATGGTTAGTAAAAAATAAACTTAAATCTTTAACTGATAAGAATATATCAAAGAATAAGCCATTAGGTTTAAAAAACATGATAAAGTTTTATAATGAATTACCATCTACGGATAGGCAAAATATAGATAAGATGATAAATAATCTACTATTTTTGTTAAAAGATAATGATTATTTTAAATCTATAAATATTGAACAAGATGATACATTTGCAGAATTAATAACTAAAATAGTTGCTTATGAAAAAGAAGTAAATGATAGCATAACTGAATTGTCATCTATGAATGTCAATGTTGATACAGATATAATAAGTACAATGAAGAGAAATAGATTATATCTTGTTAATAAGAAATATAAATTATCAGATTGTATTGATGCTTTATTTAATGAAGGTGTATTACAAAACATGAAAAATGTATATAAAGAAGAATTTGACAAAGAATTACAAGATAATCCTGATTTAGTTTATGACTTAAATACTGAAAAATCTGTATATAATAGATTAACAGATAATTATATATCTGTTATGACTAATCCTTTAAATCTTCCAAGTATTTTAGCTCCATTAGATTTTGGTATAAGTGAAGGTAATGCTACTAAGACAACTAAAAACAATTTAATAGAAGCATTAGATTATGAAAATTTATCTTTATCAAAAGATATAGATGAAGAAAGATTAAACAATATAGTAACTATATTGAATGAATATGGATTAGCTCAAACAATATCATTATTAAAAGAAGATGTTAATTTTACACATAATCCTTTAACAGTATTAACTAATTACAGAAAATACATTGCAGCATTAAGTAGTAAAGCAGGTATTGGTTGGGCAGCACTACATCAAGTATTTTCAACAATAGTAGAGTTAAAAGGGCAAGATGTAAAATATGTGCCTTTTGAAAATATGTCATCAGAAGATATAGAAAATATGACTTTATTTTTAAAGGATATAGATGGAAAAAATATACCTATTCAAACAGATGTAGCTAATAATACAATAACATCAGAAGGTAAAATATCTGGTTATGAAATAAAAGGACAAGATAGGAGTACATTAGTATCAATTCTTGTAGATGATGAAACAAAACAATTTGCTGCAAAATTGAATATTGTAGCATTTACTTTTAGTGCTATTGCAGGATATAATGTATTAGGTATTGATTTTACTTATTATACTACATTGTTAAGTAATCCTATTATAAAAAAATTAGAAAATCTAAAAACTTTCTATAATGGGAATGAAAAAGCTGCATATTTAGAATTACTATACAAGTCAGGACTTACAGATTTAGTTTTACATAATCCTAACAACTCTTATATGCCTTATAGTATGTCCGATGATTTTAATGATTTTGACAGTATGATGTTTACTCTATTTGATTTATTTAAAGAAAATAAAGAATATAGTTCAAATATCAAAGATTTATTAGTATTACTAAATGTGGAAGATTATGACAATGAATTAGCCAATAAGAAAAATATAGGGATATTGTTATCTTTTTATACAGCTAATAAGTTGGGTAAAATTTGGGGAGAATATGCTGTTACAATGAATAAAGATGCAGCAGGGCTAAGTTCTTTATATAGTAAAATAGTTAAGCAATATGAAAAATTGCAAGACTTATTTAAAAATACAAATGTTCAAAATTTGTTACAAACATTTGGAGATGTTGATTTTTTACTATATTCCCCATATATAGATAATAGTGTAAAAAGAGAAAATGATATTGTTGTATACAATAGTCCATACGAATTTATTAATTTCTTAAAAGAGTTTGACGAGACACTCAACAGATATTCTATAAATATCAGTATAAATAAAATATCTACTTTATACAATACTGTAAGTTTTAAAAATAATATGTCAGTAAAAGAAATACTTAGTATATTAATAAATACTGATAATGCAGGTGAATGGATTGATTTATTTAAAAATGGTTCAGTAGGTAACTCTTTTTTATATAGTTTGTTAGATATTTATGCAAAAACAATAGATAGTGAAGATGGTGATATAATTGAAAATGATTTAATATCTTTGATAGAATATCTATTATTACCTCAAAGATTTAAAGGTATTGAACAGGTTAATGAACTATTAGAAAACATGATAGAAAAGAGTAAATATATAGATGTATATAAAAAGTTAGTTGATTATAATAAATATATTGTAAATGGTAATATATTATTTACCCCTACATCACATAAAGGGTATGCTTTAAAAGCAGTTGTATTAGCAATAGATACATATCATAATTATTTTCCTTATGCTACACTATTATGGAAAAAGTATGAAGGATTATATAGTAGTTATAACGGTAAATATTTAGCTTATGAAGATGCTTTATCCGCATTTAAAAAATCTTTTAAAACTTACCAGATATTATCTAATTCTACAAGTGATAATATTAATATAGGAAAAGATAAGGTAAAAGGATTGTTAATGTTAAAAGCTCTTAAAGCAATAAATATTGTAGATAATAAAAGTTTGTATGATAAATATCCTTTTTTAAGAGATATAGATATATCTGTTACAGAGAATGGTTATGTTATAATTGAATACACAAAGAGTAATAATATAATATCAGAAGCTGTAAATGACAATACTAAGATTACAAGGTTTGAAATGATGTTAAAAGATAACACTGCAATAAAAAATATTCTTGATGCTAAAAAAAATCCAATAGATATTACTATAAAAGATTTAGCTGAATATTTAGCTGAATATTATTTGTTAGCTAATGGTGCTAATTATAGTGCAAGAAATTTAGGGTCTTTAATACCAAGTACTTATATGCAAAATCCTGATATAGCTAAAAACATATCTTTTGATTTTAATGAAGATGTAGAATTATCTACAACAG
>OEIV010001072.1_pt1 | contig 13238 bp, 8 predicted proteins | sample 1539231 | NCBI WGS metagenome assembly OEIV01 (sample SAMN03794762, study PRJEB22550) | activated sludge metagenome | feature: wastewater treatment plant; material: activated sludge; isolation source: Wastewater treatment plant of a petroleum refinery complex | place: Argentina: Buenos Aires ...
GCGCTGACCGCGGTGCAGGTGGCCCTGCTGACCATCTACGACATGTGCAAGGCCGTCGATCGCGGCATGGTAATGACCGGCGTGCGCCTGCTGGAAAAGCGCGGCGGCAAGTCGGGAAGTTATATCGCAACAGCCACTTAGCGGCGGTGAGCGCTTCCATCTCCACGCCAGACAATCTCGACATACCCGATCAACTCCGCCGAATAGCTGCCATCGCCATTCGCGGCCCCCTTGTGCTTCAGTTCCCGCTGCAGGGTCGGCTCAACGGCGTGGGTGAACAGGTCGTTCCGCTGCTCGGGCCGGAAAATCGGTGTAGCGGGCGGTGCTTGCAGGAATTTCTCGCACAGGCGCTCGACCGCCGGAACACGAGTGCCGTCCTGCTTGACGGCGATTGGCTGCACTACCACGCGGCGTTCGCCCTTGCCAGCTGAAGCTTCAACCATCCACAGCGACAGCAGCACCGGCTCGTCGACGTCGCCGGACACGGCGATGCCGACTTCCTCCGGCGGCACGCTGCGCCAACGGCCCAATTCGTCTTGCACCAAGGGGTGATCCAAGCCCATCAGTTGCAGATCGTCCTGACTGGTCGCGGCTTCGCGGCTCAGGGTGAAGCGGGCGCGGCGCGTGCCTTCGACGGTGACGAGGTCGTAGGTCGCATCGTCCACCTTGACCAGCTTCTGTTGGCGATCCGCGACCGCCGCCGAGAGGAAGCGCACCAACCGATCCAGACTGGACGACACGTCCGAGAAGGGCTTGTAGTCGTCGAGGCTGAAGCCGTCGAGGTCTTGGAACAGGTCGAACACTACCTGCCGCGCTTCTCGGGAGTTCGACAGCGCCGCCTCCAGCTCCACCTGCGTGCGTTTCAGCTCCGGGTCGGACAGCGCCTCCTGGTACAGGCGGTCGTAGTTCAAGCGTTCCGACAATTGCCCAAGAATCTGCGCACGCAGGTCTTCGGCCACGTTGCCCTGGTCATCCACCTTGCCGACCGTGCGCGCGATCTCGGTGAGCTTCTCGTCGAGCAGCAGGAAAATGCGGCCTTCGATGGTGTCCGACAGCACGAGGTTGTAGACCTGCGCGGTGTGGCTCTGGCCGTAGCGATGGATGCGCCCGATGCGCTGCTCCATGTCCATCGGATTCCACGGCAGGTCGAAATTGAACAAGACGCGCGCGAACTGCAGGTTGATGCCTTCGCGCCCGGCCGCCGTGCACACCAGCACGCGCGGGCCGTCCTTCAGGCGGAAGCGCCGCTCCGCCGCCACTTTCGCGCCGTGGTCACCGCCGCGCAGCACGGCGACGCCCTGACCGGGGAAGGTCTGCTCGATTTCGCGGGCGATCATGTCCACCGTGCCAAGGTAGGTGGCGAAGATCACGATCTTCTCGTTGGGGTTCTGCCGCCAAAGCGTGCCCAAGCCGTCGAGCAGCTTCTGCATCTTGGTTTCGCGCTCTGCCGGGAACACGCGCAGCAGGTCGCCGATGCGCAGACGCTCCTCCGGCAGATGCAGATCCACCACCGCCGAAGCCGCTTCTTCCGCGTGCGTGGCCGAATACTCGCTGCCGTAAGGGTCTGAGGCCATCTCAAGCGCCTCTTCGTCCAGCTTCTTGACCAGCCGGTACCTCAAATCGGCCAGCATGCGATCCACCTCGTTGCGCCCGATGCTGTCGCGCGGCAGTCCGAACTCCTCGTGGATCAGCTCGCGCGCCTCCTCGGTCAGGCGCTCGCGGCCTTCGATGTCCAGTTCCTTGTCGCGCAGGAACGCTTCGTGCAGCGTCAGCATCAGCAGGCGGCGCTTGAGTGTGCGGCGCACGGCGGCGAAGCTCGATGCCGCGATCTTCTGGAAAATCGCCATCAGGAAGCCCAGCGCACGCCCCTGGTTGCCTTGGCGGCGCGCGAGGTCGAAGCCGTCCTCCAGGTACTCGCGCAGCTTCTCGTAGAACAGCCGCTCCGCTGGGTTCATCACGAAGGATTCGGTGTGAACCCAGCGCCGCGCGAACAGCGGCGAGCCATCCGGCTGGCAGGCGTCCGCCTTGGTGCGGCGGAACATCACCGTGTTGAGCCGGTGCCGCTCCTCCAACATTTCCTCGGGGCTGCGGAACAGCGTCGGGTTCAGCAGTTGCGCCAGCATCCAGAACTGGAAGTGATTGCCCTGGTGCGGCGTGGCCGACAGCAGCACGAGGTCTCGCGAGTGATCTTTCAGCGCCTCGGCCAGCTTGTAGTTCTCGGTCTTGCGCACCTTTCCGCCGGTCTTGTAGGCCGTCAGGTGATGCGCTTCATCGAACACCACCAGATCCCAGCGCGGCGCGTCCAGCAGGCGCTTGATGCGCGCCGGGCGCTTGAGGGTGTCGATGCTCGCGATCAGCCGGTCGTGCTTGGCGAAGGCATTGGTCTTGCGGTCGGTGATGTCGCCTTCGGAACCGAACACCTCGAAGTCGAGGTTGAACACCTCGTTCAGCTCGCGGTGCCAGTTGTTCACGAGGCCCGCAGGCACCACCATCAGCGCGCGGGTCAATTCGCCCCGGCTGGCCAGCTCGCGCAGGATCAGCGCGGTTTCGATGGTCTTGCCCAAGCCCACCTCGTCGGCGATCAGGTAGCGCCGGGGTGAGGCGGTGGCGATGCGGTGCGTCAGTACCACCTGATGCGGCAACAGGTCGATCTTGGCCGAGGTCAGCGCCGAGGCGCTTTCCATCACCGGCAGCGCGTGCGCCTCGTAGGACAGCCACGCCTTGCGCGATCGCTCCGCGCCGCCATCCACGGCGCGCAGGATGCGCTCGGTGCGAGTGAGTTCGCGCCGCAGCGCCGCCACCGGCACCCGGCGTTCGCCGACGCCGAAGAACGCGCGCAAATAGCCGTCACGCACCGGGTCGAGGACGACACCCTGGCCGTACTCGTGGTGGGTAATGCGTTCGCCGGGTTGGAACTGAATCTCTGCCGTCACTCAGCCGCCCTCAAGTAATCCGCAGGTGGAACAGGCCAGCGGACCTGCCGCCGTCGCGCAGCAGAATTTCCTGCGGGTACTCGTTGGCTTGGCCCCACAAGATGCGGCCGAGGTCGATCTGATGTCCGTGGGGCGCGTGGCACAGCCAGCCCACCTCATCGGTGGCTAGATTTGTTTTGATGCGGCTGTGGCCACCGGGCAGCCAGAACACCAGCGCACCATCGCTGCCCCATTCATCCTGAAACGACAGCACGGCAGGCTTGATGGTGTCGGCCAGCCACAGCTCGGCCTCGGCGGGCTCCAGCAAATCCAGGCTGCCATCCAGCCCGGCCACCACCAGGGTTTTGCCGCCATTGCTGGGCAGGTCGTCTGGCCATTGGCCTTTGGCCCGCAGGAACTGGCGCAGGCTCCACACTTCGCTGGCCGTGCAGATCTGGTTGCGGGCTTCTTCGCCCCACAGCCAACTTGTGCCGCGCCGCTGCCACACGCTGTCCCGGAGTTGACGCATCAGGCTACCCCCCGAATACCTGTGCGAGCTGCAATTGCAATGACCAATCTGGAAAAATCGTCATAACACTGTCGTACGCTAGCTTGATGGGCACCAATGGCGCCATCAGCACTGCGGAGGCTGAACATGGGTTTCCGTGCTTCCATCGCCATCGGCATCAGGCTGCGATAGTGCTTGATGCGCTGAATCTGATTGTCATCCGTACCCACCAGATCATCTGAGCCGACATCTAATACGCTCTCTCGATAGGCGATAGGCAACCGCTTCTGCCATTTGGCGTACGCTTTGGTGGGACGCCCAAGCCGCTCGGCATGCTGCATCAGCACATACCCCGCTGGAGCCATTGCTCCCTGCGGCATCGTGCCTAGGGTACGAGGAGCCTGAGGCAGCGCGGCCGCCCAAGTGCTACGCCACTTGCGTAAGGTTGGCCCCAGGTTCTTCAAACCCTGCAGGGAGAACAAGTCGGGCGCCACCGGCATAACAACATGACTGGAAGCCACCAGCGCGGATCGGTTGATCGCACCTAGATTTGGTCCGACATCGACCAACACCGCATCAGCCTGATACTTTCGAGCCGCCTCATCGATGACGCGCCAGAACGCCGTGGTGACGCGAAATGCACGCTCACGACCTTCTAGGCACCTTGGCCATTCGGTGGAAAGATCGTCTTCAATGCGGGACAGGGCCAAATCACCCACCAGCAAACCCAGCCGGTTGCTCAAAGGCTCAATATGCACCGGGCGCACGTCTCCCGTGCCTTCGAACAAGGGGGCCAGCGCACCATTGATGGTGAGAGGATGGTCATCGTCTGGCCACAGGGCTTCAAGACGTGATTCATCCAGTGCCATGATCGAAAGATTGGACTGTGGATCGAGATCTACCGCCAAAACACGTCGCCCTTTGTCGGCAAGCATGAACGCACAGTGGTAGACCAACGATGTTTTTCCGACACCGCCCTTGTTGTTGAAAAACGCAATGTAGGGCGTCATGGCATCGCTCCCTGGATGATCGCGGCCACCACGCCGGGTTGCACCTCAAAACGCAGCCTCTGCCCGAGCGCTTTACGTGCAATGGCAATGCCTGCGCCGAAGCGCTGTACATAGCCAAGCGCCCGCAACGCCTCGGCCAAATTGGGATTACGGTAATCCGTGATGCCGGGCTGGCCAAAGTTCTCCGGCGTCACACTGCCAAACGGGCCGCCTGGGTTGTGAATTTCGATCCGATCTTCAAACCAATACACCCTCACTGGCGTATTGGTTGCCTCGTAGCTGCGGTGCATGAAAGCATTACGCACCAATTGGCGCAAAGCATCCAACGGATAGGCCTCACGCCTATCCTCGGTGTCGATGTCGCTGAAGCGCACACCGCGCTGGTTATGGGCTGCAAGCTTTTCTTCCAGTTGACGAATCTGATCCGCAACTGTTCCGTAGATAGGCTTCTCATCGGCAACGGGTGCCGTCAGGTCATTGCCTGCCAATCGCAGGAACTGCGTGTAGGCACCCGGAATCCAATCCGCCGGTGACTTGCCGATCACCAGCAAACCCAGCACCGTTGGTGTTGGTTCGTTGTCGCTCAACACCATCTTGGTCGCCGCCAGCTTCTGCTCGTAGCGGCGTTCGTTCGATTCCAGCACGTCGCGCGCCACGAGGGCGGGCAGGTATTCCTGTTCAAAGCGCAGCCGATCAAGTTCGGTCAATTCCGCATCACGCATCGGTTGAACGTCAAACGGCCGATCGCGGTGGCGACGACGCTCATTGAGGATGCGTTCGTCCTGCGCCGTCGCCAGGCCGCGGCGCGGCCCCCAGCGCACATGGATGCGACCCCTGTAGCGCACGGGCGGCGTGTCGCAGGGCCAGACGGTGATCACGGCAACTTCGCTCCCCTGCAACACCCGCTTCTCCACCAACAAGGTCGGCGGCGGCACGATGTTGCCGTCGGTCTTGATGTCGGCAAGGCTGCGCAGCAGTTCATCGGTAACAGCAAATCCGGGCATGGGCGTGCCTTTGTCGTGCACACCAATCAGCACCACACCCGGCTCGCCGTGCCCGGCCAAGTCATTGGCAAAGGCGCATACCGCCTCGCGCACTTTCTGCGGCGCCTCTCCCTGAAAGGACTGCTTGCGCTCGGCACGGTCGGATTCCAGATCGGCCATCATGGCTTCGAGCTGCGTGTCGGTGAAATAGCTCATCGCTCGTACTCCCCATCATCATCGAACAAGGAACCCTGCGCGGGCTGGGGTGCCTGGCTGGCGTGCCAAGCGTTGTGGATGGACACCGCACGCGAGGCCGCGTTGCGGGTGGTCTGATCCGGGCCGTTGCGGTGCAGCCATTCCAGCAGCGGCTTCAGCGCCACGTGCGGCTTGAAGTTCTCGTTCTTCAGCGTGTCCGAGGCATTGATGCCGCTGCCGTCAAAGCACGCACCGATCAGCACCAGCGCCTGATCCAGATCGGAGGTCAGCTTGCGGCGGTGCTTGCCCGACCACTCGCGTGCGAACTCCAGCGCTTCGGTGCGGGTGAATACCTTGTTCTTCTCCACGCACCAGCCACGTTGCACGAACTCGTCCGGCGTGGTGATCGAGCCTTTGAGGAACTTCTGCAGCTGGTCGCGCTTCAGCTCAGGCGCGTTGCCGAAGGTGCGCAGGAACTGGCGCGTGATCGGCTCGGCGTTGACCGGCGGCGCTTCCTTGCCCTTGTCCGCATCCTCGTCGATGAGCTGGTTGATACCGACCAGCGCGTCGCGCACGGAGATGGTGCGGCCTTCGTCCACGTACACCTTGCCGTAGTGGCGCGAGAAGTATTCCAGCGCCTTGCCACGCCGAATCACCTGGATGTCGGCCGCTGGCAGGCCTTCCTTGGCGTGGTTCTCCAGCATGGCCTGCAACTGGCGCACATCGGCCATCACCTCGCGGCGCATCCGGCCCCAGCTCACCGGTTTGGGCTCTTCAGTGCGCTTGCGGCAGACGTGGATGATGTCGTACTCGATGGTCTGCGAGCCGAAGGTTCCAGGTTTGGAGCCTTCGCCCTTGGTTTCATCGGAGCGGATGGGATATGTAGCTTCGAGGTAGTAGCCCGCATCGAACAGCGATTCCAGCACCGCCACCCACGGCTCGTCAGCGCTGTGGTGGAAGGTGAAGGCGAGGATGCCGCTGGGCTTGAGCGCGCGGTGCGCCTCGCGCCAGCACTGCGTGAGCAGACGCTGATAGAAGCCGTCCGGGTCTTCCGGTTCGCGGGCGCGATTGGCGACCGCTTCCAGCGACTTGGGCGTGTAATCGCCACTGAATTGTCCGGCGTACTTGTCCTTCAGCGCGAGGCGAAGCCAGACGTAGAAGAAGTCTGCCAACTCCGAGTAGTGCAAAAGGCCGCCGAAGGGCGGATCGGTGATAACCAGATCGAGGCTGCCGTCTGCAAGCTGAGTCAGCTCGGTGGATGATCCGCAGAATACTTCTGCACCTAAAACTGGGTCGCCGGATAGAACCTTTTCGCTGCTCGACTTTTCAGCGCCATCGCTACGAGCACTAGCGACAGATTGAGGGCTGACAAGCTCATAAGGATTCTTCCCCCACTCAAGCCCTTCTACAATCCCATCAGCGCAGGACGACCAACGGCCACTACCCATAATTCCAAAGCACGAACCTTCGACTACGTTCGTCTTTGGGTGATAGTTGTTGTTGCTCATGTGGGGCACCAACTTGTCATAGTTGATATCCCAAAAACAGAACATATTCCGATAGCGAATGCTCTGTTGGAAAGCACCAAGAAGCGCCTCCCTGGTACTCCAGGAGTAGTCTCCAAGGGTGAGGATCCCTTTCAGCAGCTGCGCTTGTGCTAACAACTGACGCGGATTGAACATCGTCCACCAATGCGTATAGCCGTGGTTTGGAATCCCGCCGTTATTCATGTGTGTCATGAAACCGAAGGGCACCTCCGAGCGCGGCCAGTAGCCCTTCAGGTCTGCATCTTTTCGCGCATCCCATTCCGCCAATGCGGCGTCGTACTGCCGGGCGTGTGAGGCATCGTAGGCAGCAAAAAAGCGTCCACTGTAGGGTTTGCCTGCGTCATCGCGTTTGGGCGAGTAGCCCTGCACTGCGTAGCCGGCCATCGGCCCGGTCTTGCCCGTGGTCTTAATGGTGGTCAGCACATCCTGCACCGTGCCGCAGGCCGAGCAGGCGTAGTGCGACTTCTTAGGCACCGTACCTCTGTCAGGTGCGAACGTGACGCCCGTTTCCGGGTCGGTCACTTCATCCGGCAGCGCGCCGCGCACTTCCAGCAGGCGAATCTTTGCGGCGCGTGCGGCATCCCAGCGTTCGGTCGCCGCCGCGTCGTCCTGCGCCGAGCCGCCGTAGGGCAGGCCGTTCGCCTCCTGCTTGGCCTCGCCCGCCAGCCACTGCGGATGCACCAGCAGGCTCAGCTCCACTTTCTTGTTCTTGCCCTTGCCCAGATTCACCATCGCGGTGTGGCCGCAATGCGGGCAGATCACGCCTTTCCTGCGGTCGAGCACGGAGTACGCGGGCTCGCTGGGCGCAACGTAGAACGGCGCGTCGGGGGCCATGCGCGCGGCTTCTTCCTCCACATCGAAGGCTTCGCCGCACTTGCCGCAGCTGTGTTCCCAATGCTTGACGGTGAGCGTCTTCACCGCCATCACCGGGCTGGTCATGATCGGCGTGCGGTGGCCGCAGCCCGTCACCTGACACGGCCCATGCTTGGCCCAGAAGGAGTAGATGATCTCCGGGCCTTCGTAGCGGTAGTCCTTGCGCTCGTCACGCGGGATGGCGAGCGGGTCGAAGTCGGCGGGCATCGCCTTGTTGCTGGGCAGATGCGTCCATTTGCCTCTCTCACCCTGCGGGCCGTCGCAGTAGTAGTACGGCATGATCTGCGGCTTGACCTCGGCCTCGATGTCAGCAAGCAGCTTCTTCACTTGCTCCAGATCGACATTGGCCAGTTCCTGCTTCACCACGAACCACGCGACCGGGTTGAGGTCGTTGCCGACCATCTGCATCCCGAGGCGCGAGCCTTCCACCAGCGTGGTGCCGCCGCCCATGAAGATGTCGGCCACCTTCAGGTGCTTGAACGCGCCTTTCTTCTGGTGGTTGGCGTAGTAGTTGTCCCACACCAGTTTGGCCGCGTGCGAAGGGTCGTCCGGCGCTTTGGTGGCCGCTGCGATCAGCATGGAGCGGAACACGCTGGAACGCCGCCGTGCCCACCACTTCGACATCTGGTAGATCGGCTTGCCCGCGTTGCCCTCGATGATCGCCACCTGATTGACAGGCAGGATCGGAAAGTCCACCTCCAGGCAGGTCTTGGGACGGTTCGGGTCGTTGAAGTCGACGGTTTCGAGTGCGACCGCCTTGCCTGCGCCGACGGCTTTGGCGACTTCTTGTTGGAGTAGTTCTTTTTTGGTGGCCATCAGCCGCAATCCTTACTTGGTCAGCTCGACGAAGGGCGACAGCACTTCCAGCAGCGACAGGCCGCCATGCGTGAGCGTCGGGTAGCCGCCCTGGCTGCGCCATTTCCTGCGGCCCAGAGCCAGCAGGTGCGCGCCGTGAGGGCTGTTGATCTGCAATGCCACCGGCGGCACGAAGGGGCCGGTGTCGCCGGTTCCCGTCTTGCTGCGCGAGCTTCCAAACGTCTGCTTGAGGAACTGGCCGACCTCGCCGTCGGCATCGGGGAAGTAGCCGGTGGCCGCGTAGCCGTGATCGGAGGTGATGACCAGCCGCCGCCCGGTGGCGAGACGCTCGACGAAGGCCCAGAAGTCATCGCTGGACAACTGCTCGGCCACGTCCTTGGTCAGCGGCTCCAGCCCCTGGCCTGCGCCGGAGCCGTCGTGAAGCTTGGCGTCTGGCCAGTGGTGCCAGAAGATCTGGTTCGGCGCGCTGTTGATCAGCGCTTCGCAGTCCTTCCACGGCAAGTCCACGGTTTCGGTGCTGGCGGCTTGCAGCTTGTGTGCGAGACCACCGCCGTTGTTCTGGAGCTTGCTGCGGCTGGCGAAGCCGAGCGCGCGGGCGAATTCATCGGTTTCGCCGGGCAACTCGGAGGCGCAGGCAGCGACCTCGTGCGTGGTGAAGCCGCGCTCATTTGCCCCCTGCAACAGCCACGGCAGCTCGCGCAGGGATAGGCCGTCGAGGATCAGCACCGCCTTGGCGCTAAATGGTTCGGCCCACCAGCGCGTCAAGCGATCCGAGGTGCGCTCCACGCTGTCGCCGAAGGCTGGCCACAAGTCCCAGCCGCTGGAGGAGAGGAACAGATCCAGTGCGCCGATTTCGCGGTCGCGCCGGACGACCTCGCTGGGCGCATTGCCTGCGGCCAGCGGCTTTCTGGCGATCTCGACAGCCTGATCGACGATGACGCGCCAAGCATCGGCGTCGGAGCCTTGGGTCAGGGCCTGCAAGGCGCTGGCAGTCAGGGCCATCAGTCGTCCTCCTTCTCAAGATTCAGCTCGAAGGTCATGCCTTCGGGGAGCTTTTTGAGCAGTTCCTTGAGCTGCGCGCCGGTGGCGGCGGACACCTTGATGGACACCTCCGCGACCTTGGTGGCCGGGCCAATCCCCCAGCCTTCGATCTTGCCGATCAGGTTGAGCGGCGACGTGGCGGGGTTCGACAGAGGCGTGCGCGGCTTGGTGGTGCCGCCGTCACCGCCGAAGATGCCGCCCGGAGTGGGCCCTGGCGTGGGAGTGGGCGAGCCACCGGGAGTGGGGTCGGGCACGCCCGGCGTGGGGGTCGCGCCACCACCGGATGGCGTACCACCCGGCGACGGCGCGGGCGGCGTTGAGCCGCCCGTTGCGGGCACAGCCGATGGCAGCATCACGAACACGTCGTCGAGGTGGCGGCCCGTGAGCGAGAGCTTGGGGCGCAGGCGCCGCCACGCGGTGTCCTCGTCCTCGCCGGGGTTCGTTTGCAGGTACTCCATGCCACGCACGTTGATGGCCACCTTGCCCTTGGCGCACAGGCGCAGGAGGCGTTCCTTCATCGCCGTTTCGCCCAGCCAAGGGATGCAGTCCTGCCCGGCCGGACGCGGCTCCTGCAGCTCGCGCAGCAGCTTGCCGACCGATTCGTTGTTGCTGGCGTATTCGAGCACCAGATCCTCGAAGTCCTCCGGCACGAACAGGTCGCCGGTCAGCGCCTCCTCGATGGCTTCGGGAATCTGCGAGCCCTGCTTGTCGAGACGCTCGACACTGAATTTGCACTGCGCGGGGTCGGCGAAATTCCAGCGTTGCAGCACGGCGAAACGGTCGAAGCGCTTCTTGAGGTTGTCGCGCAGGGTGTTCTCGAATTCCTTGTGCAGCTTCTTGTATTCGGGGTTCTGGCCGCCCCATTCCTGCGCCTTCATTTCGGCGCGGGCAAGGATGAGCAGGTCGCGATCCATGAAGGAGTTGGTACTGCCCGCGCGCGGCAGCAGGAAGCGCACGGTGTTGCGGCGCTTCTGCAACTGGTCTTTGAGCCAGCGCCCCAGCGTGGCGTCAAGCTTGTCGGCTTCCTCTGGCAGTACGAGGATGGGCAGACGGTCATCCCATTTGTCGGGCTGCTCGGCTTCATCAAGCGCCGTCCACGGATCGTTGACCCACGACTTGGGCAGTGCGATCCCGCGGAAGGTCTTGGCGACCTCGTCGCTGCCGCCGATGACGTAGCGCACCTGCTTGGCGAGCTGCGCCTGATCCGCGCCGTCGGCGAACAGCTTGTCGTTGCGCGCGTAGGCCATGAGCTTGGCGCGCGGGTTCTCTTCCTCGCGGAACAGCAGTTTGGTGCCGTCCTGATGGATGTTGAAGCTGTTCTCGACGATGGTTGCCAGCTCGACCTGGAAGGCGTTGTCGTCCACCGGCTTGCCACGGGTGATGTCCAGTTGCAGCGTGGCGGGATCGGCTCCGGCGAGGTTGCCCACGGCAATCGAGCGCAGCCACAGTGCGCCGATGATTTCCTGCAGGTGTGGCGCGACGCTGGCGTGGTCGTGCCGCGCCTCCTGCACCGAGATGATGTTCTGCTGCGCCTTCTCGCGCAGCGTGCGGTGGTGCTGGTTGGCGACGGCTTCAAGCAACGCGCCGATGCCCGAGGTGTCGTCGTCCAGCCGGAAGTCGGCGGCGGTGAGCACGGGCACGGCCTCGCCACGGCTCTTGTAGAGGTTGGCGAGGATGCGGATCAGGTCGCGCGTTTCCTGCGCGTCGGTGGCGATGAGCACCTGTTCTTCAAGCAGGCGCAGCAGGTGCGGCGAGTAGGGCCACGATTCAGTGAATTCCCGGCGCTTGCGTTCCTGCTCGGCGGACGGCACATCGAGCAACCGGAAGGATTCGGCGACGTGCTGCGCGACCAGCGATTCGATGGTGCCGCTGGCGATCTGCAGGCGGTTGTCGAACAGGCGGTGCAACAGCATCCGGCGGCGATCCAGCTGGATGCGCTCGGCGCTGCCGCCCGCCTTGAAGTCGATGGCGACTGGGTTGACGCGATGCACCTGCTGGTAGGCGTCGCTGCCGCCGTTGCGCACCGAGATCACCAGCACCAGCAGGTCGGGGCGCTCCTTGGCGATCTCCGAAAGAATCTGGATGAAGTTGAACGCCCAGTTCTTCCAAGGGTACTGCTTGGTGTTGGTCAGGCCGTCGTACCACGTCTGGAACTCGTCCAGCAGCAGCATCGTCGGCTTGTTCTCCAGCAACTCGATGATGAGCTTGTCAGACGGGATTTCGGTCTTGGACGCGCCTTGGCCGTCCCACTTGCCCTTGATGAAGGTGCCGTGCGGATGGTTCTCGAACAGGACATCCCACAGGAATTTGTAGCGGTGGCGATGCAGGCTTTCGCCGATGACGTGCATCCCGTCGCGCAGCGCGATCTTGCCGATGCTGGCGTCGGCGAGCGTGGTTGCCCATGCATTGAGCCAGGAGCTGGTCGAAGACGGGTCGGTCACCGCGTGGTAGAGCGCGGCCATTAAGTGCGACTTGCCAAGGCCGCGCTCGCCGATCACGACCACAGGGCGACCCTGGCTGGGGCCGACGGCCTCGATGCCTTTCAGCAGGTCGTGCGTGGGATAAGTGATCTCCAGAAACTGCTTTGCTGCGATCTGGGTCGCGCCCGTGTGCTGGTCGTTGGACAGCTCGATGGCCGTGCCCTTGAGGCGCTTGCCCCGGAATTCTTCTCGTAGCGTCAGTCCAAGCATTACTTCCGATCCCCCTTGTTCGATGCCTTGCTCGCGGCGCGTTCGGGACTGCCCGCCGATTGCTGCTTGATCCAGCTCTCGATGTCGCTGCGCGAGAATCGCCATGTCCCGCCGAGCTTGAACGCAGGGATCTCCCCGCTCGCTGCGAGCCGATAGATCGTGCGCTTGCCCGCCTTCAGGTAGGCCGCGACCTCATCCAAGGTCAGGATGTCGCCATCAGGCTCTGCCATTGCCGTTCCTATGCAGACGTTGAATTTTAATTGCCAAGTTTTGCCGATTTTCCCACGGCAAGCAATGCTTATTAATCCGGGTTCAAACCCACCAAAAACCTGCTTGAGTGCGAGCCGGGAACCTAAGAGTGTGGGCGGCATCCTGCTCTGGCCGCTGCTCGGAAAAGGAGTAGCGCTCCAACTCGGCCGGCTCCAACTCGGCCGGCTCCAACTCGGCCAGCCCAAGAACGTAGAATAAGCGCCGACAGGTGTCAGTTTGCGCTTGTCTAAATTTTGTACAACTCACGTTGGCAAAGCTGCGGAAATTGGGCTAATCGCGTCTTGCTTTTCCCTCTGGTCCAGGTCGCGCTGCTGACCATCTACGACATGTGCAAGGCGGCCGACCGCGGCATGACCATCACCGGCGTGCGCCTGCTGCAAAAGCACGGCGGCA
>OEIV010001073.1_pt1 | contig 13237 bp, 11 predicted proteins | sample 1539231 | NCBI WGS metagenome assembly OEIV01 (sample SAMN03794762, study PRJEB22550) | activated sludge metagenome | feature: wastewater treatment plant; material: activated sludge; isolation source: Wastewater treatment plant of a petroleum refinery complex | place: Argentina: Buenos Aires ...
AGCGCCAGGACCAACCGGGGCGACCTGGGTTTCTTCGAACGCGAGCGCATGGTCAAACCCTTCGCGGAAGCCGCTTTCGCGATGCAGAAGCCCGGAGAAATCAGCCCGGTAGTCGAGACGCAGTTCGGTTTCCACGTGATCCGCTTTGTAGATCGCAAGCCGGCCCGCCAGCTCGGCTTCGACGAGGTCAAGCGCAAGATCATCGAGAAGGAGCGGCAGCAGTTCGAGGCGAGGGTCCGAACCGAGCGCATAGAGGCCGCGCGCTCGCTCGAAGGCATCGAGGTGAACCAGGACGCGGTGTCCGCGATCAGCGAGGAAGCCGGGAAGGCCGTCAACAAGGCGGTGAACGCAGCCACCGAGAAGAAGAACGCCGGAGCCGAAAAGGCCGCGCCTTGACAGACCACGGGTGGCACCCGGCGAACTGACCAGGGAACTGCGCGCGGCACTCGAGCGTGTGCTGCTGCCGGGGCTCGCGGCCGTGCTTCCGTGGTCGTGGTGCGCGCGCCTGTTCTGGCAGCTGGCGCGCGCCGAGCCCCTCTACCGTGGCGAGGTGGATGCCGCCTGGGAACACGCCCGCCGCTACCTGCCGACCGACCCTCTCTGGAAACGCCGCGCGCGTTTCCACCTGTTGGTGGACAACGCCGATTACTTCCTCTCCCTCGTGCGCGGCAGGCGATGGATGGAGCGCCACATCCGTGTTACCGGCAGCGAAAATCTGCACGCCGGTGTCAACGCGATGCTGCTGGTCACGTTTCATTGGGGGCAGGGATTCTGGGCGTTGCGCTGGCTGCGCGAGCGCGGCCAGCCGGCAGCATGGCTGCACGCGCCGGTGGCGAGCCGCCTGCGCCCGGGTGAGTACGTCAGCGGACTGATGGGCAGGCTGCGCATACGCCAGGTCGGGCGCCTGTCCGGCGCCCGGCCCATCCCGGTCGGTGGCAGCATAGCGGCGATGCGCGAACGTCTGCAGCAGGCCGGGCTGCCGGTGATGGCGATGCCCGATGCGCCGCTGCGGCCCGGGCAGCGCACGCTGGCGGTGGAACTGCTGGGGAGGCCGGCACGCATCGCGGCCGGCGTGATCACGATGGCGGCACAGGAGCGGGTGCCGGTGCAGGCCTACACGATGCGCGTGGACCCGCGGACCGGGAAGCGGCATCTTGCGATAGGCCCGCGCCTGGTCGAGTCGGACCCCGCCGTGCTGGCGCAGGCACTGGCCGACGTGCTCTCGGGCGCGATTCGCGAGGATCCCTCCGCCTGGTACGTCTGGGCCTTCGCGGGCGGCTTCTTTGCTGATGCGGCCACGGAAGAACACGACGGTGCGAACGACGGCTGAACAAGGACGAGCCTGATGCAGAGCAGCAACATCGCCTACGTGCCCGCGCTGGATCACATCCGCGCGTACGCGGCGCTGCTCGCGTTGTTCTACCACGGGCTGCAGTTGTTCTGGCACCAGGCTGCGTACGGCAGCCTCTTCGACGCCACTCACTGGCTCGCGACCGGCAACCCGTTGCTCGCGTTGCTCGTGGAAGGGCACACCGCCGTGGCGCTGTTCATGGTGCTCAGCGGCTTCATCTTCACCTGGGGCGCGAAGGGGCGAAACATCGTGTACCGGAGCTTCATACGCAACCGGCTGCTGCGCACCTACCCGCTGTTCATCGCGCTGATCGTGCTCGGTATCTCCGCGATGCCGGAGCGCTTCTCCTGGCAGGCGCTGCTGACCACGGTTTTCGGTCTCGCCAACATGGCTGGACATCTCGACATCTCGCCGTTTTCGGCCATGTTCTGGGCGGTCGCGGTGGAATGGCATTTCTACCTGCTGTTTCCCTTCCTGCTGCTGTTCCTGAACGGCCGCGGCGCCGGGTACCTGCTCGGGCTCATCGCGCTGGTGCTCGCCTGGCGCAGCATTGCCTGGCTGCTCACGGGCGAGGTCCGCGAACTCGCCTATTTCACCATTGCCGGGCGGCTGGACCAGTTCCTGATCGGGATGCTCGCCGGCGCCTGGTGCGCGCGCGAGGATTCCGTGCCCGCACCCGCGTGGATCTTTCCGGTCGTCGCGGTACTGGTGATCGCGGCCGTCTGGCTGTTCCACCGCGCCGGCGGCTGGCCGCAGGACAATGCACTGCGCATCGCGTGGGGTACGGTCGAAGCGGCGCTGTGGGCCGCATTCCTCGTGGCCTATCTCGGCTTTGCGCGCCTCATACCGGCGCCTGTCTCGCGGCTGGTCGCGTCCGTGGGCATCGTGAGCTACTCGATCTACCTGCTGCACTTCGTCGTGATCTACGTCATCGCCGTGAAGGGCTGGTACCTGGATTTCGCCACGGGTCCGGTCGTCGACGCGCTGCTCACCACGCTGCTGCTCGCCACGCCGCTCACGCTCGTGCTGGCGGCGCTGTCCTATCACGTCATCGAGCGGCCGTTCCTCGCGCTGCGCAGCTCTTACTACCGCTGAGCGCCGCGACACGATGCTCACCGTGCTCAAGCAATACCTGTTCCTGATCTACCAGATGAGCCGCCGCGAGATCATCGGCCGCTACCGCGGCTCGGCGATGGGGCTGCTGTGGTCCTTCGCCTCGCCGCTGGTGATGCTCGCGGTCTACACCTTCGTGTTCAGCGTGGTGTTCCGCGTGCGCTGGCAGACGGGGGGCGACGACAACGCGAGCTTCGCGCTGAACCTTTTCGCCGGCGTCATCGTGCACGGCTTCTTCGCCGAATGCGTGAACCGTTCACCGACGCTGATCGCGGAAAACACCGGTTACGTCAAGAAAGTGGTGTTTCCGCTGTGGATGATCCCGGCCATCGTCGTGGTCGCGGCGATGTTCCACATGCTGGTCAGCCTGCTGGTGCTGCTGATCTGTTCCGGCCTCTACCTGCAGCAGTTCCATTTCAGCGTGCTGGCGCTGCCGCTGCTGCTGGCGCCGTACGCGCTGCTGGTGCTCGGCGTCGGCTGGTTCTTCGCGGCGCTGGGCGTGTACCTGCGCGATCTCGCGCAGGTATTGCCCGTGGTGACCACGGTGATGATGTTCATGGCGCCGGTGTTCTACCCGGTCGAGGCCCTGCCCGAGGCGTTCCGCCCCTGGATGTACCTCAACCCGTTGACCTTCGTGATCGGCGAGATGCGGGGGCTGGTTTTGAGCGGCGCGATGCCGCACTGGGCGACGCTGGCGAAGTTCACGGCCATTGCGCTGCTGGTGGCGCTGGCGGGCTGGAAGGTGTTCCGCAAGGCGCAGCCGGGGTTTGCCGATGTCCTCTGATATCGCGATCCGCGTCGACGGCGTGGCGAAGCGCTACCGCATCTTCGCGCGGCCCTTCGACCGCCTGCTCTTCCAGATGTTCGGCCTGCGCGAGACGCGCTGCGAGCCCTTCGATGCCCTGCACGAGCTGAGCTTCGCCGTCAGGCCGGGCGAGACGCTCGGGCTGATCGGGCGCAACGGCGCCGGCAAGTCCACGCTGCTGCAGATCATCTGCGGCACGCTCACGCCGAGCACCGGCAATGTTGCCGTGAACGGCCGCGTCGCGGCGCTGCTCGAACTGGGCGCGGGCTTCAATCCCGAGTTCACGGGGCGCGAAAACGTCTACATGAACGCGGCGATCTACGGACTGGACCGCGCCGAGATCGACCGCGCGCTGCCCTCGATACTGGAGTTCGCGGAGATCGGGGATTTCATCGACCGCCCGGTCAAGACCTATTCCAGCGGCATGTTCGTGCGCCTGGCGTTCGCGGTGATCGCGCACGTACGCGCCGACATACTGATCATCGACGAGGCGCTCGCCGTGGGCGACGTGTACTTCACGCAGAAGTGCATGCGTTTCCTCAAGCGCTTCAAGGAGAGCGGCACCCTGGTGTTCGTCAGCCACGACGTCAACTCCGTGATCAACCTGTGCGACCGGGCGATCTGGCTGGATCGCGGGCGCATCGCACGCCAGGGACCGGCGAAGGAAGTCTGCGAGGCCTATCTGGGTTCGTTCTATCCCGACGGCGATGTCGGCGATAATGCCGCGGGCGCGAATGTCGCCCTCAGGCGCGGCAGCGAGGAATTCGGCACCGGTTGCGCGCGCATCGAAACGGTGGAACTGCTGGACGATGGACCGGCCGCTCAGCCTGCTGTTGGCGGCGCAGCGCGTGCAATTGCGGATCCGGTGCCGCGCGAGTACGGACATCGAGGCTCCCATCGTCGGCTTCTTCGTGAAGGACCGGCTCGGTCAGTACCTGTTCGGGCAGAACTCGCTGAAGCTGCTGCCCGCCTGGCAGCGCATCGCGGCGGGCGCGGGCATCGAAGTCGGGTTCGCCTTCCGGATGCCGCAGCTCGCCAGCGGCGAATACAGCATCGGGGTCGCCATCGGGGCGGGCTCGCAGGAAAAACACGTGCAGCATCACTGGATACACGACGCGCTACATTTCCGCTCGCAGGCCGATCCGGCGCTGACTGGACTGATGGCGCTCGATGACCCCGAGTGCCGCGTGCAGGACACGGGAAGCAACGATGTCTGCGCCTGACGACGAGTGGTCGCTCACGCTGCTGCGGGCGCTGTCGCTCGCGCCGGAGCGCGTGACCGACATCGAGGCCTGGCACCGGCATATCCCCTTCGCCTTCGCGCTGGTCGCGCTGCTGCGCCCGCGCGTGCTGGTGGAGCTGGGCACGCACAAGGGCGACTCCTACTGCGCGTTCTGCCAGTCGGCCAGCATCTTCGCCACCGGTACGCGCTGCCACGCCGTGGATACCTGGGCCGGCGATGCGCACGCCGGGCATTACGGCCCCGAGGTGCTGGCCGATCTGCGCGCCCACCACGATCCGCGTTACGGTGATTTCTCCCGGCTGATGCAGATGCGCTTCGACGAGGCGCTGGCGCACTTCGACGACGGCAGCGTCGACCTGCTGCACATCGACGGCCTGCACACCTACGAGGCCGTCAGGCACGACTTCCTCGGCTGGAAGCCGAAGCTGAGCGCGCGCGCGGTGGTGCTGTTCCACGACACCAACGTGCACACCGGAGATTTCGGCGTGCACCGGCTGTGGCGCGAGCTGTGCGCGGAGCACGAGGGCTTTGAGCTCCGCCACGGCCACGGGCTCGGCGTGCTGCTGGTGGGCGCGGAGCAGCCGCCGGCATTCCGCGGGCTCATCGAACTGCTGCGGCGCGATTTCGCGCTGGCCGAGCGGTTGTTCTACCGCGTTGCCGGAGAGATCGAGTTCGTCGCCCAGGCGCGCGGCCTGGAGGCGCTGCGCGCGCATCGCGACCGTCTCGGCGCCGAGCTCGCCGAGGCGAGGGCCGTGGTGCAACAGCGCGACTCCGAACTGCAGTCGATCGGCACCCAGCTCGCGCACGCGCGCAGCGTGGTCGAGCTGCGCGACGCGAGCCTCGGGCGGTTGCAGCAGGCACTGGGCGAGACGCAGCAGGCGCTGGGCGAGACGCAGCAGGCGCTGGGCGAGACGCAACAGGCGCTGGGCGAGACGCAGCAGGCGCTGGGCGAGGCGCAGCAGGCCCGGGAGCAAGCGCAGCAGGCCCTCGAGCTCGCGCATCAGACCCTGGAACAGGTGCAGCAGACGCTCGCACGCCGCGACGAGGAGGCGACGCGGCTCAGGGAACATCTCGCCGCGGCGCGTAACGCGCTGGGAGACACCGATGCGAAGCTGCGGCTCATCGCGGGCTCGCGCGTGTGGCGGGCGCGCAGCCGCGTGGCGCGGCTGTTCCGCGGCAACGATCCGCTGTCCTCGGCCGGCCTGTTGCGCGCGCCGCCGCGCAGCCTGCATGATCGTGACGAGCGCGTCGACGTGATCATCCCGGTCTACCGCGGACTCGCGGAGACGCGCGCCTGCATCGAGAGCGTGCTCGCCTCGCGTTGCCGCACGGCGGCGGAAATCATCGTGATCAACGATGCCAGCCCCGAGCCGGAGCTGACGTGTTACCTGCGCGGGCTCGGCGGCGGCGTCACCGTGCTCGAGAACGAGGCCAACCTCGGTTTCGTGGCCACGGTGAACCGCGGCATGGCGCTGCATCCGGGCCGCGACGTGGTGCTGCTGAACAGCGACACGGTGGTCGCGAACGACTGGCTGGACCGGTTGCGGGACTGCGCGTGGCGCGAGCCCGCGATTGCCAGCGTGACACCGTTCTCCAACAACGCCACCATCTGCAGCTATCCGCGCTTCTGCCAGGACAACGCCTTGCCGGACGGCATGTCGGTGGCCGAGCTGGACGCGCTGTTCCGCGACGTCAACCGCGGCGAGGCCGTGCCCATTCCCACGGCGGTGGGTTTCTGCATGTACATCCGCCGCGACTGCCTGGAACAGGTGGGACTGTTCGACGTGGCACTGTTCGGCAGGGGCTACGGCGAGGAAAACGAGTTCTGCCTGCGCGCGGCGCGCCAGGGCTGGCAGCACCTGCTGTGCGCGGATACCTTCGTCTACCACGCCGGGGGCGTCAGTTTCGCGGACACGCAGTCGGAGCAGCAGAAGTCGGCAATGAAGACGCTGACCGCGCTCTACCCGCAATACGAGGCAGTAATCCAGCAATTCGTAGGCGCCGACCTGCCGGCGCCATATCGTTTCGCGGCCGACGTGGAGCGCGCGTGCCGCGCGGCGCGCCGCAACGGCCGCCCGGCCGTCCTGATGATCAACCATGCACGCGGCGGCGGCACCGAGCGGCACCTGGGAGAGCTGGCAGCCATGGCGGCCGGGCACGCCACCGTGCTGTTCCTGCGGCCGCACGGTGCCGAGAACCAGGCGGCGCTGCTGTCGATCCACGGCTCGGACAATGCCGTGCCTTTCGATCCGCTCGCCGACTACGGGGTGCTGGTGGACCTGCTCCGCATGCTCGGCGTGAGCCGCGTGCACTTCCACCACACCATCGGGGTGCACACGCAGTTCTGGCGCCTGCCGCAGGACCTCGGCGTCCCCTACGACTTCACGGTCCACGACTACTATCTCGCCTGCCCGCAGATCACGATGACCACGCCGCAGGGCGCGTACTGCGGCGAGCCCGATGACGAGGGCTGCGGGCGTTGCCTGCAGCAACGGCCGGCGCCGGGGGTGAGTTCGATCCGGGAATGGCGCCAGGCAAGCGATTCGCTCATTCACGGGGCCGAGCGGGTATTCGTTCCCGGCCGCGATGCGCAACGACGCATCCAGCGCTACTTTCCCGGGGCGGCCACGGTGCTCGCGCCGCACGAAAACGCCCGGCTGCGTGTCGCACCGGTGCGCGCCGCGCCGCTGGCCGGCGCGGAGCCCCTGCGCATCGCGGTGATCGGCGCGCTAGCGGTCTTCAAGGGCGCCAATTTGCTGGAGGCCTGCGGGCTCGATGCGCGACGTCGGCGGCTGGCGCTCGAGTACCCCCTGCTGGGTTACGCCTACCGCCGGCTCACCGGCTGGCCCGCCAGCGCACTGCGCGAGCACGGCCCGTACCGCGAGGAGGACCTCCCGCGGCTGCTGGGCGACCTGGCGCCTCACGTGGTCTGGTTTCCGGGCAGCTGTCCCGAAACCTACAGCTACACGCTCTCGGCCTGCATGGAGTTGGGCATCCCCGTGGTAGCGCCCGCGATCGGTGCGTTCAGCGAGCGCCTGGTCGGGCGTGAATGGAGCTGGCTCATTGCGCCCGACCAGGAACCCGCGGCGATGGGTGATTTTTTCAACGACTTGCGGCGGAACTTTGTGCGCGGGGAAGCGCCTGATCCCGTGGCGGGAGAATTGGTCGGCGCGGCTTTCGATTATCGCCGCGACTACGTGCACGAGGCGCCATGCGCCGTGCCGGCCGGTCCGGCTGACTGGACAAGCTATCATCGCTACTATGCGCAGCGGCTGGTCCGGGCGCGACTGCCCGGTGCGGCAGCCGGAATCAACCGCGGGATGCGGCTGCTGGAACAACTGCAGCGGATGAAACGGCATGAGCTCGTGTTGCGGCTGGAGTCGCGTGTCCCGCTGGACTGGAAAATTCGTCTGAAACACTGGTTGCAGCAACTCGATGGATAAGTCGGCGAACGTGAACGAAACCGGCCCGGCTTCAGGGCTGGGCAAACTGCTGGTCGAGCGCGGCAAGCTCGCGGAGCCCGACCTGCAGCGCGCCGAGCGCGTGCTGGCGATCTCCGGCGGCACGCTGGGGCAGGCGCTGGTGCGCCTGGGCCTCGTGGCCGAAAAGGAAGTCGCCGATGCCGTCTCCGGGCTCACGGGCTGTGCGCTGATCGGGCCCGACGACTTCCCCGAGGCACCCGTTGCCGAGGACCGCATATCCGGCGAGTTCCTGGAGCAGTTCAACGTGCTGCCGCTCGCCGACGACGGTGAGTGCCTGCGCGTGGCCATGGCCGACCCGAGCGATGACTACGTGCTGCGCGCGCTGGAGATCGCGACCGAGCGGCGCATCGAGCCGCTGCTGGCGCTGGCCTCGGACCTCGAGCAGGCGCACGAGCGGCTCTACGGCGGCGGGCGCTCGGCGATGGACCAGATCGTCGACGGCGTGCAGTCCGATGCGGTGCTGCAGGAAGACGTCGAGGACGTCGAGCGGCTCAAGGACATGGCCAGCGACGCGCCGGTCATCCGCGTCGTGAACCTGGTCTTCAGCCGCGCCCTCGAGGCGCGCGCCTCCGACATCCACATCGAGCCCTACGAGCACGAGCTGAAGATCCGCTACCGCATCGACGGCGTGCTGCAGGACGTGGAGTCGCCGCCCGCGCGCATGGCGCCCGCGATCATCTCGCGCGTGAAGATCCTCTCGCGTCTGAACATCGCCGAGCGCCGCCTGCCGCAGGACGGACGGATCAAGCTGAAGATCAGCGGCAAGGAGGTCGATCTGCGCGTCTCCACCGTGCCTACGCTGCACGGCGAGAGCGTGGTGATGCGTATCCTGGACAAGCAGACGCTGAACCTGAACCTCGAGGACATCGGGCTCTCGGACAAGGTGCTGTCGGACCTGAAGTCGGTGCTGGAGCGGCCCAACGGCATCTTCCTGGTGACGGGCCCCACCGGCAGCGGCAAGACCACGACGCTCTACGCCGTGCTCTCGCGCATGAACACGCCCGAGCGCAAGATCATGACCGTGGAGGACCCGGTCGAGTACCAGATCGCGGGCGTGAACCAGATCCAGGCGGCACCGCGCATCGGGCTCGATTTCGCGCACGCGCTGCGCTCGATCGTGCGCCAGGACCCCGACGTGATCATGATCGGCGAGATGCGCGACCGCGAAACCGCGGGCATCGCGATCCAGTCGGCGCTGACGGGCCACATCGTGTTCTCGACGCTGCACACCAACGACTCGGCGAGCGGCGTCACGCGCCTGCTCGACATGGGTCTCGAGGATTACCTGCTCACCTCCACGGTCAACGCCATCATGGCGCAGCGCCTGGTGCGCGTACTGTGCCCGGCGTGCCGGCGCGAGTCCGCGCTCACCGACGAGGAGGTCCAGCACATGGGCATCTCGCGCCTCGTGGAGCGCGCCGGATCGCGCCGGGTCTGGCGCGCGACGGGTTGCGAGGCCTGCGCGCGCACCGGCTACCGCGGGCGCATGGGCGTGCACGAGCTGCTGCTGGTCGATGACAGCATCCGCCACCTGATACTGGAGCACGCCAGCGCCGAGGTCATCATGAAGGCCGCGCGCGCCAACGGCATGGTGACCATGTACGAAGACGGCGTGCTCAAGGCCTTCGCCGGCCACACCTCGATAGACGAGGTGCTGCGCGTGACGCACCAGTAACGGGGAACGCAGGCGCCATGGCACACTTCAGGTACCGCGCGGTCGCGGCCGACGGCAAGCTCACGCGCGGCGAGATCGAGCACGACAGCGTGGAACGGGTGGCGGCGCAGCTGGCGCGCCAGGGACTCACCCCGGTATCGATAGAGCCGCTCGCGGCGGGCGGCTCCGGCCGTGACGGCGACCTGCTGGCGCGCCTGTTCTCGCGCCGGCGCGGCGGGCAGAACGCGATCGGGGAGTTCACGCGCGAGCTGGCGATCATGCTGTCGTCCTCGGTTCCGCTCGATCGCAGCCTCGCCGTGCTGGAGGGGCTTGCCACCGATGCGCGGCTGAAGGAGATCATCGGCGCGATCAGCAAGAAGGTGCGCACGGGCGGAACGCTGGCCGATGCCTTCCGCGAGCACCCGGAATTCTCCGATTTCTTCGTGAACATGATCCGTGCCGGCGAGTCGAGCGGCTCGCTGGAGGTGACGCTGACGCGGCTCGCCGAGCACATGGAGCGCACCAAGGCGCTGAAGAGCACGGTGAGCTCGGCGCTGATGTATCCCGCCATCCTGCTGTTCGTGGCCTCGGGCTCGCTGATCATCCTGCTCGGATTCGTGGTGCCCAAGTTCGCCGACATGTTCGACGAGATGGGCGGCACGCTGCCGCTGCCCACCCGCGTGGTGATGGCGGCGGGGGGCTGGGTCGGCAGCTACTGGTGGCTGCTGGTGCTGCTCTTTGGCGGCGCGGTCGCGCTCGTGATGAACCTGCTGGCCAAGCCCGAGTTCCGCGAACGCCTCGACCGCAGGCTGCTGAGCATACCGCTCACCGGCGACCTGGTGCGCAAGGTCGAGACCGCGCGCCTGGCACACACGCTGGGCACCCTGCTCCAGGGCGGCGTGGTGCTGGTCAATGCGTTGTCGATCGCGCTGGCAACCGTGGGCAACCGCACGCTGCGCGCGGATCTCGAGCAGGGAGTGGCCGCGCTGAAGGAAGGCAAGCTGCTCAGCAGCGCGCTGATCGAGCACAGCCACTTTCCGCCGCTGGCGATGCACATGATCCAGGTCGGCGAGGAAACGGGACAGCTCGAGCCCATCCTGCTGAAGGTGGCCGCGATCTACGACGAGGAGGTCAGCGGAGCCGTGAAGCGCCTGCTGGCGCTGCTGGAGCCCGCGCTGATCCTCGGTCTCGGCGTGCTGATCGCAGGCATCATCGTTTCGATCATGGTCGGCATCATGTCGGTCAATGAACTGGTCTACTGAAGGAGTTTTTCGTCCATGCAAAGACATTCCACCCGATTCAAACGAGCCGCCGGCTTCACGCTGATGGAACTGCTGGTGGCGCTGGTCATCCTCGGGATGCTCGCGGGCATCGTCGGGCCGCGCATCATGAAGTACGTCGGCGGTGCGAAGAGCGATACCGCGAAGGTGCAGATCGAGGACCTGGTGAACGCCCTGCACATGTACCAGCTGGAAGTCGGCAGTTACCCCTCGCAGGAGGCGGGACTGCTGGCGCTGGTGGAGGAGCCGCAGGGCGTGGTCGGGTGGAACGGCCCGTACCTCAGCAAGCCGCGCGTGCCGAAGGACCCCTGGGGCCGTGACTACCATTACCGCAGTCCCGGCGAGTACGGGGAGTTCGACCTGTTCTCCTACGGCGCCGACAACAACCCGGGCGGGGAGAACGATGACGCGGACGTCGTCAGCTGGGAGTGAGGGTCGCTCCCGGGTTTCCGTGATGCGCGGCTTCACCCTGATCGAACTGCTGGTCGTGATGATGATCCTGGCGCTGGTGGCGACGACGGTGCCCGCAATGCTGTCGCGCGGGGTGGGCTCGCAACTGCAGTCCTCCGTGCGCGAGCTGGCCACCGGCCTGCGCTGGGCGCGCTCGGAGGCCGTGAGCGAGCGGCACAGCGTCGCGCTCTGGGTGGACACAGCCGACAAGTCCTACCTGGTCGATACGCGCCGTCGGCGCTACCGGCTGCCCGAGGAGGCCAGCGTGCTGGTCAACACGACGGAGCGCGAAGTGCGGGGCGATCTCGCGGCGATACGTTTCTATCCCGACGGCTCGTCCAGCGGCGGCTCCATCGAGCTCGGTGCCGAGGGTGTCGTATTCCAGGTCACCGTCGACTGGCTGACGGGCGGCGTCGATGTCGCGCGCCTGGGCGTGGAGTAGGCGCCGGCATGCTCCACATCCCGCATGGATCGCCGCGCACGCAGACCGGATTCACGTTGCTCGAGGTGCTGGTCGCCTTCGTGCTCGCGGCGATCGGCATCGTGGCGCTGATCCAGGCCTTCGCCGGCGGCCTGCGCAACCTGGGAAAGATGGACGAATACGTCATGGCGGCGATGGTGGCGGAATCGCGCCTGGCGGAGGTCGGTATCCTGTACCCGGTCGCCGAGGGCGAGATGGAGGGCGTGGAGGAGGGCGGCAAGTATCGCTGGCACGTGCTCGTCGCGCCTTACGAGGATCCGGACGGACTGGTCGTCGCGACGGAGCAGTCGCCCGGCCTCTTCCTCGTCGACGTCGAGGTGAGCTGGGCGGGCGCGCGCAGGCCTGGCATCTTCAGGCTGCAGTCGCTGAGGGCGGGGCAGTGAGCGCACGGCGCGCGCGCCTGCGCGGTTTCACGCTGGTCGAGGTGCTCATCGTGCTGGTGCTCACCAGCCTGATCACGCTGACGCTGTTCTCGGCGTTTCGCACCGGCATCAAGGCGTGGAGCACGGCAGAGAACCATTTGCAGCGTGTCGAAGGCGCGCGGCAGCTGCTCAACGTGATACACCGGCACCTGCTGCAGGCCGCACCGGTGATACTGCTCTTCCCGGACCGGAGCGAGCTCGCCTTCAGCGGCACGGCGTATTCGCTGCGCTATGTTGCGCCGCTGTCGATGTCCGCGGGCAGCGAGCTCTACGTCGTCGAGCTGTTCTCCGGGGAGGACGGGAGCCCGGGAGTCTGGGGCAGCTTCGTTCCCTACACGCCCGAGGGCATGGATCCGGCGTCGGCCGATGCCGAGGCCTCGCTGATCAGCGAGGATCTGCGGCTCAGCTTCCTGTACTACGGTGCCACCGACGAGTCGGGCGAAGAGACGGGCTGGACCGACAGCTGGATCGGGCGCACCGCGTTCCCGCAGCTGGTGCGCATCAGCTTCACGGGCGGGCGGAGTGCCATGCCGCCGGTGGTGATGCGCGTGGGGGCCGGGTGAGCGCGGCGCGCACTCTGCGCAACGGGCGGGGCCGGCAACGCGGCGCGGTGCTCGTGCTCGTGCTGTGGATACTCACGCTGCTGACCTTCCTGCTCGGCGCGTTCAGCAACGAGATCCGCGTGGAGAATCGCATCGTCGGCGACATGGTCGGACGCATCCGGCTGCGCGCGGGCGCCACGGCCGCGCTGAATTACCTCGCGCTGGTCGGCCAGGCATCGCCGGACACGCTGGCCACCCTCGAGGGCGTGCCGCTGTCGCTGGCGCTCGGCAACGCCCGTGTCGCCTACCGCTTCGTGCCCGAGGAGGCCTACGTCAGCCTCAACGCCGCGCCCCCCGAAATGCTGCGGGCGCTGATCGGGAACTACCCCGATGGCGTGTCCGACGTGGATGCCC
>OEIV010001074.1_pt1 | contig 13237 bp, 11 predicted proteins | sample 1539231 | NCBI WGS metagenome assembly OEIV01 (sample SAMN03794762, study PRJEB22550) | activated sludge metagenome | feature: wastewater treatment plant; material: activated sludge; isolation source: Wastewater treatment plant of a petroleum refinery complex | place: Argentina: Buenos Aires ...
GCGCCATCAGGTCCAGCGGCTCGAGCACGATGTGCGTCGTGCCGTCGCGGTAGGGCCGCGAGCTCGTCTTTCGGGATGGCGCGCGCGCCGGCCAGCATCCCCAGCGCGCATTCGGCAGGCGTGCGCACGTCGACGACCATCGGCGCCGCCGGTCCCGCGAGTGCGCGGGCCAGATCGCCGGCCTCGATCTCCAGGGATTCCTCCGCGGCGCCGGCCACGTTCAGCCTCCGCTCAGCGCCTGCACGATCTGCACGGTGTCGTGCGGCCCGAGCGGCGTCGCCAGATCCATGGCCTGCGAGCCGTTGACGAACACCCGCATGTGGCGCCGGATCGCGCCCTGCTCGTCGACGACGCGGAAGCGTATGCCGGGGAAACACCGCTCGAGCTCGGCGAACAGCGCCTGCAGGCTGTCGACGGCCAGCTCTAGCTCGCGCATCTTGGTGTAGGAGAGCAGCGGGCTCGGGATCAGCACTTTCACGCGGGCGCGACCTGCGCGGTCTCGAGCGCATAGATCTCGGGCAGATGCCGCGCGACGCACGCCCAGCGCGCGCCTTCGTCGCGGCTCGCCCAGATCTCGCCCGAGGTGGTGCCGACGTAGAGCCCGACCGGATCGCCGTGATCGTGGCTCATCGCCTGGCGTTTGACCGTCCACCACGCCTGCGATTCCGGCAAGCGCTCGGCCTGCCGGGTCCAGCTCGCGCCGCCGTCGCGCGTCACGTAGACGGCCGGCCTGCCGCCGACCGCGACGCGCGGCCAGACCGAAGTGCCGTCCATCGGGAACACCCAGGCCGTGTCCGCATCGCGTGGATGCACGACCATCGGGAACCCGACGTCGCCGACCTCGGCCGGCATGTTCCGCCCGATGCGCACCCAGCGTCTGGCCGGCCGGTCGAGCCGGTAGATGCCGCAGTGGTTCTGCTGGTAGAGCCGGTCCGGCTGGCTCGGACAGAGGCGCAGGCAATGCGGATCGTGGAACCAGATCTGCGACGGATCGAAGCTCTCGACGACCTCGAGCCCCCCGACCAGCGGCGCCCAGCTCGCGCCGCCGTCGAGCGACTCGTGCACGCCGCCGCTCGACATGCCGAGATAGAGATGCCGCGCATCGCGCGGATCGACCAGGATCGAGTGCAGCTTCGGCCCGTCGGGCGTGCCGTCCTGCGGCCCACCCATCCATTCGCGGTACCGCGGATCGTCGTTCAGACCCGCGCAGGGCGCCCAGCTCGCACCGCCGTCCTCGCTGCGGAACAGACCGTGCGGCGACGTGCCGGCGTACCACGCGCCCGGCTCGCCCGGATGCCCCGGCGTCAGCCGGAACGTATGGTCGACGCTGCGCGCCGCGGCGCCGTCCTCGGCCTTCGGGAACGCCGGCGGCTGCCTGGACTCCACCCAGCTGCGGCCGAAGTCCTCGGAGCGGAAGATCGTCGGCCCGAGGTGACCGGTTTTCGCCGAGGCGAGCAGCGTGCGCCCGTCGCCCGGATCGAGCACCAGGTGATGGATGATGTGGCCGAGGAAATGCGGGCCGTCCACGCGCCAGGTCCGCCGCGCCGCATCGCCCCAGAGCAGCCACGCCCCCTTGCGCGTCGCGACGAGCACGACCACCGCCGCCGCCGACCGCCGTCGCTGAGCTGGATTCTTCATGTCACCCCCCCTGTCGACCCGAGCCTACGCCGATCCCGCCGCGGGCACGAGAGCGTCGATGCGATGCCGTCTACACCTCTCGTCCCACTAGGACCATCGCATCGAAAGGCCACGCCATCATCCACTGGATCTCACGTAGCCAGTCAGCGCGGGCAGCATGACGGCGCCGCTCGGACAGCAGATGGTCAGACTGACGCCACACCTCGGCGCAGGGAACGCCGTCAGACACGGAGGCTTAAGGGGATCGTTAAGTAGTAACTGATTGATGGGCCCTTGTCGGCCCCATTAACTTCAAGCTCAGCATGATCCGTCCTGATGCGAACTGATGACACGCGGCATCACGTGGCTGGCCATTGTGGCGCTCCAGCTACAAGTAGTGCCACTCGCCGCCTCCGCAGCCGAGCTGGATTCCGTCGATCCTCATTCCCGGGACCTCGTCGTGCTCGCTTCCTGGTACTCCGGCGAATGGGACAACGACGAGCAACTCTGGTTCGAAGCCGACCATCGTGCGCAGCGGCCCGTGGCACACCGGCATCGCAGGCTGCATGCCACTCATGCCAGGATCGCATTGCCCTGGCTGAGCGAGCGGGTCTTCTACGTCGAGGAGTACGAGGACGACGATCCCGGCCAGATCACGCGACAGCGGCTGATCACTTTCGACTCCGACATCGCGGCTGGAGGCATCCGCAGCCGCCAGTTCTTCTTCCGAAGGCCGGCGGACCACGCCAGCGTACACACGGATCCGGCGCGAGTGACTGCGCTCTCGGAGCGCGACCTGCTCAGGATGACCGGTTGCGACATCGTCTGGCGGAAGGAGGCGGCACAATACCGCGGCACGGTCTCGCGTGACACCTGCGTCGAAGGCGACGGCGATGACCGCCGCGGCCTGCAATACGAGGCGCTGCTGGCGCAGGACAAGTACTGGCGTGTCGATCGCAGTCTCCGTGCATCCGACGGATCGCTGTACGCCGGCCATCACGACGGGGAGCCGTTCAAGCTGCGGCGCGCCGAAAGGTTTCTCTGCGACGTCGGCTTCCCGACCGATTACCAGAAAGGTCCGCAGCCGACGGACCAGAACTTGCGCAATCTATCCATTCACACCCAGGGCGGAGAGCTGTCGCTGACTCGCGTGGCCACCGGTGTTCATTACACCGTCCGGTTGCGTCATCGCGAATACGCCTACTACGAGACGGATTCCGATTTCATGTTTCTCCTGGTGCGTGAGACAGGAAAGCCGTTCATCGCGTATTCGCTGCACGACACGGACGCGCGATTCATCGGCCTGAATCTCAATTGGATGGTGATCTCCTGTCACCGCGCCACATCGATTCCGGGGCAGCCGGACCGGCACGGCCAATACTCGATCGGCAACCTGCCGGCCAGCGGGCGGACCGGGCCAGGCACCGGCCAACCTTAAGTCAACAGACAGATCCGAGGGACTCGTGGATATCAAATCGAAGATCGCAGGCGGCGTACTCGCGATGGCGAGCCTTGCGCCTTGTACCTATGCACAATCGGCCGAGACGGCTGCGATGGAGTCAGACACACAGGACCTGATGGAAGTGGTCGTGACAGCGCGCAAGCGCGAGGAGCGGCTTCAGGAGGTACCGCTGACGATCACCGCCGTGACTTCCGACGCGATCACCGCAGCGGGCATCCGGGACATCAAGCACCTCTCCACGATGACGCCCGGCTTTCACTTCGACAATGCCGGCAGTCGCCAGAACAGCCAGCCTCGCATGCGCGGCATGGATATCAACACCGCGAATCCGACGCGCCAGAACGCCTCGTTCTTCATAGATGGCATCTATATGCCCGGCTCCACTCAGACGCTCGACTTCAGCGAGTTCGAGCGCGTGGAGGTCATCAAAGGGCCGCAGAGCGCCTTGTTCGGACGGCAAACCTTCGGCGGTGCCGTCAACTTCGTTTCCAAGGAACCGTCGAACGACCCCTCGATGGACGTGGTGGCGAACGTCGGATCGAACGGGCTGCGGGAGTATTCAGCGAGCCTCGCCGGCCCTCTGGTGGAAGATCGGCTGTTTGGCCGCATCCACGTGCGCAGCTACGACTACAGCGGCAAATATCGCAACTCGGTCAATGGCGACCGGCTGGGCGAGCAGCAGTCTCGATCCGGCTCAGCGACGATCGCCTGGAGGCCGACCGAATCACTGCATTTCGGCCTCCGCTACATGAAGCAGGACGACGATGATGGCGCTGCGCCGCTCGTGCAGCTCGGAGCCTCACAGCTCAACTGCGGCCCGTTTACCACTGGTGGTTTCCGCTACTACTGCGGCGCTCTGCCGACCCGCGCCACTTACCAGCTCAACCACGTCGTAGCCTCGAATCTGCACGGCATCGATCGGTTCGGCTATGACCGCGATTCGCAGATGATTTCGCTCAAGGCGGCCTGGCAGGTCGCGGGTCACGAGATCTCCCTGACGGGTTCGCGCTTCGAGGAAGAAAGCCGCGACGTCGCGGACCTCGACATCACCGGCGTCCCGGGTTTCGGGTCGGTGAACTACCAGGACTTCGATGATCGTTCGCTCGAGCTCAAGATCGCGTCCGCCGGCGATGGCCCGTGGCAGTACATCGTCGGCGCCTTCTGGTACGAAGGCGAGTACGCGGCCAATCTCTACACCCCGAACGCGACCTTGTCGACGTTGCCGGCACTCGGCTCGAGGCAGCCTGATGTCGCGGATGCCACCAACCGTGCCGCCTTCGCATCGATCGGCTACCGGTTCACGGACCACCTTCGGGCCAGTGCCGAACTGCGCTACCAGAAGGATGAGGTCGTCAATGTCGGCGGGCAGGGAGCAGCGCGGCGGACGCTGTCGGGCACGACCAATGCATGGCTGCCGCGCGTGATCGTGGACTACGCGATCACCGACGATGCGATGGTCTACGGCATACATTCGCAGGGCAACAAGCCGAAGCAGTTCAATGCCGGCATCGCGGGGCGCTCTCCGGCCGAACAGTCATACATCCTGTCGACCTACGGAGTAGATGTCGCCCTCGACGAAGAAAAGCTGACGAACTATGAGATCGGCGTCAAGTCTTCGTGGCTGGATCGGAACCTGACGGTGAATGCCGCCCTGTTCCACATGGATTGGGACGACCAGGTCACGCGGCGACAGGTCTTCCCGTCGGCCACGAGCACGACTCAGCTCGATGTGGTCGCAAACGCCGGATCGTCCCGCATCCGCGGCCTGGAGCTCGAAGCGAGGATGGCCGTGGCATCCTCGCTGGAGCTCGAAGGTACCTTTGCGTTCGTTGATGCCGAATTCACGAGTTTCAATTCCGTCAACGTGCAGCAGGTCTTCGGCAACCCGGAAGCGGCAGGCAAGGAATCGGCGCGGTTTCCGAAATACCAGGGTTCCTTGTCGGCCACGTATCACATCGACTTCTCCTCCGGCTGGAGCGGCTCGCTACGCATCGACCAGCTTTACATGGGCCGGCGCTGGACCGACGAAGTCAATCTCGCCTACGCTGATGCTTACTGGCGGACGAACTTGCGTGCGACACTGAGCCGGGGCCGGTTCTCCGCGACCGCCTACGCCGAGAACCTGACGGACGATGATGGCATCGAGTCGGGGTCCCGTTACCGGGATATCTCCGTGCCAGGCAACCAGTTCAGCTTCGTATACGGCCTCTCCGAGGGCCGCAAGTGGGGACTGCAGTTCCGTTACAGCCTCTGAGTTCCGGGCCGGAGCGCGCGATGCGCGCTCCGGCCTGTTCCTCAGAGCCAGGAGAGAGGCTCGGAGAGCTTGCCCGGCAGGAGCTTCTCGCTGCGCGCCACGAACGCCTCGGGCAGCTCGCGCATCGAGTCCAGTTTTGCTCCGTCGATGCGCCATATCATCGCGCCCGGTCGTCCACGCATCTTCAGCCAGGACTGCCATTCCGTCTGGCTGATCCAGGAATGCGCGCCCGGAATCGTCGTGAGCTTCGCATCGGCAACGTCGCCGGCGCGGCAGATCCAGCTGTCGAGGGTCATCTCGGTCTTGTGGTACCCCGTCGCGCCTTCCTTCCAGCGCGTGAACGCGTGCCGAGAGATCCAAACGTGATCGCCGATGAACTGCCAGTCGAGCAGCGTGGGCTGGCCGAATATAGTGCTCTCCATCGGGAAGCTGGCGCGGACCTCCGGCCCGTTCACCGTCGTTACGCCTCCCGTCACGCCGCCGCGAAAGGTCGGGACCGGCACGGCTTCACCGGTGTAAGGATTTCGGAAGTCGTCGAGATAGGTTTCATTTCCTGGATCGCGATAGAACATCCAGCTGCGCGAGCGTTCCTCGAGGGCGCCGTCGTCACGCAATCGCGAAACGCGCACGGCACAGGCTTCCACGCGAAACAGCAGGCGTCCGTAGTCGGCGAGCGGCGGTCCGTCGCCGGGGACAAGCCCGAACACCTGTCCCTGACTGTAGGAAAACACGGTCTTGCCGGACAGGTCGCCCTGCAATCGACCGAGAGTCTTCACGTTGAAGTCCGGATCCTCGATTGGCAGGCCGTGGGACGGCGCCGTGCCGGCAACTCGCTGGGCCGGCAGCCCCACTCCGGGTATCAGCAGCGCCGCGAGCCCGCTAGCGGAGGCGATGGTGAAAGCCGCTTCGCGCCTGCTCATGCCGACGGATTCCTTCGTATCGTGACGAGACATGTTCACCTCTTCTGATTTCCTGCCATCGGACGAGTTTGAGATGGACTACGCATCACCGCAATTTCCTTCTTCTTGCACGGGACCATTCGTCCGCCTTAACCACATGCAGGGAGGATCTCCGTGAGCACGGATACCGGCCGCCGCCATGTGCTGCAAGGTGTCGTCGCGGGAGCGTTCGCCTCCGCGCTGCCGGCCGCCGTTTCGTCCCGGGCGGACGTGGGGGCCGCTCCGCACCGCCTGCCCACGACGCGCAGCGACGTGATAGTGATCGGAGCTGGATTGTCTGGCCTCAATGCCGCGCTGTTGCTCGAAGAGCAGGGCCTGAAGGTCACGGTGCTCGAGGGCCGCGATCGCATCGGCGGACGACTCCTCACGCTACAGGACGTACCTGGGCGTCCCGAGGCCGGCGGCAACGGCATCGGCCACTCGTACGCGCGGCTGCTCGACCTCGCGTCGCGCCTCGGCTTGCGGCTGGTGCCTGAGAGGCAGCGCACGGAACCGCGCGAGCACAGCGCCCTGCACGTGCGCGGAACGTTTGTCCGGCTGGCCGAGTGGGAGAACCACCCGTTCAACCCCCACCCGGAGCACCTGCGGAAACTCGGACCCTGGCAGATCATCTTCGGATTCCTGAGCGACAAAGTGCCGCACATGGAGCTGGAGCAGTGGCAATCACCGGAGTTCCAGCAGCTGGATGTGCCGGTTGCATCGTTTCTGGCGGCCAATGGTCTGAACGACGAGACGATCAGGCTCGCGGACAAGTTCAGCTCCTACGGCACCAATTTCTGGCAGAGCTCCCTCCTCCAGCTCTGTCACGTCTTCAGCTTCGGGCGAAAGTCGCTGCAGCTCTCTCGGGGGCGCGGCGCCATGAGCCTGCAAGGCGGCAACCAGCGCCTGCCCGAGGCAATGGCTCAGGCGGCCCGCGGTGACGTGCTGCTCGACCGTCACGTCGATGCCGTAATGATGGACGATGCCGGTGTCGAGGTCCGCTGCCGGGATGGCAGCGTACATCGCGGCCGGTATCTCGTGATGTCGGCGCCCTTCGCCGCGCTTCGGCTCGTCGCAGTCGAACCGGCGTTCCATGGTGCCCAGGCGGAAGCCGTGGCGACGCTGCCCTATCACGCGGCCTATCAGGTGCACTTTGCCATCGAGAAGCCCTTCTGGGAACGTGATGGGTTGCCGCCATCGTTCTGGTCGGACGGTCCGGTCGAGCGCTTCAATGCATTGAACTATGGGCCGGGAGAGTCGATCTCCTCGTTCATGCACTACTCGAATGGCGACAGTGCCGCACGCTTCGACCGGATGACGCCGGACGATGCTCCTCGCCACGTCCTCGCGGAAATCGAGCGCATCCGGCCGGCGGCAAAGGGCGCTTTGCGGATCCTGCGCTCGCACTCATGGCAGATGACCCCCTTCTCCGGAGGCGCCTACGCGTCCTGGGCGCCGGGGCAGATTCCGAGATTCGCGCGGCTCATGCGCCAGCCCCATGGGCGCATGCATCTGTGTGGCGAGCACACCAGCCTGCTCGCCCGGGGCATGGAGGGAGCGCTGGAGTCAGGCGAAAGGGCTGCCATCGAATTGCTGGAGCGGGACTGATCAGGCGCGCTGCAGCACCTCCAGGGCTGCGCGCTCTCCGGACTCGAAGGCCGCTTCCATTCCGCGTTGCATGATCGCGGTGTGCTCGCCGCAGAACGTGACCCGAGGCAGCCCGAGTCGGAGGTGATTGCCGTACTTGACGACCTGCCCCGGCTTCCAGAAGACCCAGTCGCCGGCACCGAACGGATCGCGCGAGCAGGATTGCACCGTCAGCAGCTGCAGCTGACCGCGGGTCGAGGGACGGATGTCGGCAGCCACGGCCGATACGTACTCGAAGCAATGCTCGTCGGACATGAACGCAAAGCGACGAGCTTCCGCACCATTGATGAATGCAATGACCGAAGAGATTCCACCGTCGGGCCCTCGATCGAACGGCGTGAATCGTTCGATACCCGTATCGGTCCACATTCCGGCCGGCAAGCCGTCGCGCTCCCAATAAGCATCGCGCAGCGACATGTGTACCTGGATCGACAGACCGTAGTCCATCTCCTGAATCGCGCTGGCGAGCGGCTCGGGCAGCTCCGGCTCGAACAGAACATCGCGCAGGCGCGGCATCGGTATGGAGATCACGGCATGACGAGCCTGATGGCGCGTGCCATCGGTGCAATGGACGGTCACGCCATCGGCGCCGCTGTCCACGGCGTATACGGCTTTGCCGCTGAGGACACCATTCGCCAGGGAGGCAGCCATCGCCTCGGGTAAACGCGAGTTGCCACCCTTGACCTGTACCGCACGCGGCTGACCGTCCGCAACGTTCGCGGTGGAGGCCTCGTTGACGTGGTAGCGCCGCATCTCGTGGAGCGCAGAGGTATTCGCCAGGCGATCCGTGTGAATCACGATGCTCGCCAGCTTCAGCGTCGCTTCATCGTGACCGAGGGCACGCAGATAGTCGGAAGCCGGAATGTCCCACCGGGAGAACTCCGGCTTCAGCCAAGCATCCAGCGACTGGCCGCGCAACGGAGCGTCCCGGTACATCAGCGTCTGCAGCAGGTACTGCGGCAGAATCGTGCGATCGTCGCCGGACAGCGGGTTCGACCGGCTCGTAGCCCAATCGTTCTTGAGAATCGCTTTGCCGCCGAGGTGGTACATCCAGTCGGTCGGCGGCGCGAGCCACTTGGGTACGTGCACCCCGAGCCCCAGCCTCCGCGCCGTATCGATCATGCGGGCATAAGACGCGCCGATCACTTCGCCACCTGCCTCGACGGCGCCGGGCACCATCTTGAGCGTATAGACGCGCCCGCCGACGCGCTGCCGGCCTTCGAGGACCTGCACGTTCAGTCCTTGCTCCTCGAGCAGCATGGCGGCATGGAGTCCGGAGAGGCCGGCACCGACGACTATCACGTCCAGCGGGCGCCCGGATGAGGCCCACAGAGGCCGCGGTGCCGCAGCGGCCGCAGCCATGGCGGCCAGGCCTTTGACGGTCGAGCGCCGGTTCGTAGTTCTGGTCATCCGTCGGTTTCCTGTGAGCGCCCGCGGCTGTCCCGCGCAATAGCCCACGATGTCCGGCGGAGTGTCGCCCGCGAGCCTCGACGTGACAATCAAGAAGATGTGAACGACCCTTTCAAGCGCAGGTCCATATCTGCAGTGGAGATGGAACCTGCCTGCCCGGACGACTCAGAACATCCGGCTCGCTTCGCGGTCCGTGGTCCGGCCTGCTTCCAGCAGCCAATCCCGCAGCAGTGTCACCGCATGCCGACCGAGCGCGAGCGGATTGCTGACGAGGTAATAGTTGAATCGTCGCGGATACTCGACGTCGAGCGGCTTGATCAGCCGGCCACGGGCGAGATCGCCCAGCGCGATACAGCTGCGGGCCAACGCCACTCCGGCACTATCTGCTGCAAGGGCCAGCACGGTCTGCGACATCTGAACGCGGTGTCCCCTGACGCTGTCCATGCCGGTCACTCCGGCGAATGCAAGCCACGCGGACCAGTCCGGGAAACCGAAAGGGAGTGAATCCCTGTCCCAAAGCAGCGTGTCGTCGTGCAGCAGGGTGTGATGCACGAGATCACCAGGCTTGCGGATCGGCCGTGACGCCTGCAGAGCGGGACTGCATACGGGGAAAACGGTTTCCGCCATCAGCAAATCCACCCGCAGGTCCTGGAACGGCCCCTCTCCGTAATAAATCGCCAGATCGTGCTCTTCCGGGTTGTCCGACGGCATCAGGCCACGGTTCACCCACAGCCGCACGCTGATACCGGGATGCCCCTCCATGAACTGATTGATGCGGGAAGCGAGCCAAGTGCTCGAAAGAGAAGGCGATACCAGCAGCGTGACGGTCTGCTCGCGTTGCTCGGCATCGATCTGCGCGAACACGTGGGACAGCGAATCGAGTATGGACTGAAGCGCTGGCGCACAAACGCGACCCGAGGAAGTCAGCGCCAAGCCACGGGATGGATCTCGCTCGAACAGGCGCGTTCCCAGGTGTTCCTCGAGAACCTTGATCTGCTGGCTGACCGCGGAAACGCTGACGCACAGTTCCTTTGCCGCTGCACTGATGCTCATCCGACGCGCAGCCGCTTCGAATGAGCGAATCGCGCTGAAGGGCGGTATCTTGCGACGCATGACCAGACTCCGCGACCCTGGGCTCAAGAAAATCTTAACTCAACGCGGGTAGGTATCAAGATTCAATAAACAACTGACAACCTCGGCATCGGCGAGCAGCCCAGCCTGCGCCGACGCTCTTTCTACTCGCCCGATCGCAGTGGCTTGCTCTCCGGCATGGAGCTGCGGCGCCAGCAGGCCGGAGGGCCGTATTTCATCCGGACCCTGACGCGCCAATATTGAAATGGTCTGTACTGTTATCGCTTCGATATATTGAAAACTGTTCTCATTCTCATAGAACGGTCACCAGCCCCCGGGCATCCGTGCATGGATCCGGCGTGCCGCCAGCCGCTCCGTCTTGACCTCTCCCCTCTGGTTGACTCGAGAAGTTGCGCACGCCGGATCCGTCTCCGGGAGCGCCGCGCGCAGTGCGGCGCCTCGACGCGGCGCACCGACGCAGCGACCGCTCCTCATGTTCCCAGAGAGCGGATCGCCGTCCGTACGGCAGGAAGCACGTGCTCCGCGAACCAGGGATTTCTCGCGAACCACGCACGATTGCGTGGCGACGGATGCGGCAACGGAAAATGGCCGAGCGGCAGATACTCCTTCCATGCCCGGACGGTGTCGCTCAGCGTCGACCTGCGACGATCACCCAGATAGTGTGCCTGCGCATAGCGCCCCACCAGCAGGGTCAGGCCGACGTCCTGCAGCTGCGCGTTCAGCTTCCCGTGCCACAGCGCAGCGCACTCCGGACGTGGCGGCAGATCGCCGGATTGCGCCTTGCCCGGATAGCAGAAGCCCATCGGCACGATGGCGACCCGCTTGGCATCGTAGAACCGTTCCGGCGTCAGACCGAGCCAGTCGCGCAAACGGTCACCGGAAGCGTCGTTCCACGGGATGCCGGACTCGTGCGCCTTCCTGCCGGGCGCCTGCCCGACGATGCGCAGCCGGGCCGAGCGATGCACCTGCAGGACCGGGCGAGGCCCGCAGGGCAAAGACGCGGCGCAATGCCTGCACGCGCGGATCTGCTCGAGCAATGGGTTCAGTGTGTCGCGCATCTGCGGCAGGCGACGCGATCGCAGGGAAGCTCAGAACAACGCCGCCTGATCGGGCGGATAGGTGATCGAGGCACCCTCGATGCGCGCGAACGGCGTGAGCTCGTGCGGCCGGTAATCGCGCTCCGACAGGATCTCGATCACGGGCACGCCACGCACGTCCAGCGCGTCGGCCACGAGCGAACGGTGGCAGCGCCAGGGCACGGCCTCGGCGCACATGATCGCGACGCGCTTCTGGCGTCCCAGCCGGATGAGCGCCTCGACGGCATCCCGGAATTCGGTGCTCTGCATGTAGTCGGCATAGCCACGAAAGCTCGCGTTGCGCCAGCCGGTGTTGGGCGAGTCCTTGCGTGCGCGCCGCAGACCTCCGAGCGCCGGCATGGGCAGGTATTCGATGCGCTCGGCGGCCAGGCTGTCGGCGAGAGCAGCGGCGTTGAACTGCGGGTTGTGGCGTGAGCGGGGCACCGTGCGGATATCGGCCAGCCGCTGGATGCCGTAGGCCTGCAGCAAGGCGATGAAACGGTCGATCGGCAGCGTCGAGTGCCCGACGGTGAAGATCGTGCCTTCGGCGAAGTGCGCTTCCCGAGGGATGGCTTTGGTCATGACCACTCACCTCCTGGCATCACGGGACGAGGCTGGCACGATCCAGCCTGAAACGATAGACAGGTTCGACACCTTCCGGGCGCGAGGAGTTGCGATGGCCCGCTGTCGGCCGAACGCCCAGGTCGACGGGCCGGGTGGAGTCTGAAAGCGCGCTCGTGGCGGCGTGCCACCGTGCTCGGCCGACGCGTCTTGGCGCAGGATCACCAGAAGGTCGACCAGATGCGAGAGTCCACCGCACGAATCGAGCCGGCCCTGCTCGAGTCGGCCTCGACTGCCATCGCCGATCTGCTGACGGAGCTGGGCGCGCAGTCGGCCATGCTGGGACGCGCACTCCATCCGCGTACCGCCGCTCATCTGGCCGCCCTGGTGCGCATCATGAATACCTACTACTCGAACCTGATCGAGGGCCACGATACGCGCCCGCCGGACATCGAGCGGGCATTGGCCGGCGAGCTCGACCGCGGTGCACCGGGCACCCGGCGCCGCGCCCGCGCAGCGTCAGATGGCCTCTCGCCGCTCAGCGCTTCGCGTCGACGACCTCGGCGCGCAGATCCTCGTAGCCGCGACAGATCGCGACGCCACCGGCGACGTTGCGCAGGGCGACCTGTACCGGCTCGTCGCCGTAGATGCCCTGCCCGTACGCCGCCAAGGGCTTCCACTGCGCGTCGTAGTCATACTTGACGCCCGACAGGGTCACGCCGTCCTCGGCGAACGCGGCCGTGGCCGAAAGCGACGCGGACAGCGCCACGAGCAGCGCGAGAGTGCGCGCGGGTTTCGGGGCATGGGACTTGCGGGTGGTCATACGACGGCTCCTTGTCGTGATGGGTATAGTCGTGAGGGGCGGACGAGGCGTTCTTGCGGCTAACGCGCTGGCCCGCGAGCATGGCCGTCGCCGGGCGCGGCGAGAACGACGTCGACGGGCCGGCACCACGGCATGCGCAGGTCACACCACGCTGCGGAACAGGGCCGACGCGTGTGCAGAGCCTGCCGGCCGCGAACTGACCCTCGAACATCGCCTGCCGGTCGGCTTCGAAGTCGCGTCGCAGCCGCGCAGTACGAGAACCACCTCGACAGGCGTAGTGTCAAACGATGCGGCCCGCAAACCAGCCGCGCGGCGACCCGTCCACTCTCACGCCCGAGGCACACCGACATGAACGCA
>OEIV010001075.1_pt1 | contig 13228 bp, 14 predicted proteins | sample 1539231 | NCBI WGS metagenome assembly OEIV01 (sample SAMN03794762, study PRJEB22550) | activated sludge metagenome | feature: wastewater treatment plant; material: activated sludge; isolation source: Wastewater treatment plant of a petroleum refinery complex | place: Argentina: Buenos Aires ...
GCTGCCCGACAGGGGCGTGCCGCCGGGGCGCCCGCCGTGGCGGGAGGCCCTCGGCGGGGCAGTGTTCGCGACGGTGCTGTTTGAATTGGCGAAGAACCTCATCGCGACGTTCGTCGCCTGGTCCGACTTCTCGCGGGACACGGCCATTTATGCCGGCTTCGGGACCGCGCTGGCGTTCCTGGTGTGGATGTTCGTCAATGCCTCAATCCTGCTCCTCGGCGCGGAGTTCGGACGCGCCATCCGGCACGAGGCGGGAGAAGCCATGGCCGACGACGTTCCCGTTTCGCCGGAGTACTTCCCCACGGCGATGTCGCAGGCAGGAAACCTGGGCCCGGGCCCGAAGGCGCCCTGATTCGAACGGTCGGACCGCACGGCGGGCGGGGGGGTCGCACTAAGCCGACCGACGGAGGAACTCGACCAGCTTCGCTCCCTTGCCCACGAACGCGTGGCCACCATGCGGGTCAATCTCCGACTCGTAACGTGCGAGATGGCGACGCAGACGGGCATCGGTGGCAGGGATGTCGAGCACGGCATCCCGGGCTCCGCCAAGCAGAAGCACGGGCACGGCGATGCGGTCGAGTTCCTCGTCGGTGAGGACGGGCAGGGTGTCCCGGCGGGGCTTTTAGACGGAGGGCATGAAGACGAACGCTTCCCCCACCCCAGGCGGAGGCGATTGCGGCGCGAAGAGCGCCGAAACCACGCGACGGATTCCCGCTTCGCCTCGCCCGATTTCGGAGTCGGCGGCCGCTTCGAACGCCTCGCGCGCCGGAGCCACGCCACCAGGGGCGAGGAGGACGAGCTTCTCGACGCGTGCGGCATACGCGGCAGCGAACTTCAATGCGACCCAACCGCCCAGCGAGAGGCCCGCGATAGGGGCAGACCCGAGACCAAGCTCGTCCAACACGTCGGACAGCCAGTCGGGGTACGCCGAAGCGCCGTAGGGCGGGCGGTAGCCGGTGCTCTTCCCGGTCTCGCCGGGCAGATCCACGGCGAGGACACGAAAGGATGCGCCCAGGGTTGCGGCATCGAAGGCCCAGGTCGAGGAATTGGCAGCCGAACCGTGGAGGAGTATCAGTGGCGGGCCGTCAGGGGCGCCCCAGGAAAGGACGAACGTGTGTCCGAAGCGCGTGGTGACGTTGCGTGGCTCCGCGGGCATCGGCCACGTGGCAATGGCGTGCTCGTAGAACGCCATCGCCTGCTCGAAAGCCTCTGCAGATAGGTAGTTCAGGGCAGGATTCATCGAGGGGAGTCCTTTTCGAACCTTGCGAGGGCCCAGCGGAGTTCGCGGACCCACTCTTCCTCAGCGCGCAGGAGCTGTATTGGGCGGCTGTTGATGCGCTCCCAGAGGAGGCGCTGACGCGCACTGCCGAATGCAGGGCCACCGCTGCGACGCTCGATCTCCTCCAGGCCAAGGAGTCTGAGGCGGATTTCTTCCGCGTACCGGGACAACAGAAGGTCGAGGTCTTCGGCCAAGAGAAGGTCAGCGGCGATGAGCCGGGAGAGGATCGGCGCACGAAGCTGCGGAGTCTCGATGCCGGACCGGAGCCACTCGCCGAGCGCGGTGATGCCCTTCGGGGTGATGGTGTAGACCTTTCGAGCGGGGCCTTCGGCGGGCTGCTGGACTTCCAGGGAGGCGAGGCCGTCGCGGTGGAGGCCGACCAGTGCCCTGTAGACCTGGTTGTTGTTGCCCGACCAGGGGAGAGCCTCGGATTCGGCGAACAGCTTCTTGAGATCGTAGCCGGAGAGCGGCCCGGTCGAGAGGAACGCAAGGATCGTGAACTCGATGGACATTGGGCTAACTATGTTCTATGTAACCTAGCTTCGTCAAGGAATAGGCCCTATCACCCAGGATGGCCGGGAGTGGGGGCGATAGGCGTCATAGAGGACTTTTGAAACAAGAAAGTAGAAAAAGGTTCGAAAGCCCGGTAGACTGCTCATGTGCAAGGAACCCGAGAACGAATCCTGGACCTCGTGGTGGAGCAGCGAGAGGCGCGAGTGGAAGACCTCGCCGCCGAGCTTTCGATCACGACTGCCGCGGTGCGCCGGCACCTTGACAACCTTCGTGCCGACGGACTCGTCGATGTGAAGGCGGTGAAGCAGGCGACCGGGCGGCCGTACCACGTGTTCTTCGCGACCGAGAAGGCAACGCAGACCATGCCACCCGCGTACGCCGACCTGTTGGAGCGGATGCTCAACAGCCTTGGTGAACGGGAAGACGTGATCGCCGCGGTGATGACGAGCGTTGCGGAGTCGCTGGCTTCGAAGCACCGGTCGGAAGTCTCCGGACTGACAGAGGAAGAACTGGTTGCCAAGGTGACGGCGAGCCTCCGGGCCGAGGGCATCCTCGACGAGTGGCGCACGGAAGCGGACGGCATCCACCTCACGAACGGGCGATGCCCGTACCACAAGGCGGCGGAGATCTCGAAGCTGCCGTGCGAATCCGACAAACGGGCGATCGAGCTGCTGCTCGGGCACGATGTCGAACAGCTCAATCGCATCGTCGATGGAGCGTCGTGTTGCGAATACCTGGTGCGGGTACAGCCCAACCAGCCACAAATCATCGAACTTCGATAAGAGGGAGACCCTGACCATGACCAAGCTTCTGGAGATCCGCGATCTCCATGCCAACATCGGCGAGAAAGAGATCCTCAAGGGTCTCTCCCTGACCGTGGACAAGGGCGAAGTCCACGCCATCATGGGTCCCAACGGCTCGGGCAAGAGCACGCTCGCGAACGTGTTGATGGGTAACCCCAGCTACACGGTGACCGGTGGCGAAATCCGCTTCAGGGGGCAATCCCTGGTCGACCTCGCTCCTGATGAGCGCGCCCGGCTCGGAGTGTTCCTCGCCTTCCAGTACCCCGTCGCGATCCCGGGCGTAACCCTGGTGAACTTCATGCGCCAGGCGGTGAACGCCCGGCGCGGGCAGGAAGTGCCGATCCGCGAGTTCCGCGAATCGCTCTTCAAGAAGATGGACCTGCTGAAGGTCGACCAGGACTTCGCCCGCCGGTACGTGAACGACGGGTTCAGCGGCGGCGAAAAGAAGCGCGCGGAAATGCTGCAGATGGCGATGCTCGAACCTTCGATGGCCGTGCTCGACGAGACGGACTCCGGTCTCGACATCGACGCGCTGCGGACGGTGGCTGAAGGCGTCAACACGCTGATGAACCCCGAGATGGGGCTCCTCCTCATCACCCACTACCAGCGGCTGCTGAACTACATCAAGCCGCAGTTCGTCCACGTGCTCGTGGACGGCCGGATCGTGAAGTCGGGCGGGCCGGAGTTGGCAGAACAACTCGAGGCGACCGGTTACGACGAGTACGAAGCCGCCGCCGCGGCGAGCGCCTGAGGAGGCAACCATGACCACCGCACCAGAGTCCATCGTCTCTGACTACAAGTACGGGTTCTTCGACCCCGAAGAGGCGCTTTTCAAGTCGAACAAGGGCCTCAACGCCGACATCGTGAACATGATTTCGGACATGAAGGACGAGCCGCAGTGGATGCGGGAGTTCCGCCTGCGCTCGCTGGAGCTCTTCCGGGAGAAGGCCAACCCCCCGTGGGGCGGCGAGCAGCTCGACGAGATCGACTTCGACAACATCCACTACTTCGTCCGCGCGACCGACCGCGACGAGCGCAGCTGGGAAGACGTGCCGGAGTACATCCGGCGGACGTTCGACAAGCTGGGCATCCCGGAGGCGGAGAAGAAGTACCTGGCCGGCGTCGGGGCGCAGTACGACTCGGAAGTCGTTTACCACAACATCCGCGAGGACCTCGAGAAACTCGGCGTCATCTTCCTCGGCACCGACCAGGCGCTGAAGGAGCACGAGGACATCTTCAAGGAGTACTTCGGCACGGTGGTGCCCCCGGGCGATAACCGCTTCGCAGCACTGAACAGCGCGGTCTGGAGCGGTGGCTCCTTCATCTACGTGCCGAAGGGCGTGAAGGTGGAGATCCCTCTGCAGGCCTACTTCCGCATCAACACCCAGAACATGGGGCAGTTCGAACGGACGCTGATCATCGCCGACGAGGGCAGCCAGATTCACTACGTGGAAGGCTGCACCGCCCCGATCTACAGCAGCGACTCGCTCCACAGCGCGGTGGTGGAAATCATCGTGAAGAAGGGCGCTCGCGTCCGCTACACGACGATCCAGAACTGGTCCAACAACGTCTACAACCTGGTGACCAAGCGGGCGATGGCCTACCAGGACGCGGTGATGGAGTGGGTCGACGGAAACCTCGGCTCGAAGCTGACGATGAAGTACCCCAGCGTGTACCTGATGGAACCGGGCGCCCACGGCGAGATCCTCTCGCTGGCGTTCGCCGGCGCCGGACAGCACCAGGACGCCGGCGGCAAGATCGTCCACGCCGCGCCGAACACCACCTCCACGATCATCTCGAAGTCGCTCAGCAAGGACGGCGGCCGCACGAGCTACCGCGGCCTGCTGAAGGTGTACGACGGATGCGACGGCGTGAAGGCGAACGTCCGCTGCGACGCCCTGCTCCTCGACGAAACTTCCCGTTCGGACACGTATCCGACGATGGAAATCGACGAGCCGGACGTGAGCATCCAGCACGAGGCCTACGTCTCGAAGCTCGGCGAGGACCAGCTCTTCTACCTGATGAGCCGCGGCATGAGCGAGGAAGCCGCAGCCAAGATGATCGTCAACGGCTTCGTTGAGCCGATCGTGAAGGAACTGCCGATGGAATACGCGGTGGAACTGAACCGGCTCATCGAGTTGCAGATGGAAGGCGCCGTCGGATAGCGGGGCGACTTCCATCTGTGTCCCCGTTGGGTGCGGCTAAGGTGACTCCGGAAGGATTCGGGGCCGAGGCCCAGCGGCCTGACGAGAGGGACAACGATTCACGAAGCTTCCCTTCCAGCGGAGAGGGGAGAACGAGGCAAGATATGACTGCTCTGGTTGAACAGCGGATGGATTTTCGGACGGCGAGTGCCGCCGCGGGCGCTGCCGGTAACGATGCGCCGTGGCTGGAAGCGCTGCGAGCGCGCGGCGCGGCCATCGCGAGCGAGGCCGATTGGCCCGACTCGCGGGCGAACCGCCCGTGGAAGTACTTCGAGGCTGCCCGCTTCGGGCTGGCGCCTGAGACGTCTCTCGCGCGCGCGAGCGTGGAGGTGAGCGGTGCGCCAGAAGGCGTCGCCGTGCGGTTCGCCGAAGCCACCGGTGCCGCGGCGGAGCTCATCGCCAGGACCGTCGGGACGGTGGTCTCCCCTGAGGCCGACCGGCTGACGGCCCTGCACTACGCCTACCTGGGCGATGGCATCCTCATCACGGTCCCGGCGAATACCGAACTGGCGGAGACGGTGCGACTGACCCGGACCGTGAGCGGGAGCGGCGTAAGCGCGCCGCACACGCTCATCGTCACCGGCGCCAACAGCCGTGTGACCGTCGTCGAGGAATTCGTCTCGAACGATGAGCCGAACGTCGCCCTGCCCGCCTCGGAAATCCTTCCCGGGCCTGGGTCCGAAGTCCAGTACTACTGTGTCCACCGCTGGGGGGCGAAGACGAAGGTCTTCGCGAATCAGCGGTTCCTGGGCAAGGAGCGAGACGCCGCGCTGAAGAACCTCCACATGGTCCTCGGGGGCGAGGTCGTCAAGGGTCATCTCGATTCGACCCTGGAGGCGCGCGGCACCGTGAGCGAACTGCTTGGTGTCGTCTACGGCACCGGCCGTTCGCACGCGGACTTCTACACCCTGCAGGACCACATCGGACCCGACACCCGGAGCGACCTCAAGTACAAGTCGGCGCTGAAGGACGAGGCGCAGTCGGTGTACTACGGCGTCACGAAGGTGGGGCTTGGCGCCAAGAACGCGGACGCGAACCAGGAGAACCGCAACCTGCTGCTGAGCAAGAGCGCGAAGGCCGACAGCGACCCCGTACTCGAGATCCTGACGAGCGACATCGTGCGGGCATCGCACGGCGCGACCGCCGGCCCCGTCGACCAGGATCAGTTGTTCTACATGCAGGCGCGGGGCATCCCGTACGCCGAGGCGGAGTCGTTGTTGGTGACCGCCTTCCTGGAAGACGTGTTGAGCCGGATCCCCAACCTGGCGCTCCGCGAGGAGCTTGCCGCGACGATCGAGGAGGCACTCGACCAATGACGTGGGTCAAAGTGGCGGACACGGACGATATCGAGGAGGGCCACGCGAAAGTCGTGGAGGCGGGTGGACACCGCATCGCCCTCTGCAACACGGGAGACGGCTTCTACGCCGTCGACGACATGTGCAGCCACGACCGGGGCCCGCTCGACCAGGGACGGCTGATAGGCCACAAGATCGAGTGCCCTCGCCACGGCGCCCAGTTCGATGTGACCAACGGAAAGGCGCTGACGCTCCCGGCAGTGCGGCCGATCAGGTCGTACAAAACGAGAGTCGACGGCCACGACATCGAAGTCGAGGTGTGAGGCTTTGACTAAAGTAACAGCCGGCTGGTGGAGCGAACTCCCAGACTGAGGCGAAACCGCGGTGCAGAGATGTTGGACGTAGAGCGAATTCGCAAGGATTTTCCGATCCTGCACCAGCAGGTGAACGGCCAGCGGCTGGTATACCTCGACAGTGCCGCAACCACGCAGAAGCCGCGGCAGGTGATCGACGCGCTGGTCCGCTACTACGAGACCAGCAACGCGAACATCCACCGGGGGATTCACACCCTCGCCCAGCGCGCCACCGAACAGTACGAGGGCACGCGGACGAAGGTCGCACGCTTCATCGGGGCAACGGACTCCGAGGACATCGTGTTCACACGGAACGCGACCGAGAGCATCAATCTCGTTGCCCACGCCTGGGGCGACCGCTTCCTCTCCGAAGGAGACGAGATCGTCATCAGCCAGATGGAGCACCACTCCAACATCGTCCCCTGGCAGCTGCTGGCGGCCCGCACTGGCGCGAAGGTCCGGTTCGCAGGGCTTACTCCCGACGGCCGCCTAGACCTCGACTCGATGAGAGCGCTGATCGGGCGGCGGACCAGGCTGGTGAGCGTGGTCCACATGTCCAACGTGCTTGGCACGATCAACCCGGCTGCCGACATCGCGGAGATGGCCCACGGCGCCGGGGCGCTATTCATGCTGGACGCGGCGCAGAGCGTCCCCCATCTCCCCTTCAGCGCGGCCAATTCGGGCGCGGACCTCGTCGCGTTTTCCGCGCACAAGATGCTGGGACCGACGGGCGTCGGGGTGCTCTGGGCGCGATCGGATTTGTTTAACCACATGGACCCGTTCATGGGCGGCGGCGACATGATCGCGACCGTTCGGGAAGAAGGCTCCACGTGGGCCGAGGTGCCACACAAGTTCGAAGCTGGCACACCGAACATCGCCGACGTGATCGCCTTCGGTGCGGCCATCGAATACCTGGAGGCTCTGTGCATGGAGAATGTCCGCCGGCACGAAGTCGCGCTGACAGCGTTCGCAATGGACACGCTGCAACGCATCCCGGGGCTGACGATCCACGGGCCGCGCGACCCGGAGGCCCGCGGCGGCGTGGTGAGCTTCGAGGTAGCCGGCATCCATCCGCATGACATGGCCACCATCGCCGACGGCCACGGGGTTGCGATACGCGCCGGACACCACTGCGCACAACTGGTGATGCGCCAGCTTCGCGTGCCGGCGACCAGCCGCGCGAGTTTCTCGGTGTACAACGGCGAGGATGACATCGCCCCGCTGCTGGAAGCGATTGAACACGCGCGAAAGGTCTTCGCCTGATGGCCGAACTCTTCGATGACCTCTACCGGGAGTTGATCCTCGACCACTACCGGCGGCCCCGGAACCACGGCGAACTGCCGGATGCGCCGATCCGGGTCGAGGGCGTGAACCCCGTTTGCGGCGACGAAATCCACATCGACCTGAAGGTCGCCAACGGCATAGTCGACGACATTGGCTTCTGGGGGCACGGCTGCTCCATCAGCCAGTCGAGCGCTTCCATGCTGACGGAGCGCCTGAAAGGGCGCGACGTGGCGGAAGCGGAGCGCATAACCAGGAAGGTCCGGGCAATGCTCGTGGATGGAGCGCTGCCCGATTCGGAGCTGGGCGACCTCGAAGCGCTCGAGGGCGTGGCAAGGCTCCCGGTACGCGTGAAATGCGCGCTGCTATGCTGGAACGTACTCGAACAGGGCCTCGCTGAGGCCGCCAAGACCGCCTGAGGAGGGCAGCCCCATGACCGAAGCGACCACGACGACCGCACCGACTTACGAAGAGATGAAGGCCAAACTCTGGGAGGTCAAAGACCCGGAGATCAACCTCAGCATCGTCGACCTCGGACTGGTCTACGACATCCAGTTCGACAACGGCGACGTGCTCGTGACGATGACGCTCACCAGCCCGGGTTGCCCGCTGGGGCCGATCATCCGCGGCGAAGTCTACGCGAAACTGCGCGAACTGCCTGCCGTGAAGGACGTGGATGTCCAGATCGTCTGGAATCCGCCCTGGGACCCGCGGACGATGGCCAGCGAAGACGTCCGCATGCAACTCGGTATCTGGTAGCCGGCCTCCCGGCCGGGCCTGGTTCTCGACAGCCTGGGCGCCACTCGAAGCCGGGTTGATACGCCGCCGGGACAGGTGACTTAGAGGAACGGCAAGAACATCCGGCCGAGGATGTGCGCGGCGAGCAGCCATGCCGGCGGTTGGCTATCAGTCGCGTGCTCATCGACGGTGGCCATCGCCAGGGACTGCGCCGGCTTGAGCTTGTAGACCGCCGTGATCTCCCCCGTGTCGAACCACGTTCCCTGGCACGCGGAACACTGGTCGAGGGACACCGAACCCTGTTTGAACCGCTGCATCGGCGACTGGCAGAGCGGGCAGCTCAACGCTTCAGGCGGCTGCCCGCATTTGGCGCAGACATCATCGGGCTTCAGATGGCCGAAGCAGCGCTTGCAGCGCCGCGGTGCGGGAACTGCCTCGAGTGCCGGATGGACGTACCCGGCATCAGCAACGCCTCGGGATAGCGCATCGCCGATCGCCCAGAAGCCGTAACAGGCGCCGCAATACGCGATGGGATCGTTCGTCAGGAGTTCATGGCGGGGGAACTTCAGCAGCGACGGGTGGGCGGCACACGCGGGACAGGCCCCCAGGGCGGAGGCGGCTTCGCTGGAATGCCGGTGCTCGGCCTGCCGGCGGAGTTCGGCATAGATGGTCTCCGCATCGCGTTCCCAACCGCCTGAGCCGGCTCGGGCACGGGCATCGGCAAGCCAGCGATCATCCGCAGAGACGGTCATGTTCGAAGAATCGGCAGTGTCCGAACCACACAAGAGGCCGTGTCGAACCAATCAGATGCGGCCGATGGTAAATCCATGATCGAGGACGAGCGGGAGGCCCCCGCGACACCCCGGCTGACGCCCTCGGACGAGTTGATCCTCGACTGGCTGCGCAGCGGACTGGTGGACGCAGAAATCGCGGTCCGGCTGGGGATCTCAAACGCCGAGGTGAAGGACCGGGTCGAGCGGCTGGTCTCGCGCACGGGCGTGCGCCATCGCGAGGATTTGCGTTGGAACAGGCAACCAACCGAGACAGCAGACACGCCGGACGACGACTCACCGAAATGCGCGGAACCCGTTGTCGAACCTCGACGCGCCTGGAAGCCCGGTCCGGCGGCCATGCTCGTCGTCGCAGTGGCCGGGGCAGCAGGCATGGTCTGGTACGGATTCAAGGGGCGCTCACTAACGGACGAGGATTTCCCATCCGAGGACCTGGCAGTTGAACTCGATGCGTTGGGCCTCGCTGAATTGATCGAGTCCGGCGCTGTTCATCTGGCTCCGACAGCCGCCGAACGGTTCAACGGCCTGGCCCTTGTCCCAACAGCGACCCCCACCCGGACGCCGACGACAGTCCTGCGGACCGGAGAACCGATGCTCGACGCGGGGCGCGTCTTCGTCGTCGACGGCCAGGCCTCGGCCATCTCCTCCACGGAACAGACCGAGCGAGGACTGCAAGTAACCTTGTCCGGACAGGGCATCTTCCGTTTCGAGAACACGACCGTCGCGTGGATTCCTCAACCGAGCGGCCCCGGGGAACGGAACTTCGGCGCTCGCATCGGCAACGCGTTCTACGAACTCAATGTCGAGCCCGGCGATGAATGGACCGACTTCCTTTACGGAGACTGGGACACGTTCGGGATCTTCAGTCGCGGAACGGGGCCGCCTGTAGTCGTCATCAGCGTGAAAGGCTCCCGTGTGGAGGCCGAGGGGGGACACCTGTACATCGCGGAAGACTCCCGCTAGCAGCCCCGGCTTGCCCTGCGCCGAATCCGATTGGCTGTAGACTGACAGCAATGACCTGTGAGGACGAGACCGCCGAGCTGCTGCGCCGCGCCGGACACAAAATGACGCCGCAGCGGCTGCTCATCGTCCGGGCGTTGCGGCACGCGGAAGGGCATGTGAGCGCCGCCCAGATCGCCGAGCAGGTGAAGACCGAGTACCCGTTCGTCGACGTGAGCACCGTCTATCGCACCCTGGATGTGCTGAAGCGTTTGCGGCTGGCGACGTCCACCGACATGGGCGCGGGGGACGTGGTGTTCGAGTGGGCGCCGGAAGAGCCTCATCACCACCTGGTTTGCTCAAGCTGCGGCCACGTCGAGGAGATCGGCCACTCGTACCTGGAAGGGCTCGAAACGACCGTCCGCCGGGACTTCGGGTTCGCGCCGGACATGCACCACTTCGCGATTTTCGGGCTGTGCCGCGAGTGCCAGCTCGCGGAGGGCGCCGATGCCGACTCGGCGTGACCTGATCCGGGCGCTCGAAGGAGCCGTTGGAGCGAAGTACGTCCTCTGGCGGCCGGAAGACCTGGCCGTGTACGCCTTCGACGGGACGATCGAGAAGTCCACGCCTCACGCCGTTGTGCTGCCGGACGGGGCCGAAGAAGTCGCGAAAGTCGTGCGCGCGTGCAACGCACTTGGCGTGCCAGTCACGCCGCGCGGCGCCGGCACCGGCCTGAGCGGAGGAAGCGTCCCCGCTAAGCGGGGCGTTGTCATCGCCACCGGGCGGATGCGGCGAGTGTTGGAAATCGACAAGGCGAACCGGCTGGCCGTGGTCGAACCGGGAGTCGCGAATCTCGACCTCTCGAAGGTCGCCGCGCCCTACGGGCTGTTCTATGCGCCCGACCCGAGTTCCCAACAGGCATGCACCATCGGCGGGAACGTCGCCGAGAACGCCGGCGGCCCCCACTGCCTCGCGCTTGGAGTCACCCAGAACCATGTGCTGGGCCTGGAGGTCGTGACCGCCGACGGTGAAATCACGTGGCTGGGCGGGAAGGTCGCCGATTCGTTCGGGTACGACCTCCGGGGCGCCTTCATCGGGAGCGAGGGCACGCTCGGAATCACCACCAAGATCGTTGTCAGGCTGGTGCCGCTCCCGGCGAGTGTCGTGACCCTGCTGGCCGTATTCGACACTGTCCAACAGGCGAGCGAGACCGTCTCGACGATCATCTCCGCCGGGATGATCCCCGCGGCGATGGAGATGATGGACCGGCTGACACTCCAGGCCGCGGAAGCGGGAATGCACTGTGGGTATCCGCCCGACGCCGGGGCCGTGCTGCTGGTGGAGCTCGACGGACTGCCCGAAGTCATCGACTCTCAGGCCGTGCGCGTGCGCGCGGAGTGCCTCGAACGCGGCGCGGTCGAAGTCCGGCTGGCGAGCACGCAACGCGAACGGGAACTGCTCTGGAAGGGCCGCAAAGGGGCGATCCCATCGCTCGGAAGGCTGGCGCCGAACTACTACATCCTCGACGGCGTCGTGCCGCGTTCGAAGCTCGTGGCCGTGATGGAAACGGTCAGCGAAGTCTCGGAACGGTATGGCATCCCGATCGCCAACGTCTTCCACGCGGGCGACGGGAACCTGCACCCGTTGGTGCTCTTCGACGAACGCGTGCCGGGCGCGACGGCGCGGGTGCTCGAAGCGGGCGGCGAGATCATGAGGGCGTGCGTCGAGGCCGGCGGCGCCCTGAGCGGAGAGCACGGCATCGGCGCCGAGAAGCGGATGTTCATGCCGTGGCTCTACAACGAGACCGACATCGAGAACATGGAGCGGCTGCGGCTGGTTTTCGGCAACAGCGGCCAGTTCAACCCGTGCAAGCTCCTGCCGACGGGCACGGGTTGCGGCGAGATGGCGCACCAGGCGACGGCGATCCGCGCGGCGGGGCCAGACGCGTATGTCTGACAGCGGCGACGGCGCCACGGAGATCGCCGGCGCGGCCGCCGAAGCGGTCCTTCGTCCGGCGCACCTCGAAGGACTGCGGGAGCTGGTGCGACGGCGCGACGGCCTGACGCTCGTCCCTCGCGGCGGCGGTACCCAAATGGCACTCGGAGCCCCTCCCGCGGGCCGGTTCGCGGTCGTCGATATCGCGGAGGCGCTCGGCGGAGAGGTGGAGCACGCCGCGGAGGACCTCACCGCCGTCGTTCCGGCAGGGGTGACCCTGGGCAGACTGGCGGAGTTGCTCGGCCGTTCGGGTCAGATGCTGCCAATTGACCCTCCGAACGCCGAATCGGCGACGATCGGCGGCGCGGTGGCGGTCGGCATCAGCGGGCCGCTTCGCACGAGGTACGGCCTGCCGCGAGACATGGTGCTGGGGATGACGGTGCTCCGGGCGGACGGCGAACTGGTGAAGGCGGGCGGCCGTGTGGTGAAGAACGTGACGGGTTACGACTTGATGCGCGCCTGGTGCGGTTCGCTCGGGACGCTCGGGATCATCACGGAAGTCGCGGTGCGCGTTTTGCCGAAGCCAGCAACGCGCGAGTTCGTGTGTGAAGTGCGGGACGCGGCCAGCGGTTGCGCCATTGTGGACAAGCTTCTCTCGGCGGACATCCGGCCGGAGGTCGCCGACCTCATCGGCGAGACGGGGCGATGGCACCTGCTCCTCCGGGTCACCGAGCCCGCACTGGGACCGACGAGGGTAGCCCTCGGTGGCCGGACGCTGGTAGAGACGGCCGGCGACGAGTACCTGACGGCCCGCGACGCGGGTTTCCGCGAACGGGACGTACTTTCCGTGAGGGTCGCGGCACTCCCGAGCGACGTCGTTGGCCTGGCGGAACAGACCGCTGCGTTCCGCCCGACCACGATGGTCGTGCGCCCGGCGGCAGGTTCCATTCGCGCGGCGTGGAACGCACCGGAGGCTCCCAGCGCCAGGGAGGTCGATGGACTGGCTCACCGGCTTCGGGCCGCCCTCAAATCGAGCGGCGGCTCGGCGGGGGGGGGGCGGGGGCGCGGCCACTTCCGCGACGGGGGGGGCCCGTGGG
>OEIV010001076.1_pt1 | contig 13226 bp, 15 predicted proteins | sample 1539231 | NCBI WGS metagenome assembly OEIV01 (sample SAMN03794762, study PRJEB22550) | activated sludge metagenome | feature: wastewater treatment plant; material: activated sludge; isolation source: Wastewater treatment plant of a petroleum refinery complex | place: Argentina: Buenos Aires ...
GGGCGGCGCGACGACCCAGCCCTTGGGAACGGTGATGGTCCAGTTCGCGCCGTCGGGTCTGAGCTCGGTTTGCGCGGAGGCGACAGGAGCCAGAAGCGAACAGAGATACGCAATCGCCAGCAGAAGAAATGGAACTGGATACAGCGGGCGTGCATGACGCGGCAGGAATTGAGATCGCGGTGCAGTGAGCTGCTGCGTCGCGGCGAGATCTGCGCGTGCGGTCGGAAGCAATGAGTGCCGCGAGGTGCGGGCGGTGGCGGTCATGGGTTCATGGTACCGCGTGGCGCGCAGCCGGTAGACTGGGCGAGATGTCGAATGAGATTCCAGGGCAGCGGGAGCTGGCCGAGCACTGTGATCGGGCTGCGCGGATGACCAATCGCGTGCGGCCGGAAGCGGTAGCGGATGTGCCGCGTGGCTGGGCACGGGTTCGAGCGGGCGGCGAGAGCGACGAGTTCGCGTCGACCGGCTTCAACCGCGTTCACTGGTTCACGCTTGAATCGGCGATCACGGATGATGAGCTACGCGAGACGATCGGCGTGCTGCGCTCTCGCGGGGTTACGCGGGCGTTTTTCTGGATGAGCACGGCGGGTTGCGAGGGGAGCGGGCTGACCGCGCTGGACAGAATCGGCGCGGCGCCTGTGCCATCTGTGAAGTATGTGGTGTTGGCGCGGCACGCCGGGGTGTGTGCCGCGCCGCGGGGGACAACGCTGGTGGTGCGCGGCGTATCAGCCCGGGAGTTGCCGAGCGTGCTTGGCGCGATGGGTGAGCGGTTCAGCCCCGAGAGCGCGCAGGCCGCGTGCAAATTGGTAGAGTCGGGAATCGCGGAGGCGTTTGCAGCGTTCGAAGGCGACGTGCCGGTGGCGTTCGCGGCCTTGATCCCCGATCGCGGGGGCGACGGCTTTGGGCACCTGGGCTGGGCGGGAACCGTGTCCGGCTCTCGCGGGCGCGGCGGGCAATCGGCGCTGATCGCGGCGCGCGTCTCGCGTGCCGCGGAACTCGGCCTGCGCTGGTGCGTGAGCGAAACGAACACCGCGATTCCGACATCCCTCAACAACCTGATCAGGCTGGGGTTCGTGACGACGCTTGAGTGGAGGGTGTTCCGCTGGGATGATCGCGAGGGCGTGTAATCGCGCCGACATCCATGTAATCCAGTGTCGCTCAGTCGATCGAAACTCGCGGCACCTTTTCAACGAGCGTGTCGGACCACCAGCCGTCGACGACCCACGGGCCCTCGCCGAGCTTGACGCGCACCTCGCTGGGCTCCTTGGCGTCGACAACGTACACGCCGCCTGGGACGGCGCTTCCCGCGAAGCGTCCCCACCAGACGATCGAGGTGTCGAGCGAAGCGGCGGCGAGGGCGGCCTCGGCCTGGGCGGCGTCACGGGCGGTCACAATGACATAGGCACGGATGGGCGGTGGTTGGGTTGGATCGCGCGGTGTGGTTGAACGCTTCGCGTCTTCGGCCTTGAAGATGTCGTAGAACTCGCGGAGGCGCGCGGTGGCGCGGAGCGGGATGCACTCGGCGACGAACTCGCCGGCGACGACGCCGGGATCGGTCGCGACGAAGGCGCGGGCTTCGTCGACGCTGGGCGTATCGAGGATGAACAGGCCGCGCCAGGTCGGGTCCGCGGGGTCTGAGTATGGCCCGGCGATGATGAGCTTTCGTTCATCGGCGAGGCGCTTCATGTTGGCCATATGCCCCTTGAAGATCTCTTGTTTCTGAGCGGGCGTATTGGTGGCGCTGGCGGGGCCGGTCTTGAGGTACGTGAAGACGTAGCTCGCGTCGGCGTGGCCGCGGGTCGCGCAGGCGGCGAACAGGGCGAGCGCGGAAGCGAGCAGGGCGATGAGGACGAGTCGAAGCATGGGATACTCCGTACGGTTGGTGATGATGGCGGTGTGATCAGACGGGCCAGTGTTCGCTCCGGCACTTCTTGGGGACTGGGAAGAGGCCGAAGAGCCCGAAGAGGAGGCGAATGACGAGCGAGGGCTTGCCGTCTTCCAAGACGTCGCGGAGGGTGTTGGCGATCATGCTCCCGCCCTGGACCATCTGCTTCTCGGTTCTGGAGCCCGGGGCGGCGTCGATGATCTTGAGCGTGAACTCCGTGCCGCCAGGTACTTCGCGGAGGTCGTAGCTGACCTTGCACCAGGGGTCGTCGAAGTTGGTGAACTTGAAGGTGTGGGAGAAGTGGGTCGGCTCGCGGACCTCGATGATCTCGCCGACGACGCCGGTGGTTCGTGCGTCGGGCGATCGCATGGCGAGCTTTGAGCCGGGGACGAGGCCGGCGGGCGAGAGGTGCATGCGCGAGTTGAAGAAGCACGCGATGGGCGCGTCGGTGCGGGTGATCTCGCGCCAGACGTCGCGGATCGGCGCGTTGATGACGATCTTGAAGACGCGCTTGGAGGCATCGACCTCGAGCTTGTTAGGCACTGCGGGCTCCTTTTCGGGCCGCGGGCGAGACGCGGCGTGATTCGATGCGATCCTTGATGTCCGCCAGGCGGGCGGCCCAGAAGCGTGAATACTGGTCGGTCCAGCGGTCGTACACGAGCTGGATGGGCACGACGTTGAAGAAGAGGTGTTTCTCGCGGCCGTGCTTTTCGGAGTGGATCAGGGCGGCGCGTTCGAGGACACGGACGTGCTTGAGCACGCCGACGGCGCTCATCGTGAAATGCTCGGCGAGGGCGGCGATGGAGAGGCCGGGCGCGTCCCTGAGCAGGTCGAGCATGCGACGGCGGACGGGGTGGGCCAGGGCCGCGAAGAGGTGGTTGAGGTCGGCGTCCTTCATCGATAACCAACAGGTTAGCGATTGTCGGGGCACATGTCAAGGGCGGTTCATGCCGGTGGGGCTCGTGCAGAAATGGTGTCGATCGGGAGTCGAGGGCCGGGAGGATGCGACTCGACTGCGAGCTTTGCACGATCGGCGGGGCGTCCAGCGGGAGCGAATGGCGGGCTTGGGCGCGGCGGGATGAGAAAAGAGACGCGCTCGTCGCGTACCCGCGGCGTCCATGGTCGGAGGGCTGATTCAATTCGAGGAAGATTCGCCGTCCCAGAACCGCGGGAACGCTGCGGGCTTCAGGCGCTGGTGCCGAACGCGATCGGATCGAGGCGAGGGAGCGGCTCGACGCCCAGGTGCTTGAGCATGTTCAGGCACTGGGCGCGGTGGTGCGTGCCGTGGTCGAAGACCTGGGCGAGCGCAACCGGCACGGGGAGCTTGCCGCCGGGCGCCGTGCGCCAGGCAACGGAGCCTCGCTCGGCGTGTCGGAGGACGAGCGATTCGACGGCGTCGTCGAGGGCACGCCCGGATTCGTCGAGGAGGGCGAGCAGGCCGTCGATGTTGGAGGCGCGGGAAGAGAAGTCGGGCCGGCGTTCGTAGGCCTTGCCGGCAAAGCAATCGGCAAAGTAGGCCATGGCCTCGACGACGTGGGAGAGGGTCGCGGCGAGCGAGCCGGGGCCGATGTCGAATCGCTGCTCCCACTGCTCGCGCGAGAGCGGGCGGCAGGCCTCGATCAGACGGCGTGTCGCCCATACGTTGTGCTCGAGCTGTGTTGATACGATCGCGTCGATCACCGGATGGTCCTCCGATCTGGAATATAGCCGACGGACGAGCTTCGGCGAGCATTTTCCTGGTGCATCCGCTGGGCGAGCGGGGTGGTCGTGCTGATATCTTGGTCCGTTGATCTTGTATGGAGCGTGCGGTTCAGGCGGGCGGGAGTTGCATTCGCGGGAGCGACGAAAGGGATGCACATGCTGAGGGCTCAATCTTCAACGACGAATCCGGAGCGCGGGAAGTGCTTGAGCGCGGTCGGCGCGGCGACGGTCCTGGGATGGCTCGGCGGGCTGGGGGCGCTCGGCGTATCGGTTTCTGGGCGGGCGATGGCCGAACCACCGCGGGTGGTCGAGGTTGTTCCCGACACGGCGGACGTGGGTGTTGACTCGGCGCTCACCGAAGTGCGGATTCGGTTCGACCAGGAGATGAGCCCGGGGGGGCGTTCGATCTGCGGCGGCGGGCCTTCGGCGCTGCCGGTATCGGGCAGGCTGCGCTGGATCGACGCCAGAACGGTGGTCGTGCCGGTTTCGCTCAAGGCGTCGACGCTGTACAGCTTCAGCATCAACTGTCCGAGCGCGAGGAACTTCCGCGGCGTGAACGGAGAGTCGGTCGTGCCGTATTCGGTCGCGTTCCGGACGCGCGGGGAGGGAGAGGCGGCGGCGGCGACGCTGACGCCCGTCGAGACCAAGCCGATGGTCGCGGCGCTGCGGAGCGCGTTGCTCGAGCGGTATTCGCATTATGACAAGCTGCCGGCGGACTTTGAGCAGCGACTGGAGAGGGCGGCGCCGGAGCTGGAGGCCGCCACGACGCCGGCGATGTTCGCGCGGCGGGTGCGTGACGTGCTGCGGGCGACGCGGGACGGGCATGTTTGGATTCGCGTGAACGACATCACGCTGGGGGTGCGCGATGAGTACGCGACGCCCAACGCCGACGCGCGTCGGCTCGCCGGGATTCTGAAGAACGCGGGCGAGTTCGAGGGAATAACGACGGCGAAGCTCGCGGATGGGATCGCGTACATCGCGTTCGACGATTGGGCTCGGCGGAACGGCGATTGGCTGGCGCCGGCGTTCGGGTTTCTTGACGGGCTTGATCCCGCGACGCCGCTGGTGGTGGATGTTCGCCTGAACGGCGGCGGCGACGAGGCGCTGGCGCGGACGATCGCGGCGCGGTTTGTCGAGGAGCGATTCGTCTATTCCAAGAGCCTCATTCGCAACCCCGACGCGGAGGATGGGTACGACGGCCCGTGCGAGCGCGTGGTGGAGCCCGCGGGTCGGCGCCACGCCGGCCCGGTCGCGATCCTGATCGGGCCGGCGTGCGTGAGTTCCAACGAATCCTTCATCCTCATGATGCGGAAGCCCGGGCGGCGCGAGACCTTTGGCGAGACGACGGGCGGGAGTTCGGGGAATCCAAAGCCGCACGAGCTGGGGAGCGGGGTGACGCTCTTTCTTCCTTCGTGGCGCGATCTGACAGGCGAGGGGCGGGAGATCGAGGGCGTGGGAATCGAGGCGGATCATGCGGTGGCGTGGCCCGGTGCGGATGCAACGACGGACCCGGTGCTCGAGGCGGCGGTCGCGTGGCTGAAGGAGAAGTCGAGGGTCGCGCCCCACTGATCGGACCTTGTGATCAAGGATTGAGCGAGCAACGTCCGCTAGCGGGGCGCGGTTGTTCCACGTCTGCGCTTTCGCACGCGGTGATGGCGGGTGTGAGGTGGGACGAGCGCTGGCTTGGTGTCGCGTGGTTGCGCGGCCGCCGATGCAGGTTCGCCAGAGTCACTTCACGGAGGCCGGGCATGCTGGGTTTTCGGGCGTTGGCGGGCGGCGTGGCCGGGGGCGTGATCGGGGTGGTCCTGTGGGCCGCCGTCACATACTTCACCGGATATGAGATCGGTTGGGTCGCGTGGTTTGTCGGCGTTCTGACGGGCGCCGGGGTGAGCGGCTCGATCGAGCGGCGGGGCGGGATTCTGACGGGGTTGCTCGCGTGCGTGATCGCGGTCGGCGCGGTGGGCGCGGGCAAGGTTGCGATGGCGCGGATGGCGGCGAGCGAAGCGATCGCGACCATCGGCGAGAACTTCACGGAGGAAGACGCGGTCTTTCATATGGCGCGCAATGACCCGGAGGCCGAGCCCGGCGAGGACGGCGAGTATGACTCCGCCGCGCTCGACCGCGCCGAAGCAAGTTGGGAGGCGATGTCGGAGACGGAGCGCGACGCGTATCGATTGCAGGCGGCGAACGAAGTGCGGCAGGAGATGGAGGCCAACTCCGAGGCGGTCACCGTCGTCGCGCTGATTCACAGCCTGAGCCCGTATGACATTCTCTGGATCGGCCTGGCGGGCGTGAGCGCGTTCAAGCTGGCGTCACGAAACGACGCGCCGCGCCATTCATCGATGATCGATGCGGCGGCGGACAAGGAGGGCGGGCTGCACCCGGCGTTCAAGGGATCGAGCGAGGAGGAGAGCATGAGCCCGGCGAGCTTCGGCGGAATGCGAGGATTGCCATCAGCGCCGCCATCGAGCACGCCGCGGTTTGCGCCGGGCGCGGGACACGCGGGACACGCGGGACACGCGGGACACGGCGTACGCGAGGAATCCGGCGGACCCGGGCACGACGATTCTCAGGGCCACGCGCACGACGACGGCGGTGAACACGTTGACTTGGAGGATGAGCGGCGCGGGAGCGCGGACGCGGCGTAGCGAACAAAGACAGGCGCGCAGAGGCGCACGCGGCGATCATGCCGCGACACGAATCCGAGGGAGAGAGCGCACGGCATCGGGGCAACCCGGTGCCGTGTGTCGTTTTGGTGAGATGGACGCACGAGAAATAGCGGGCTCATGCGGCGCTGCGCGATGTGGAATGAAACCGAGCGCCTTCGCCGGCGCTTCGGGCTCGCCCATCCACGAGGAACACGCTCGATGGCTACTTTTTCTTGGCGTAGAAGTGAACGGCCATGCTGCCGTAGACGTGCGTTTCGGGGCCGAGCGTGCCGGGCACGGCGAGATCGACCTGGACGCGCGGCGCCTTGGACGTCTCGCTCTGGGGCTCGATCGTCTCCTCTTCGGCGTCGGCCTGGATTTCCTCAATCGCTTCTTCATCAAGCTCGCCGTCTTCGATCGACCAGACTTCGGTCCAGTCGTTGCCCGCGCGCTTGTCGCGATGTCGGGCGCGCGCGCCACCACGCGAGCTGCCGGACTCCGCTCGCGACCCGGGGCGCGACGGCGTGCGCCGCTCGGCACTTTTCTTGCCCTTGCGGCCTGCCGGGTCGGCGTCGGCCGGTTGCGCCTCGTCCTCGAGCTCATAGAACAACGGCCACGGCGTGCGCAGGAGCACGAACCCGTCGTCGCTCAATCGCTCGGCCAGCGCGCCGACTTGGGCCAGCACCCGTGCCACGCCGAGCTTCTCGTGCATGATCGCGTACGGCGGATCAAGAAACGCGATCGTGACGGGCCTCGGGCATCGGGCCAGCGCGCCGATACCCAGCGCGTCCCCCACCACCACCTCGGTGCGATCCTCAACGCCAAGTTCGGCGATGTTGCGCTCGAGCACCTTGGCCATGCGCCGATCCTGCTCAACGAAGACGCACGACGCGGCGCCACGCGAGAGGGCTTCGAGGCCGATCGAGCCCGTGCCGGCGAAGGCGTCAAAGAACACACCACCCGGCGTGTGCCCGCGGAGGATGGAGAAGATCGACTCCTTCACCCGATCGGGGATCGGGCGCGTCTGCACGTCCTCCGGCGGCGAATGGAGCTTTCGAGAACGGAACTCTCCCGCGATGATGCGCATTGAGAATGATAGAGGGAACACGCGGGGCGAGCGCTTGTCGCTCAACTGTCTCTCGCCGCTGCCCGGATTGCGGGCCGCGTGGTAGCATGAACTCGCCATGGCCAAGCGATCGCCACAAGAGAAAACCACGGCGGGCGAGGGAAAGACGGCAGCGCGATCCCGCACGCGCCGGAGCGGTGGGACGGCGGCCCGCGATTCGAGTGCCGCCATCGCCTTTAGTGCCGTGCTGCATCGGCCCGTGACGAAGGGAAAGGCGGTCGCGTGGATGTTCCTTGTGTTGCCCGCGGAGGCGAGCCGAAAGCTGCCCTCGCGCGGGATGGTGTCGGTCGAGGGCACGCTGGGCAGCGCGCCGTTTCAGGCGACGCTTCAACCTGATGGCAAGGGCGGGCACTGGCTGAAGGTGGAGCGAACGCTCCGCGAGACGGCGGGCGCGAAAGTGGGCGACACGGTGGCGATCGAGATCGCGCCGATGAAGGAAGAGCCGGAGCCGATCGTGCCGCCGGCGCTGCGTCGGGCGCTGGCGAATGCGCCGGCGGGGAAGGCGGGCGTGCCCGGGGCGCGCGAGGTGTGGTCCGACATCACGCCGGCCGCCCGGCGCGATTGGATTCACTGGATTGAGTCGGCGAAACAAGCGGAGACGCGCGAGCGGCGCGTGGTGACGGCGATCGACATGCTCGCCAATGGCAAGCGACGCCCGTGCTGCTTCGATCGCTCGGGGATGTACAGCAAGAGCCTGGGGTGTCCCGAGGCGGAGGGCGAGGCGTCCGGCAAACGCGGATCGTGTGTCGCCGGATGACTTGTCGCGTCTGATAGCATGATCGCATGGCGCAGCAGGCCGTCATCGATCGATTTGGCTGGGTGATCATCGGGACGGTTTCGATCACGATCGGCGCGTGGGCCACGTGGATCGCGCGAGGTTCTGGCTCGGGCATCGCGGCCGCGTTGGGCTTCGGGGTGTTGTTCGCGGCGGTCGTAGCGATTCCAACTTCGGCGATCTGGGGAACTGGCCTTGGCCTGCGCGAAAAGGCACGGCGCTGGTACGCCGCCCGCTCGTGCGTGAATTGCGGAGCTAGCCTGGCGCGGCTGGAATGCCGCTGGAACATTGTCGTGTGCAAGGCTTGCGGCACTCGCAATTGGCTGCGCGCGAGCGGGGCAACGCCTGAGCAACTCCGAACGCGTGAGTCGGCGTTCGATGGCCTGACTATTGCACAGGGCAGCCGCTGCCCGAGTTGCGCGGGCGACTTGGGAGAATCACGATGCGAGCAAGGGTCCTTCTCGTGCCCCGAGTGTCGCGTCACGCACAGTGCTGCGGCGATTGCGCCGACCGATTTTGCTGAAGTCCGAGAGGCGTGGAGGCGATTCTGTGAAGGCCGTTCTGCGGATGATGACGCCGCGTGCGAGCAATGCGGCTACCGGCTCGGCGGATTGCCGGTCGAGCATGATGAAGTGCGCTGCCCCGAGTGCTCGCACGCGAACCCGCTGCTCCGGGTACGAAAGCTCACGATCGAGAGCCAGGACTTCGACGAGTTCGTGGGTATATGGAGCTTGCAGCACCGACAATCGCCGGTGTGAGGGGTCAGCCGTGAGGCCAATTCTTGAGCGGCAACAATCAGGACAGGAGATGACCATGGAGGATGCCCGCTCGAATGCTGAGCGTTTAAGTGCCTACCGCGTGAGTGGGTTGTTCTTAGCGCTCCTCTTGTCGCTCTCGATTGCGGGATGCTCACGAACGCACACGCTCAGGCTTGACGGAGATGGCATTTGCCGCGCCGGGCTGGCGGTGGTGCGTGTTGAGCACATGGCGATTCGCAACTCGGCTACGCCTCGAGTGATGCTGACACTCCGCAATCTGGGGAGCGAGCCGATCCGCCTCAACTATCGGAGGCTCAGCGCCTGGCTGTTTACGATCAATACTGAGGAGGGCAAGGCCCTGTTCAGGTCAAAGGGGATACTCGTCGACCCTTCTCCCGCAGACGCACTTATCGATCACTATCAGCCCATCGACGAGGTGATCTTGCCGGGCAGCGCGCGAGAGCTTGCCGTTTCCAGTTGGCTTGTCAACCTGCCGGATGATCGTTTCCAACGGGGTGCCCGTCTGTGTTTTGATCGCGAAATGGACGTGCGGGTAGGCGCATCGGGCGCATGGACAAGCCTGCCATGCATATTCAGCGGGCAACTGGAATAGGTCACCAAGGCTGAGGCGAAGATCAGAAACGGGCCCATGAAAAACGCACGCTGTTTGCGTGCGTTTGAAGGTCGCCTGATTGGGACGACAAGGGTCGGGCCGAAGGCGGTTTGCCTCATCTTGGCCGCTGACACACCGCCGAGCAGGCCCCTCGGAAGCCGCTAGGCGCGAGGGCGTGACGGCGAACTCCCGGCCGACGCTCAGGCCTTTTTCTTCTCGTCCTTCTTGAAGTAGTTGCCCGAGTACTTGCGGGTGAACTTCTCGACGCGGCCCGCGGCGTCGACGAAAGTCTGCTTGCCCGTGAAGAACGGGTGCGAGCCCGACCACACTTCGACGTGGAGTTCCGGCACGGTGGCGCCGACGGTCATGACGACCTGGCCGTTGTGGTAGACCTTGCAGTTGGGGTAGTAGCGCGGATGAGTGTCCTTCTTCATGGCAAGTCCCCGATTGAGTCGTTGGTCCAATTCCAGTCGTGGATCAAGTTTCGGTCGTTGATCCGGTCGTTCCGATGCTCCCGGCGGGTGGACCCGACGGAGGTGATTCAAGCTCTCTGCGGCCGCCCCGCAACGAATCGGGACAATGGGCCGCGATTTCCGATCCCTCCACTCCGCCGGATTTTCGTCCGGGCGATTCCGACGCCGAGCCGGGCGGCGTGGGCATCGTTGGCGAGCAACCGACGGGTTCGGGTCCAAGCCCGAGACGAGACGGGAGCTTGCCGCGTGGCTCGCCTGGAGGGCCTGTAGGGCTCCGGGCGAGGGGTCGAGAGTATAGGCTGGCCCGCCGGGTCGAGGGAGCGGGCGAGTCGGTCGATCTTGACCCCCGGCCAAGGGCGGCTAGGCTTTGGCCCGGCCAAACTCCCGGCACGTCCGGTAGGGTGGCCATGAAATCCTGATTCCCCGATAGCTCAATGGTAGAGCGACCGGCTGTTAACCGGTAGGTTCTAGGTTCGAGTCCTAGTCGGGGAGCTTCAAGGGCCGCGGCCAAGTGCCGCGGCCCTGTTCGTTTACGGCGACCGTTAGAACGGCGGGGCCGGAGCTCGCCAGATACACGCGAGAATTTCGAGGGTTCCGGACGAGGCCGAACTCAAGCCGGCGCTCTCGGGTTCGTGCCCTCGGCCAAGGGCGGCAGCCGAAACGCCTGCGTAACGACGTCTGTTGGCGCCAAACTCTCGGCTCTCGGCAGAGAGTCGTGGGTCTGGTTTACAGGATGGTTGCCGACAGACCCATGGAAGCCGTTCGGTTCGCAACTGTTCCCGAGTCGCCGAAGGAACGCCTTGGCCACGCCGACTATTCCAACCAGATCATGCTCAGCACTGCCCCGGTTTGGCCGAGAGGGATTGCCGCCTCGATGGCATCCTCGGCAAACTCTGGATACCGCTCGGCCCATTCGCTCATGCTGACATCCTGGACCTCCTCGCAATCGAGCGTTCCCGCGAAGTACTTCCCAGCCAAGGTGCGGTTCGACACCGGCGCTCCCGCCTTGATCCAAAGCGACCCGTTCAGCTCCTTGCTCGCTCGCCACCACTTGATCCGGCCGGCCTCGGCCATGACCATCACGCAGTGCTCGTCGCTGAGCTCAACGTAGCGGACGGCGGTAGCGGTCCGAGAGGTGCGGTACACGCCAGCGAGCCCGTTGATGGTGTCCGCGGTCGGGGTTCGGCCCGCCATCGCGGGCTTGAACAAGGCCTGCGGCATCAGCAGTTCAGAGGCAAACACGTTTGCTTCGATCTCAAGATTGCTCCCTTTGTAGTCGGCTCGCATGTCCTCCGACGTGCAGGCGACGACCTGGGATTCCTTCTCGTGCAGCCTCCAGTGGCCGATCTCGTGCGCCACAGCGAACCGCTTGCGCCCGATTTGGGGGATGTCCTGCTTTACGCGGATGATGCCCCGGTTGCCTTTACGGACCAGGCGCGCGTCCGCCGAGTCCAGCTTCGCCTCGAGCACGACGACGCCCATCGCCATCGCCAGGTCTTCCAGGACCAGGTCCGCCGGCGTCTGGAAGCCGTAGAGCTTCCACACCCGTTTGGCCTCACCGACGGCGAAGGCTCGTCGGAGGTCAGGGTTGGACATCGCCGCCTCCGGGGTCCAGTTGCTCCAGCCGCTGGATATCTTCGAGAAGGCTCCGCACGTCGTCGTCTGTCGCGGCCTGTTCGAGCTTCCGGAACAGCACCCCCCGCTGCGCCTGGGGCGCGCACGTGCTGATCATCTGGTGGAGGATCTGGCGTGCGTCCTCCATCGGGCCGAGCGCGTAGTCGCACAGCTTCTTCGTGATTGTGGCCCGCATCTCCCGGGCCCGCGCGAGCTTCTCTCTCGCCGCGCGGGCGTCTAGCGCGAGCCGCACCGACGCGACCGCCTTGGTCATGTCAACACCGGCCCGCTGGAGTTCGGCGTCGAGCTCGCTCATCGACATCTGCGCCACGTCGGGCGCGACGAAGTCGAAGAACCGATCCCACGCGAGGTTATCGAATCGTTCCAGCCCGGCCATGTGGCACCTTCTTGGTTTCGACTCGAAGTGGTTCCAGCTTCCGTGCGAGCCGCTTCTTGAGGTGGGTGACATCGTCCTCCGTCACGTCTAATAGCTCCGCGATCTCCTTGCGGCGGATGTACCCGGCCGCAAGGCACTCGAACAACTCGGTCAACTTTGGCTCGCCCGCCAGCGCCTTGATTGCCTTCTCCTGGAACGCCTTCGCTGCTTCTGCGTCCGCCACCAGCGCGGCAGGGCCGTCTCTTGGCTTTGTTCCTGGGTGCCAACCGTCGCCGGTCCCATCGAGCTGACCATCGTTCGATGGGAACGCCCGGGACTTGGTGTTCTCTGCATACTTGACCAGGTGGCTGACCTTGCTGTCCACCACGCTCTTCAGAAACTCGAGCAGCTCATCCCGGTTTGTTGCCGTGCAGGTCTTGCGGTCATCGTTCAGCACCGACACGATCGCCTCTGAAGCCAGCGAGTCGGGCCCGTGCCCGTCTGGCATGGATTGGTTGTTTCCTCCCAGTAACCCCCTCCAACGCAACTTCCTCGACTTGAAGATGGCGTACACCGTCAACCTCTTCAGGAGGTCTTCCCACTCCGCCGCCGTCAAGTTCGGAAGGTCACCCAATCGACGCCTCCGCACGCCGCACGCGCTCCAGCCGGTGCTCCACGGCTGCCTCCCCGTCTATCCCTGCCGGGCAGGAGAACATTTTTTCCATCGCGATGGAAAATCGCCGCCAGATTCCGGCAGGTGAGGGTAGGGGCCGTGCAACACGGGCTGGCGGGGTGTTCCCGATCAAGCCCGGCTGTACCGGCAACTGTCGGAGTGTCAAGATATGAGAGTCGAAGACAAGCGGCAAGATCACTGTGGCTGCCACGAGGAACACGGCCACGGCCCTCGGTACTGCGTCAACACCGAGGGCAACGAGCACGAGTGGACACGCTCGACCATCACCACCGAAGAGATCGCGGCGCTCGGTGGATGGGCGGCGAGCCAGGGCGTGATCCAGGTCAACGAGGACAACACGGAGCGCACGCTGGCGCCGGGCGAGGTGGTTGAGCTTCGCCCGGGCCACGCCTTCTGCCGCCGGGTCCGCTGGAAGCGCGGGTTCACGCGGTCGGAGCGGATCGTGGCGGAGGATGACCTCATGCGTCGCTTCTTCCCCGAGATGGAGGTCCGTGAGGGCTGGCGGCGCATCCCCAAGGTCGCGCTCCCGCCGGGCTGGAACCGCGCCGAGACCGACGTCGCTT